>Ga0334895_1003530_pt1 | contig 11920 bp, 4 predicted proteins | sample GraSluR3_MG_7_FD_207229 | JGI IMG/M metagenome (GOLD analysis project Ga0334895, IMG submission 207229) | Sludge microbial communities from methane-producing bioreactor in Wageningen University, Netherlands - Granular Sludge_31_05-R3 | ecosystem: Engineered > Bioreactor > Anaerobic > Unclassified... | reverse complement strand
CAGTTAAGAAGGAGAGGCATTATTATTTGCCCACCAGGTATTATGGGTGATAAAAATAAGACCTCCGGTTGGCAAAGATATCAAGAAGAATTTGGTCTGTATGATTGGGAGGTTCGTTCCTGTGGTGACCTGGAAAATATTGCTAAATTTATTAAAGATAAAAGTGATATTGAGATTGTGATTATTGACGAAGCCCACCGTTTCCGAAATCAGGATACCAAGGGTTACGAATTGCTAAAAAACATATGCCGCAATAAAATTGTCATACTTTTAACTGCTACCCCTTTTAATAACCGGCCCGGTGATATATTGTCATTATTAAATTTATTTATCATCCCTAAAAAGTCAACAATTACCCTGGAAGATAATATCATCAATAAGTTTCGCCATTTTAAAAGTATCTTTGACCGACTCGGCTATATCAAAAAATACTATAATTCTTCTGATATTAATAAAAAAAGAAAAGCAGAGAACTTCTATGAGAAGCTATTTGGAGAAAAAGTAATTAATTTATCGAAAGTTCAAAACCGTGCCCATTACTTGGCCAAGCAAATAAGAGATGTTATTGAGCCGGTTACCATCCGGCGAAATAGGCTTGACTTACAAAATAACCCTTTTTATCAGAATGAAGTAACCGATCTCTCCACCATAGAGGACCCCAAGGAATGGTTTTTTGAATTAACCGAAGAGCAGTCCGCGTTTTACGACGAGATTATTCAGGAATACTTTGCCGACCCGGATGATGGGGGACAATTCAAGGGGGCCATCTATCGACCCTTTGAATATGAAATAAAAAGGGAAAAAATTACAGAAGAAAAGCTGAGTGAAAAGGAGAATTTTCAGTTTATTCAGCAAAAGAACTTATATGAATTTATGAGAAGGTTGATGGTAAAAAGATTTGAAAGCTCTTTTGGTTCCTTTAAACAAAGTGTCAAAAATTTTATCAATATAACTGAGAATATTTTAAAGTTTATTGAAAAAACCAATAAATATATTTTGGATCGCTCCTTATTGGAAAAGATCTATGATAAAGAGATCGAAGATATTGAAAAAGAATTGACCGATTTTTCCGAGAAGCTTAGAGAAGGGGATTTTCCCAAGAACAACCGGATTTACGAGATAAATAAATTTGCCCACAAAGAAGAATTTATTGCTGACATTAAATCAGATTTGCATTTATTGAAAAATATATTTGAAAGACTAAGCATCCTTAAATTGGATGTTAGAGACCCCAAGGTTGATTGCTTGGTTGAAAATTTGAGAAAAGTCTTTTCTGAAATTTCTTCTTCCGGAGAACCCAAAAGGAAAGTAATTATCTTCTCCGAATATGTAGATACAGTAAACTACCTCACTCCTGTTCTTAAAGATATTTTTGGTGAACGCGTTCTCATTGTTGCCGGGGATTTATCCACCAGAAAAGTCAAAGAAATCAATCAGAATTTTGATGCTTCTCTTACCGAACCACAGGATGACTACGATATTCTGCTCACCTCTGATAAAATTTCCGAAGGTTTTAATTTAAACAGGGCTGGGATGGTTATTAATTATGATATACCCTGGAATCCTGTAAGGGTAATCCAGCGTGTTGGCCGAATCAACCGAATCAGTAAGAAAGTATTTGATAAGCTCTATATCGTGAATTTCTTTCCCACAGAAAAAGGCGCAAGTGTAGTAAAGAGCAGGGAGATAGCTCAGAATAAAATGTTCTTAATTCACCACACCTTAGGAGAAGATGCCAAGATATTTGATATAGATGAAGAGCCCACAGCTTCAGGTTTGTACAACAGGATTCAGCAAAACCCCGATAAACTCCAGGAAGAAAGCTTTTATACTAAAGCATTGCGTGAATTCACTAAGATAAAAGAGGAAAATCCAGATATTATAGAAAGAATCAAGAAATTTTCACCTAGAATTAAGGTTGCCAAACCATATAATGAGAATGAATTGATCGTCTTAATTAAAAAAAGAAGGATTCATATAAAAAGCATTAGCAATCACCAGCAGAAAAAACAGTCTATTAATGATTTAATGATGGAAGATATTTTTGAGAAAGTAAAATGCAATAAAGAAGAAAAATCAATGCCTTTAAGCAATCATTTTTGGGATGCCTATGAAAGAATGAAAAATCCTAAGAAAGAATCTTCTATGCCTAATAGTGAACAGAGCATAGAACAGAAGGCATTGAATAATCTAAAAACCTTTATAAGCAACCCATGGAACGATCTTTTGCCACACCTAGACTTTATCCGGACTTTATTAGAAGACATTAATGATTACGGTACCTTGGCTGATTACACTCTTCGACGTATTGCCAACATGGATTCTCTTAACGAGAAGCAGAAAAAGAAAACTGCAGATGAAATAAGAATTATTACAGAAGAGCTTGGTGAAGACTATTTGCAGAAAGAGAAAGAAAAGCAACTCTCCTTACATAAAGAAATTATCATTGCAGTGGAGAACCAAAACCATGAGTAAAGAAATCTTACAGGATATTATAACTGATTTTAAAGTAGATAAATTTATTAGCTTTTTCCGGCATAAAAACCGCTCCTTTCGACCCCAAAGGGAAACTCTGACCCAGTATGATGATGAGTTTTTTTCAGAAGGCATTAAAATTGGTGAAGTTAGTTTTGATAATGAAGCTAGGGATTTTATAATCTGCGCCTTTTATTCTATTAAATCCCTCTCGGAAAGATCTGGTAAAAAAGCACAGTATGAGAAGGCCAAGAAAATATTAAAAGAAATCGGTTTTGATGGCGGTATTTTTATTTTTTATGATAAAGCCGGTAATTTTCGCTTTAGTTTAATTTATGCTAATTATATGGGCAAACACCGGGATTGGAGTACCTTTCGCCGTTTTACCTACTTTGTTGGTAAAGAACTTACTAATAAAACATTCCTTCAGAGAGTAGGCAATGGTGATTTCACCTCATTAGAAAAAATAAAGGAAGCTTTTTCTGTGGAAAAAGTTACCAAGGAATTTTATGAGGACATAGCACACTGGTACTTTTGGGCGGTTGAGTATTCCCGTTTTCCAAAAGACGCCCAAATGGAAGAAAACGGTAAAAATGTCGCTGTAATAAGGCTTATTACCAGAATGATTTTCATCTGGTTTATGCGTGAACGGGGCCTGGTACCAAAAGAATTATTTGAAGAAAGGAATATCAAACAAATTCTTAAAAATATCTCTCCTGACAGCTCAACATATTATCGGGCGATTCTGCAGAACCTATTTTTTGCCACATTAAATACCAAAAAAGAAGAGCGGCAATTCCGGAGTGAAAAGAGATTTTACAAGGGATGGAATAAGGATTTTGGTATTCAGTATGTCTACCGCTACCATGACCTTTTTACGGGTCCAGAAAAAATAGAGGAATACTTTGGCAACATACCGTTTCTTAACGGTGGATTGTTTGACTGCCTTGATGATGGAAAAAACGATATTTATATTGACGGCTTTACGGAAAGAAATAAAGAATATCAGCCTGAAGTCCCGAATTATCTTTTCTTCAGCAGAGAAAAAAAGGTTGATCTTGGCTCTTATTATGGCACTAAAAACAAATTCTATAAGGCCCAGGGGCTTCTAAATATTTTATCTTCATTCAACTTTACTATTGATGAAAACTCGCCTGATGATGCTGATATAGCTCTTGATCCGGAGCTTCTGGGTAGGGTTTTCGAAAATCTTTTGGCGAGTTTTAATCCGGAAACTTCCACTACCGCCCGCAAGGCCACCGGTAGTTATTACACCCCGCGAGAGATTGTTGATTATATGGTGACAGAATCTCTTAAAGCTTATTTTAAAACTCATCTGCAGACTGTACAAAGCATAGAAGAAAAACTTGATAATCTTTTCTCAACTGAAAGCGAAGAAAATCCCTTTAGCAAGCAAGAGTCCAAAAAACTCGTAGAACTAATAGAAAGTGTTCGTATTATTGACCCCGCTGTTGGCTCCGGTGCCTTTCCGATGGGCGCATTAAACAAAATGGTTTTTATCCTTAGCAAAGTGGACTTCGGGAACGAACTTTGGAAGCAGGCGCAATTGATAGCAGCAGAGGCAATTCCTGATCCGCAAGTTAGGCGGGCAACAAAAAATCAAATTGAAGAATTCTTTAAAGATAAAAATGCCGACTATGGACGCAAGCTGTATTTGATTCAAAAATGTATTTATGGCGTGGACATCCAGCAAATCGCGGTAGAAATAGCCAAACTTCGTTTTTTCATTTCATTGTTGGTTGATGAGAAAATAGACAAAGAGAAAGAAAATTGGGGGATTGAGCCATTGCCGAATTTGGATTTTAAAATTATGCAAGGGAATAGCTTAATTTCTGAATTTTTCGGTATTGATTTTGATAACGGACAGACAAAACAAGAGCAGGCTGGAGTGCTGTTTATCAAAAAAGAGGATAAATTAATTAAAGAGTTTGAGCAAAAAAAAATTGACTTTCAAAACGAACCAAACAAGGATAAAAAAGCAAAACTAAAAAACGAGATTGAAGATTTGATGATAAAGATTTTTGAAGCAAAAATTAGAGAACAAAAGGCCGATTATTTCCGGCAAATGGAAGATATTAAGGGAAAGTACGCAGCAGTTCCAAATAAAAAAACGAGAGAGGAGATTATTGATAAGGAAAAACGAAAATTATCTCGAAAAGCCGGGTTTGATTTAGAAAACATAGAAAGGCAACTTCGGGAATTTACCAGCAAAAACAAAACTAAGCCATTTTTTGCTTGGAAGCTGTATTTCGCGGAAGTTTTTGAAAAAAATGGATTTGATATAGTTATTGCTAATCCGCCATATGTAAATATAGAAAAAATCGATGATTCGATTAAAAAATCAATTCATAGATTTAAAACAGCTTTTCAAAAATATGATTTATATATTTTATTCTACGAAAAATCAATTTCTATATTAAAAGAGGAGGGGGTTTTAACGTTTATTTCATCTAATAAATTTTTATCTCAGGGCTACGGATTTTTACTTCGCAAATATTTATTGAAGTTTAAAATTAATATAATTATAAGTTTTAATTTTAATGTTTTCGAATCCGCTGTGGTTCGTACGTGTATTTTTCAACTAACTAAAAAAGAACCGCGAGATAATAAAATTAAAATTATTGACGTAAATAATATAAACGATAAATATAAATTTTTAACAAAAAAATATAAATATTTAGATCAAGAAGTTTTTGAAAAAACAGAGGAAAATAATTTTCGTATTAATTTAACAAATCAAAAAATTAAATTACTGGATAAGATCAAAAAAGATTGTTTGCGTATTGAAGATATTTGTTCGGTAAATTATGGATTAAGGCCAAGTAGTGAAAAAATAGATAAAAAGAAAAGTTATTTCATAAAAAATAGCAATCCTGATGGTAAATATAAAAAGTATTTTGAGGGAAAAGATATGGGGTATTGGCGAGTTAAAAAAAATTACTTTATAGATTACAGGCCCGATGTTATGTATAACCCTATGTTTATTGAATTATTTAAAAATGAAAAACTAGTAGGACTAAGAACCCTTAGTGACATTAATAAATTACGTTTTATTTATGATAATGAAGGTTTATTTTGCAATGATTCAGTTGTTGTTTTAACGCATTGGTATTTATTTAGAGATATTGATTATATAACAGTAAAAAGGAATATAACTGAAGAAAAGATTAAAATTTCAAAGCGATATTCAGTTAAATATTTGCAATCAATTTTAAATTCTAAACTAATAAAGTTTTATGTGAATGAACTATTGTATGATGGAACACATTTTTATCCAGATCATATGAAGTCATTACCAGTAAAAATTTTAGAAGAAAATAAACAAAAACTATTTATAGATTTAGTAGATAAAATTTTAGCGATTACATGCAGGCCCGGCTATGATCCCAAAAATCTCCCAGAAGAACAGAAGGAACTGGAAAAACAAATCGACCAGCTTGTCTACAACCTCTACGGCCTTACACCGGAGGAAATTAAAATTGTTGAAGGAAAATAATTATGAGTATTCCATCTCCAAAAGATTTTATGAAAAAAAGGAAACCCCACCGGTTTTCTGATACAAAAATAGTAACGAAAAGTAAGCTGAACCGTACGACTCTTGAGTACCATCTGAATACCTTAGGACAAAGAAAGCAGGAGCAAGATTTTGAAGAATTCGCTCGGAAGCTCTGCCAATATGAGATTTGTCCCAACCTTCGACCGCAAACAGGCTCTACTGGTGGCGGTGACAGCAAAGTTGATTCGTCAACAGTTCCCGTTGCTTCTCAAATACGAAGTGCGTTTTTCCAGGGTCAAGACAATCAAAATAAGGAAGAGTTCGCCTTTGCTTTTAGTACTCAAAAAGATTGGTCAGGTAAAATTAGAAGAGACACCGAAGAAATACATAAAACTGGCAGGGCTTACGAAAAAGTCTTTTGTGTGACGAGTGAATTTGCGAGGGATAAAACAAGAGCAGCTCTGGAGGATGAGCTGTCTAAAAAATACGGCTTTCAGGTTGTTGTCCTTGATAGGAACTGGATTCTCGATAAGGTTTTTACAAACAAAAGGCAGAAACTTGCTATTGAAGAGTTGAAAATAGGAGATGGGCTTGAGGAGAAAAAAGAAGTTGGTCCTTTGGATTTACAAAGAAAAAAGCAGTTCGATAAATTAAATACCTCTATTGCAGAAGACGTAAGTAAGTCCAATGTCACAATAAAATCCGTTGACGATTGCTTAGACGCGGCGTTAATAGCTGCGGAGCTTGATGAGCCACGCCAGGATGTCGAATCTTTATTTGATCGTGCAATACGATTCGCGAATGAGTACGGTACTAGCGACCAACAATTCACTGCTGTATACCAACGAGCATGGACAACGTTTTTCTGGTTTGAAGATTTCGATGCCTTTTTAAAGTTATATGATGCTGTAGAAAAGCCTGCGTTGACCTCAAACAATATATTTTCCACCGAAAGACTGAACAATCTTTGGGGTCTTTTATCTGCACTTGCTGGCACATCTAGCTTAGTATCGCCTGAATTGCTTGAAGAGAAGACAAAGAATCTTTTTGAGAAACTTGAAACCCATAAAAATAATAAAGCTAATTCCAGTGCATCGGTGCACGCAGAAGCCATGCTCTGTTTTGCAAATCTTTTGCGGAAAAGAGATGACCCTGCGGAGGTAGCAAAAGTATTTCGGCAACTTAAAGATGTGATGGATAAGGCCAGCAACCTTATCGGTTTCCCCTTTGAAACAACCTTCCGGCTCTTGAATGAAATGGATGACGTATTCAATGGTGAAAGCACTTACGAAGAACTTCAAGAGCATCTGGTTGAGGTGGTGACGAACAGAGAAGGAGAACTTGCGGCAGGTGAAATACTTCTTAACCGTGGAATCCAACATTTAAAGGGCAGGAGAACTTACAAGGCTATAGATTTTCTCGGTAGAGCACTAAGGCGTTTTTACAAAAAAGAGAGCAAGGACCAGCTAGTTCATGCGCTATTCACTCTTTCATTTGCCTATGAAGATGCTGGCCTACTTTGGGCTGCTCGCGGCGCACTGCTGAATGCCGCCTCCCACGCAACAAGCGATTTTTGGGTGTATAGCAAAATCAACATAATGCAGCTCGCTTGCTATAAAAGATTGAGAACTATTGAGGTCCAATTAGGCCGAATAGGATACGCACTTGAGTGGCATCAGCTTCACCATCTTCTCTCTGCTCAACTTTTAAAAACAGATGAACAAAAATCAAAACTACTGAATGATAATCTTTTCTTTGGTTCGCTTATGGGACTACTGGTAATTAAAACACCTGACGAGCAATTGAAAATATTAGAGAAACTACCCGATACGTTAATGCAGATGGACCTGGATTTTGCCGCCTTTGGCTTGCTGTACCGTCTCGGTGGAAAAGATATGGTTCCAGATTCTTTTAAGAAGAAAATGACTGCCGATGAGGTTGATGAATTTTTCAATTTATACATCGCCCAACCTGCTCAAGCAGATTTGCCAAGTGTGCCAGAGTATTATATTGACGAAGCAGTGGAACTAAGGTCAAGCGTGCTAGGATGCGAATACATTGTTAAAGCCCCCAACAGTAGCCCTGAAATCGAAATTGGCGAGTATGTTCTCGCAGCTCTTGAGAGCTTATTATCTACTACTTTGGAAATGGATGCCGCCTCAAGAGACAGCAGTGCCTATATCACTATCATGCGCGATGAATCACTAAAAAAAGAGATTAAATATGAGATTAAAGAAGAGGGTAAATTTGTCGTAGCCATTACCTGTGACTCTTTTAACCCTCACTCTCTTTCAAGAGAGCGACAAGAAAAAATCTCCTCTAAAATCTCGGAAATTGTTTTACATATAATTGCGAATACTGTTCTTTTCAAAGATGCTGACATTGATTTGCACAAGCTTTTTAAAGATGAAGAGGTTAGCTCCAGAGCCTTCAGCTTCTCTACGCCAATGGTTACTTTAGGGAATGTATTGGGATACAACCCTAAAAGGTCTATATCTGACTGGATAAATCCTGAAGCGACCTCATATCCGTACACATCCACAAAGAGTGGAAAGCCTGTTAAAACCAAAGAATTTAAAAGAGAAGAAGACGAGGAAGAATCCTCTGGTGCACCAAAGCGGCACGATGAAATTAAAAATGTTTCGGTAATCCGCCAACATCTATGGGACGAGGCAGGCTGGGGCGGCGTGCTTTACATCACGATACCTAGCCGTCCACCTGTAATGGCTTTCTTATTCAAGAATGAAGAAAAAGCTAAGGCGATATTTAAGGATTGGAGAGATACCTTTGGTGAAAAGGACATAGATGAGATTATTAGAGTTTCGATGATACGAGGAGTTTCAGAAAAAAATTCTACTTGGTATCGTGCAGTTGTTACCACGAATCTTGACCTTACAAAAAGGCCGCCAACTAATCAGCGTTTTATTACTGTGTCGAGAGTGCATACTCTAACCCCCGATGCCACTACCAATCTTGATATGTTTTCAGCGAGCTTTAAAAGATTTGGCATTTATTTACTAGCACCAGCAATCGTTGATGAGACCCAACCTCAGCCCAGGGTTCTGTTTGATGTAGGTATTGTTAAAACATCTTTTAACGATAGAGAGGCGTGGGAAATAGGTCCAAACGATTTGGATATGGCGGGTATAAACGATGAAACCATGCCTATTGTTCCTGAAGACAAGAAAGATGCACCTGTTCTTGAACTCCTTAAGAAAAAAAGATTGAAATAATCTTGGACGCGGGAGACTAGGGAGTTACTTGCCGTCGCCCGCGCACGGGAGGTATAAGGCAAGAGCGACTATTTAAAATGTTTCGGTCTCACTGTCCGCCGAAAAAAATCGTTCCATCCAGCAAAAGGGCAAAAAGGAAGGGGGTCTGGGGGAAGGAATTTTTGCCATTTTGCGATTAAGAATAGAGAGTTTCCGCTTTTCTCTGATTAAGAGAAACGCACTTTTTTTTCTCCATCAAACAGGTTCGAACATAGTCTATTTCCCGGAGCCCACCCCTGCTAATTTGCGTGCAGATACAAATTAGATAGACTGACTTTCTATAGTTTAGTTTGCATAATCTCATAAAAATAAGTACAATTGAGGCAGATGTTTATACTATTAAAATCTATCATAATTTCGTATAATAGGTCCAATCGGTTTCGGGACGCGCTTTAGTCAAATTTTTATATCTAAGGATGAATTACTTACATAACATGAAAATTAATACAAATGAATTAACAGTAGGAGAATTATTACAGGACGGTAAGATATACGCTGTTCCTTTGTTTCAAAGAAGTTATTCTTGGGATAAAGATCAGATTACAGTTTTTTGGAATGATTTAATCAACATTTATGAAAAAAAGGTAAGTGATTATTTTATCGGTTCAATGGTATTTACACCACATGAGCATAGAAACAAGATTAAGATTCTAGATGGGCAGCAAAGATTTGCCACCTTTTTATTATTCTTATCTGCTTTAAGAGATATTTTGAAAGCAACAACAATAGAAGGAAGTTCTGATTGGATTGATGAAATAAACAGAGTAATTTTTATAAGAAATTTTGTTACAAGGGCGAAGAATTCAAAGCTAGAATTGAATCGAGAAGATAAAACATTCTTTGAGAAAGTAGCTATAGATGGGGTTGTGTCTGATATAAAATATAATTCTCATAAATTAATTACTGATTGCTATAATCATTTTAAGGTCAAAATTAAAGAAAGGATTGATAGAGACGACAAAAAATTCATAGAGGGAGTTCTTGATATTATCTCGAACAGGTTTTTGATTATTAAAATTGAAGCCGATAGTGATATTAATGCACATATGATATTCGAAACACTTAACGATAGAGGATTAGATTTAAGTGTTGCTGATTTGTTCAAGAATTACATTTTTTCTATATCTGGTTCTTCTCTTGAAGAGGTGGCTCAACAATGGAAAGAGATGGTTGACTATGTTGGCGATCATAACATTACAAGATTTTTAAGACACCATTGCAATTCAAAATTTGAATTGGTCAGAAAAGAGGAACTATACAAAAAACTAAAATCTGTATTTAATGATAGAAATGTCAAAAATCTAATAGAGGAATTAAACAAAGAATCTGAGATCTACGCTAATTTAAATAATCCAACAAGTGAATTTTGGAATGATAAGGATATCGAGGATGCGCTTGAGGAATTAAACATATTGAAAGTTGAGCAAGCTTATACTGTTTTGTTAAGTGCTTATATTAAACTCCATGAAACTGATAAAAATAATTTCAAAAAAATACTTAAATCGTTGATTAACTTAACTTTTAGATATAGTACAGTCTCCCGTCTTAATCCGAATGAATTAGAAAGACTCTATAGTAAACTTGCTATTGAATTAAGGAAAGGCGTCATTACCGCAGACAAAGTTATTCAAGAATTAGCTAAGATATCTCCTGCTAAAGACACATTTATAGATTCATTTAAGAATTTGGAGGTCAAGAACAGTAAACTTGCTAAATATGTTTTGTTTAAGACTAATAATTACTTATTATCCAAAGCTGGAAAGAAAGAAATCACTACGAATGTTGATAGAGTTAACTTAGAGCATATCATTCCAAAAAATCCTGATAAAGTATGGAAAAAATTCTTTGAGACAAATCATATTGATTATGAACAACTCGTTCATAAAATAGGAAATATGACGATTCTACTTAAAGAGTACAACCGAAAATTAAAAAATAAATTCTTTGATAAAAAGAATGAGATGTATAAAAAATCAGAACTCCCTTTAAATGAAAAAATTAAGAATTATACGGAATTTTCTATTAAAGAAGTAGAAGAAAGACAATCAGAGATGGCAAATCTTGCAGAGATATTATGGAAAATATAATTTACTGTGCGCCTCTATTATATTTTTAGGAGTTTAATCAGGGGTTTAATATGAACAAAATCTCTGATTTATCTAATTTCCAAAATCAATCTTTTGAGGAAGATCTAGCAAAATATAAAGCATTAGTTTTAAAAGTTGAGGCATTTTTACATCTAACATTTAAGCCTTTTTTCTTTAAAATTTTTTACAAAAGAGGTTAGATAGACAAGTTAATCAAATAGGTTCCAATATAGTTCTGTAGAGCTAGGGATGTTGGTTAGACTTGAGGCGCAAATTAGCCTTACTATTTTCCTTCCAATGATTAAGATAAAATACAACAAATTAGAGTATCCTGGGACTATCAAATTAATTAAAAGCCTCCAATTATTTATTCAAATCCATTAAAGCAACTTGTAACTTGTAACCGTTGCCATTCCTGCAGTTCTTTGATAAGCCGGTTCCAACTGAATCTTGAGAGGGCCACTAATTTAATTTTTTTTACTTGCTTGACTGAGATAATTTTTATATAATATAGGTAATCTTAAAAGGTCGAAAATTAAAACAATTTATCTTCGTTAGTCAACGAAGAA
>Ga0334895_1003529_pt1 | contig 11921 bp, 10 predicted proteins | sample GraSluR3_MG_7_FD_207229 | JGI IMG/M metagenome (GOLD analysis project Ga0334895, IMG submission 207229) | Sludge microbial communities from methane-producing bioreactor in Wageningen University, Netherlands - Granular Sludge_31_05-R3 | ecosystem: Engineered > Bioreactor > Anaerobic >... | reverse complement strand
ATGGGCGCCTACAACAGGACGAACGGCGAGCCCTGCTGCGGAAGCCCGACCCTGCTGCAGAAAATCCTGCGGGAGGAGTGGGGCTTCAAGGGCCATGTAGTATCCGACTGCTGGGCCATAAAGGACTTTCATGAGGACCACAAGATTACAAAGACTCCCTCCGAGTCCATAGCCCTTGCCATGAACAACGGTTGCGACCTTAACTGCGGACACATGTATATGCATCTCATGGACGCCTGTACGGAAGGCCTGGTTCCGGAAGAGGCCATCGACCGGGCGGTAACCCGCCTGATGATAACCCGTATGAAGCTGGGAATGTTCGATGATCCCGATCATGTGCCCTATGCCTCAATTCCCTATGAGGTGAATGACTGCCGGGAACACAGGGACTTTGCCCTGGAGGTCTCCAGACAGTCCCTGGTCCTTCTGAAAAACGAGAAAAAGCTGCTGCCCCTGGACAGGAAGAGTATTAAATCCATCGCCGTCATCGGTCCCAACGCCGACAATGAAGAGGCCATGAAGGCCAATTACTGCGGTACCCCGTCGCATATGGTCACTGTGCTGCGGGGTATCCAGCAGGCTGTTGAGCCGGAGACCCGGGTCTATTATGCCGAGGGCTGCCATCTCTACGCCAACAGGGTGGAAAAACGGGCGGAACCGAAGGACCGCCTGGCCGAGGCTGTGGCGGCGGCTCAAAGGGCGGATGTCGCAGTGGTCTGCCTGGGGCTGGATCCCACCATAGAAGGGGAAGAGATCCACATTATCGAAGGAGAAGCGGCAGGTCCCGGCGGAGCAGAGGAGATTCCCAGGGGGGACAAGAAGGATCTGAATCTTCCCGGACAGCAGCAGGAGCTTTTGGAAGCCGTCTGCGCTACGGGAAAACCGCTTATCCTGGTACTGCTGACCGGAAGCGCACTGGCTGTTTCCTGGGCGCATGAGCACGTACCGGCAATACTCCTTGGATGGTACCCCGGAGCTGCGGGGGGGAAGGCTATTGCTTCTGTGCTATTCGGTGAATACAGTCCCTCGGGAAGACTCCCGGTTACCTTCTATCGTTCCACTGAAGATCTGCCCGACTTCCGGGATTATTCCATGAAAAACCGTACCTACCGGTACATGACGGGGGAGGCCCTGTATCCCTTTGGTTTTGGTTTGAGTTACACCAGCTTCGAATACAGTATTTTGACTCTGGAGAAGGACACCATCGAAGTCGGCGACCGGCTGGAGTGCCGGATTCGGGTAAAAAACACCGGCGGGTTTGAGTCCGCCGAGACGGTACAGCTCTACCTCCGGGATATTGAGGCTGGTATCCGTGTGCCCAGGTGGGAGCTGAAAGGGATTCGCAAGCTGAAGCTGAAACCCGGCGAAGAATCGGAGGTCAGCTTTACCCTTGCTCCCCGCCTCATGAGCATAATCGATGACGAAGGGCGGCGGATCCTGGAGCCTGGAAAGTTCCAGCTGTATATAGGAGGAAGCCAGCCGGACAGGAGGAGCGTGATGCTCACTGGAGCCGAGCCCCTCAGTGCTGTCTTTGAGCTCCGCGGAGAATCCCGGGAGTACGATTACTGATGGCGTTTCTTGACTTCTGCCAGGGGCTTGCCTAGGCTTTAGATATGCCCCTGCAGAAACATGAAGAAGAGCTGCTTGCTTTTCGAGAGATGGTGGAGCATGCCAATGATGGAATGCTTCTGGTAGAAGATGAAATAATTATCGAATGCAATCCTGCTGCCTGCCGTCTTTACGGTTTGTCCCGTGATGAGCTTGTTGGACTGCATCCGGGAACCCTCTCCCCGGAATACCAGGAAAATGGTCGGAAATCCATCGAGTATTCCCGGGAACTGATGGCGGACGCTATGGCGGGCAGGGCCAGGCATTTTCTGTGGCAGCACCTGCGGGGGGATGGCAGCGTTTTTATCGCCGAGATCTCCCTTAATCCCGCAAAGACGGTACGTCTGTCCGAGGGTAAAGAGGTAAAACGCTACGTCTCGGTATTCCGGGATGTAACCCGCAGTCTGGAAGCGGAGCGGGCCCTGGAGGAGAGCGAACAGCGTTTCCGACGGCTTTTTGAAATGGCCCCCGTTGCCCTTGCTCTCTTATCTCAAGACGGGCGCATTGTAGCGCATAACCGATGGCACCAGAATCTTTTCGGCTATGCTCTGGAAGAAATCCCTGATCTGGATCACTGGTGGCCTCTGGCCTATCCTGATCCGGAAGAGCGGGAGAGGGTAAAAAACCTGTGGAAGGCCGGGATCGAACGGATAACAAAAAGCGGAGGAGAGCTGCGTCCCACGGAGTTGCGGGTCGCAACGAAAAGCGGCGAACAGCGAAACCTGATTTTCGGCGGAGCGATGATCGGCACGGAGATTGTGGTCAGTTTCTACGATGTAACAGAGGAACGGCGGGTACAGGCGGAACTTGAAAAACTGAACGCAGAACTTGAGGACCGTGTACAGGCCCGGACTAGGGAACTCGCCGATGCCCTGTCTACCCTTGAGCGAACCCAGGAAGAACTGATCCGGTCGGAAAAGCTTGCCGGCCTTGGGGCTCTTGTCGCTGGGGTTGCCCATGAGCTGAACACACCGATCGGCAATGCGCTTATGGTGGCAAGCACCTTGCGGGATATGGGAACGCGTTTTTACGGACTTCTGGCCGAAGGGCTTAAGCGCTCCGATCTGGACAGATTTCTTCAGGACCTGCAGGAGTCCTCGGAGATTATGGAACGGAACCTGCTCCGGGCGGCGGAGATGATCAGGGGCTTCAAGCAGGTGGCGGTGGATCAGTCGAGTCATCAGCGGCGTCCCTTCATGCTCACTGAAATAGCAGAAGAGTTACGGCTCACCCTCAGTCCTCTGTTTAAACGGAGGACAGTCTCGCTGGTTCTTGACGTGGATCCTGAGATCCGGATGAACAGCTACCCCGGTCCGCTGTCCCAGGTCTTGATTAATCTGGTAAACAATGCGCTGGTCCACGCCTTTGAAGACTTCCCGGAGGGTGAAATCCGTTTTACCGCCCATATGGGTACGGACGGGTATGTGAAGCTTGTAGTCGTCGACAACGGCTGCGGGATTGAGCCTGAGGTTCTTCCGCATATTTTTGATCCCTTTTTCACTACCAAGCTCGGAAAGGGAGGTTCCGGTCTCGGGCTTCATATAGTCTATTCTCTGGTGACCGGAATTCTGGGGGGATCGATCCGGGTAACGAGTGAGCCCGGACAGGGTACCAGGGTGAATATCTCATTACCTGTTAACGCTCCCGATGAAGTTTAAGCTGGCAGCCTGTACCGTGCCCTGCGGAAGCCCTGTATGAATGGCTTTGTGCTGTATTCAGCTGAGACAGGGATTGCCGGGAATAAACGATTTCATAGTTCCTCTTCAAACAGAAAGCGAAGGATCGATTCCCCTATTACGATCCTGTCACCGTAATTCACGGGCATGGGCTTATTGATCTTTTTACGGTTAAGATAGGTACCGTTGGATGAGTCCAGGTCCTCTATGATTATGCCCCGGGCTGACGAGTTGATCCGGCAGTGGGTTCCGCTGATCTGTTTGTCATTGATACGAATTCTGCAGGTAGAATCCCTTCCGATCAGGGTATCGCCCGATTCGAGGACGTAACCCTGACCGAGAATATTGGCTGACACGCCGACCAGGAATCCCCGTCGCACCAGGCCGGAAGAGACAATCTTTTTACCCTTGTTTTCTATAATAGTCTTTTTTTCTGACATACTGACCTCATCGGCGAATAGACTTCGCATACCTGTGTAGCAGAAACTGGAACTATTGTTCAAGGTGAAACTTCTCAATCAATTACTGTCTTGACCAAGCGCAGGATGGATAAGTATACTTCAGACATAAACGCGAGCGTCGTATAATGGTATTACCCAAGCTTCCCAAGCTTGTGACGAGGGTTCGATTCCCTTCGCTCGCTGACGTAATAAAAGCCTCCCATAAGGGAGGCTTTTATTATTTATGAAGAAGGAAACGCCCCCTGAGCGCAAAACGGGTTTCCCGGATTGCGCGTGCAGGCTGAGCGGAGTCGGAGGCGGAACGTCGATGGCGACCGAAGAAGAGGGAATCGAAACAGCTAGTGTGCCCGCCCTTGTCATCTCTTCGATGTAGACCTGATGGGAATCCATATTTCACTTCTAAAATCCGGATCACTGGTATCCGCTTGTTCATTCCACAGTATCTCCGGCCCCGGTGCGACTTCATAGGGAACAGCGGGAAACCATTCCGAGTAAATTCTTCCCCAGATGCTCTGCAGTGTGTCCGGGAATTTCCCAATCGATTCAAAGACTGCCCAGAGACCCGCCTGAACTTCAAGACAGCTGTCGTCCGTTTCTATCCAGCTCGTAGTCGCGGCTCCGATGTAGTGATCCAGGCTTCCTTTTCCGGTCATTCTGTCTTCGGAAAAATTTGTCGAGGCGCTGATTATACCTTCCGGATCCGTGTTCGCCAGTTTCTTCCATCGGGCAATCTGTTCCGGCGTCAGGGATTCCCACATGGCGGCTATTTCAGGGTTTACCCCGTGAAAGATCAGATCCACATGCTTCTTTATCCCGACAATTCGGAAGGATTCCTTTTCGACAATTCGATACTTCATTTCCTGACCTCCTGTTATGCTCAGGTTGAAAATAATTCGTGGGTAGACTTTTACTGTTGAGGGATTCTTTTTTACCTGACTCGGCAGTATTTCATGTACGTCTTTAAAGGCACGGGAAAAAGCATCAACGGATGAATAGCCGTACTTTACTGCGATATCCAGAATACCAGGTTTGTCCGCAGCTAACTCGATTGCGGCATTGCTGAGTCTCCGTCTGCGTATATACAGGCTCAGGTTCTGACCTGTAATGAACGAAAACATCCTGGAGAAATGGTACTCAGTACAGCCTGCTTCTCTTGCCAACTCGGTATAATCGATATCATCCTCAAGATGATTCTCTATATAATCGAGTGCGGCGTTCATTTTTTCTATAAAGTTAATTCCGTCTTTCATGGAATAGATCTTACTGCTTTTATCCGCGGGCGTCCCGATAATCTCTGCACAGCTTTGTTGGATTACTTGTTTTGGAAGATAGAGCGGTTTCTATAGGTGCCTAAAAAAACAGCAAGCATCGGCCACTATCAGGAAGCCCGATGCCTGCTGTTCATTGTGATCAGCATAAAGAACAAAAGACCGACTTCAAGCCTTCGGCCGGTACTTCTCGAAGATCTCCTCGTTGATCCTCATCCCAAGACCGGGTTCATCCGGTACGTGGACGTAACCGTCTTTGGCAAGGCAGCAGTCACCATAGAGTTCCCGCCGCAGTTTGTAGGATCCTCCGGAGGTAATGTATTCCGCCGCCAGGGAGTTTTCGCAGGAGGCCAAAAGGTGGATGCTCGCGGGAACCCCGACTGTGGCGTGAATATGGGGTGCCAGGGGAATGTTCGAGGCACTGGCCATGGAGGCGATCTTCTTTGTCTCGGTTATGCCGCCGGCATGGATGATATCCGGCTGAAGGATGTTCACCGCTCTCTTGGCGATTACGTCCCGGAATTCGTAGCGGGTATAGTAGTTTTCCCCCGCTGCGATGGGAGTGGCTACGTTCTGTACCAGAGAGGCCATGCCGTCCAGATCGTTTATGGGAAGGGGCTCCTCCAGAAAGGTAAGGTCGAAGGCCGCCAGTTCATCGGCGATCTTGAGAACGTCGTGGTAGGAGTAGCTCTGGTTGGCGTCCACCATGATTCCCAGGTCGGGACCCAGGGCTTTTCTGACCGCTTCCAGGTTCTTCAGATCCTCCCTCCTGCCGAAGCCGACCTTCATTTTTACCCCTTTAAAGCCCTGGTCGGCGTAGCTCTTCGCTTCGTCGGCGCATTCCTGAGGCGTCAGGGGCCGCCCTTCCTTGCCGAAGAATCCCGAGGCGTAGGCTGGAATCTTGTCAAATGCCTTCCCCCCCAGGAGGTTCCAGACAGGGGTCTTGAGGATTTTTCCTGTCAGGTCCCAGAGGGCAATATCGATTCCCGCTACTGCGGTTACGATGGCGCCCTTCTGGCCCAGTGCGTATGCACCTGTGCCTCGGCCGAGCATCTTCTCATAGAGCCCTTCCCGGTCGAAAGGGTCTTCTCCCAGGATGATGTGCCTGAGTTTATGCTCTACCATGGCGGTAAAGATGGGGATGCCCCCGCCGTGGATGGGACCGATTTCTCCGTAACCCGCAGTTCCGTCGGATGCTGTTATTTTTACAATCACTGTGTTCCAGCTGTCCCATACACCCGTTGCGTCCCTCGCGGGAACATCAAGGGGAAAGGCAACCGGGAAAGCTTCTACCTTGGTAATGTGCATGCTTCTCCGCCTTTGTTGCTTTGTGCTCAGTTGGGATGATATCATACAAAAACACAATCTGAATAGTAATATAATCAATAATCTGGAGATATTGAGTCCAATTCCGGTTTGACAGCATTAGATTGCATTACTATTATAATTGTAATGGATACATTCAATGCTTGATGGCAATGATCACGAGAGGATCTCCAGAGAACGGTATGACAGACAGCTGAATATTCCCGGCTGGAACCTGAAAGCTCAGCGGAGGATTAGGGCTTCCCGGGTTGGAATCGCCGGTGTGGGAGGTCTCGGGTCCCCCGCGGCACTCTACCTGACAGCTGCCGGTATCGGGGCCCTGAGTATATGTGATTCTCATGCCGTGGATATCTCCAATCTGAATCGGCAGATTCTGTATACCACCGCCGATATAGGAGCGGAAAAAACCGGGCGTGCAAAGGAGCGTCTCGCCGAACTGAACCCTGAAGTTGAAATCGAGACCTTTCAGGGACGGCTGAAGGATGACAATATCGACGGTTTTTTCGCCGGCTGCGATATGATACTGGACTGCCTGGACAACCTGGAATCCCGGCTCATGCTGAACCGCTACTGCTGGCATAGCGGGAAACCCCTGCTCCACGCGGGTATCAGGGAGTTCTACGGCGAACTGTATCTGGTCAATCCTCCGAATACCCCCTGCCTGGCCTGCTTTCTCCCGGAAAGTGAAAAGAAAAAGGAGGGCCCCCCTCCTGTGAGCGGGCCTGTGGCTGGCGTCCTGGGAAGCATGCAGGCCGTGGAAGCCCTCAAGTTTCTGGGAAAGATCGCTCCTTCCGGCTGCATGGGCAGACTGCTTCTCATAGATCTTGTCAGCCTTGGCATAGAGGATGTTCCCATTTCCAGGCGCCATAGCTGTCCAGTGTGTGCTGCAAATACAATGTACCAGGCGGGAGAATGATGCTGCCTCAAACGGATCTTGAACTGAACTTTGCCGGTGCTTTTCGAATGCTGACAAAAAAGAAGAACGTGAACGTGAGCGTTCATCTGTCCGGAGGCCTGGATGATTTCGAGCGTATCTGCACGGTCGTGACCGGATACGTTTCAGATCAGATTCCCTACATAATCCTGCGGGATGGTCAGAATCTTGAAGAGCTGATCAAATCCGGCGAAAGAATCCGCAACAATGATTCCCTGACAGTCGTTCCCCTGATTCTGGGAGGATAATACAAGAAATATTCTCCTTGACATCCTGCTTCGATATTGTACCATGGTGATATTGGTAAACCAATTACCAATTCTTCCTGATACAATAATTCGGAGTAAAACCGTGGAACGAAAATTCATCGAAATCGATCTGTCTGCAAAAAGAGTAAAAGAATCACCCTTGCCTGAGGAGTACCGACACCTGGGGGGGCGGGGACTCAGTTCCAGCATTCTGGCAAAGGAGCTCGATCCTCTTTGCCATCCCCTGAGCTCTGCAAATACCTTTATTATCGCTCCGGGATTACTGGCTGGAACCGCTCTTTCCAGCTGCAACCGTCTCTCCGTGGGCGCCAAAAGCCCGCTTACCGGGGGAATAAAGGAGAGTAACAGCGGCGGGGTTACCGGCTATCGTCTGGGACGGCTCGGAATCGGCGCTGTCAAACTGACCGGGGTGTATGAAGGCGGGGAGTGCTCCACGGGGATTAAAATTTCTGCCCAGGGGGTCTCTTTTGAGGACCTGCATGATATTGCCGGCAAGGGCAGCTACGAAAGCGCCGAGTATCTGCTCAAAAGATACGGAAAGAATGCCGGTCTGATCATTACCGGTCCTGCCGGAGAGATGCGCCTCGCATCCGCCTGCCTCAGTGTCAACGATATGGAGGGAGAACCCTGCAGAAATCTGGGTCGCGGCGGTATGGGGGCGGTCCTGGGAAGCAAGGGCATCAAGGCGATTATCGTGGACGACAGTGCTGCGATTTCTCCTGAAGCAGCGGAACCGGAGGCCCTCAAGGGGCTGATCAAAAAGTTCGCCTCCATGCTCAAGGAGCATCCGGTTACCGGAGGCAAGTTTGCTGAATATGGAACAGTCATGAACATCGCCGCTCTGGACGCCCTGGGGGGACTCCCTACCAGGAACTTCAGCAAGGGCAGCTTTTCCGGGGCGCAGTCCATCAATGCCGAAAGCCTGCGGGATACGATCCGGGAACGCGGCGGCCTCGGAGCCCACGCCTGTATGCCCGGCTGCGTAATCCGCTGTTCCAACAAGTATGTAAGCGCCGATGGAACACCCCTGGTGGGATCGGTGGATTACGAGACCGTCTGCCTCCTGGGCTCCAACCTTGAAATCGATAACCTGGACCAGGTTGCGGAACTGAACAGGCTTTGCAACGATATCGGCGTGGACACCATCGAGACAGGGGTTGCCATCGGGGTTCTTGCCGAGGCGGGGCTTGTCTCCTTTGGGGATTTTGAAGCCATCCGGTCTCTTCTGAAAGAGCTGGAGCGGGGAACTCCCCTGGGGCGTCTGGTCGGTTCAGGGGCGGAAATTTGCGGCCGGGTTTACGGCGTGCGTCGCGTCCCCACGGTGAAGGGGCAGGGGATGGCCGCTTATGACCCGCGGGTAATAAAAGGCATGGGGCTTACCTACAGCCGCTCCGCCATGGGGGCGGACCATACCGCCGGTAATGCCATTACCCTGGGTATTGACCATTCCGATCCCGATGCCCAGCTGGAGCCGGTCAGGGAACTCCACGTGCGTACCATGGTACTGGACATGCTGGGGGCCTGCATCTTTACCGGCCGGGTCTCGTTGGACAAAACGGAAGTTCTGGAAGAGATGGTCCGGGTTCTCCACGGATGGAATGCGAATTTTGACGATCTGCGGGCCATCGCCCGGGATATCCTCCTTAAGGAGGAGGACTTCAACCGCAGGGCGGGACTCTCGAAAGCCCATGACAGGCTCCCGCGCTTCATGTATGAGGAGAAGCTTGAACCCACCGGGGAGGTTTACAACATTCCCGATGAAACCACGGACCAGCTCTTTGATTTTTCCGGTTCCGGAGTGTGAATGGAAGACAGGCAGAAAATAGAACATTTCAAACCGATCCAGGTGCAGAAACCGACGGACATAATCATCCGGCAGATCCGGGAATTGATCTTTACCGGTGTCTATAAAGAGGATGAACGCCTGCCCTCTGAACGGGAACTCGCGGAGCGCTTCGGGGTTGGCCGGGGTCATGTGAGGGAGGCCATCCGCCGCCTGGAATTCTACGGAATTCTTAAAACGGGCCCCCAGAGCGGAAGCTATGTTACTTCCCTGGGCATACGGGCCCTGGACGGCCTGTTTACCAATATCCTTGACCTTGAAAAGGAGGATTTTGCTTCCCTGCTTGATACCCGGGAAGTCCTGGAGATTCACGCGGCGGGACTTGCCGCGGAACGGGCGACGGAGGGTGAGCTTAAGGGTCTGGTACAGGCCCACCGGGATTTCGAAGAACGGGTCAATAAGGGTGATGACGGTCTCGAAGAGGACCTTCTGTTTCATATACGCATTGCCGGGGGCAGCCACAGCCCGGTACTGCGTTCCCTGATCGGACTGATGACGCCGGAAATCCTCTCCCTTACCAGGGGGCTGGATGTGGCGGGGGGAATCCGGAGCCGGCAGGCCCTGAAGGAGCATGCGGGCATTCTCGATGCAATCTGCTCCCGTGATTCCCGGGCCGCACAGAACACAATGGAATATCACATGAAAGGGTCCCGGGTACGGGGCAATATAAAGGAGAAACAGCATGGCAGTAACGACAATCGATATGCCGACCCGGATCTATAACGGAATCGGCGCCCTCGAAATGCTTGCAAAAGAGGGAAGTACGCTGGGTAAGAAGGCCCTGATCGTCACCACCGGGAAGGACATGGAGAAATTCGCGTTACTTGGTAAGGTCACGGATCAGCTTGCCGGTGCCGGGATAGCTTCCTCGGTTTTCGACGAAGTCACCCCCAATCCCAAGACCTCTGAGATAGAGGCGGGGGTCAGGTACTACAAGGAAGAAGGCTGCGACTTTCTCATTTCCCTGGGCGGTGGAAGTTCCATAGACGCCGCCAAGAATATCTCCATGTGTGCTGCCAACGGGGCCTCGATTCACGATTTTCTGCCCCAGGGAGGCAAAGTTGGGCTTGAAGAGCGGCGCGCGATTCCCCACATTGCCATTCCCACCACAGCCGGTACCGGGTCCGAGGCAACGAAGACAGCGGTGGTCAGTAACGACCGGAACCGTCAGAAGTACGGGGTCCGGCACGACTGTATTTACCCCACGGTCTCCATCGTTGATCCGGAGCTCATGCTGACAGTGCCGAAAAGCGTTACCGCCGATACCGGCATCGATGTCTTTTTCCATGCCATGGAGGGTTATCTGTCGAACAAGGCGACCCGCTTCTCGGACATGGTTGCCCTTGAGTCCATGCGGCTTGTGAGGGAGGAGCTTCCCCGGGTCTGTCAGGACGGCTCGCATCTTGAATCCCGGGCAAGCATGGCCTGGGCCAGCACCCTGGGAGGGATTGCCCTGGATAACGCAATCTGTGTGGGTATTCACGGCCTGGGACAGCCCGCCGGGGGCTACGTCGACGCGGTGCACGGAAAGAGTCTCTGTGCCGTCTATTATTCCTACATGAAGTACACCTGGAAGTCGGACATTTCCCGCTACGCCGAGGTGGCGCGGATACTCGGTGGAAGCGACGGCGCGGAAACTGACGAAGAGCTTGCGGCAGCCTCCGCCGACCGTTTACGGGACTTTATTCGGCCCCTGGGCCTGGAAATCCGTCTTGGAGACCTGGGCATCGAGGAGTCGATGATTCCCGCCATTGCCGAGTCCGTCCTCGATACTACCCGCAGGACGCTGGAATGCTGCAAGATGGAGATCGGCTACGACGATATCGTCTCTATCTACAAAGATGCACTCTGAAAAACATGAACCCTGAGTACGCCGGAAGAGATCAGCTGAATATGGTAATAGAAAATAAGCGGTAGAATGACAAAGGCGTAGTATTCAGGATCGCCGCCAAATACCGCGGCAGTCAGGGGCAGGCCGAGGGCCAGGGTCTTATGGGAACCCACAAAGAGGGCGGTAATCCTGTTCCGTCGGTCCAGGCCTGCAGCGCGTCCCAGGATGTGAATAAGGAGCAGAACCAGGATATTCAGAAGAGAGAGAAAGACAAGAGGACCGGCAAAAAGCTGAAAGCTCGCGGATTCCAGTATCGCCGTTGAGGAGCGGGAAACCGCGAAGTAAACCAGCAGAAAGATAATCAGGTTGCTCAGGTTTCCCAGGAGCCCTTTGAACTGGTCCATGCTTTTCCGCAGAGGATACCTGGCGCTCTGCCCGATAAGTATGGGAACAAGAATTATTCTGACCAGCGACGTAAAGACCTCCGTTGGCGCTATCCCGGCGGAGGTGGAATTCCCACCGGGAATAAGCAGCGCAAAGAGCAGGGGAGTAATCAGCACAGCGGCGATGTTGGATGCCGCCGCGTTAAAAACTGCGGCAGTAGTGTTTCCTCCCGAAACCTGGGAAAAGAATATGCAGCTCGAGATGGTCGACGGCAGGCAGGAGAGGGCAAGAATGCCGATTCGGATGGACGGGTCGATAAAT
>Ga0334895_1003520_pt1 | contig 11944 bp, 9 predicted proteins | sample GraSluR3_MG_7_FD_207229 | JGI IMG/M metagenome (GOLD analysis project Ga0334895, IMG submission 207229) | Sludge microbial communities from methane-producing bioreactor in Wageningen University, Netherlands - Granular Sludge_31_05-R3 | ecosystem: Engineered > Bioreactor > Anaerobic > Unclassified... | reverse complement strand
CTATCCCGTTCATCCCAATCTGGTCGTTTGGGATCGAGCTTCATCACATGGAAGTAAAGTGCCGCGAGGATATCGGCGACGGAAAAACTTGGCGAGGGATGTCCATCTCCCGTCCTATAGACCATCTCCACCACATCCCTGCGAATCTGTCGGGCACAACCTTCAAGATAGGCCAAGTCAACCATCATCGTTCCTCCAAGATGTCGCGGACCATCTCGACTCCAAGACGGGGACTCGAGAAGACGGTCTTTCCCGTCAATTTTTCAAGAGGATTCTCCATCCTAGCCATCGATCCTTGGGCAAGCAACAACACATCGCACGTATCGGCAACCCGCTTGGCCGTTTCGGCCACCAGTCTGTCATGGGTTTCAGCGTCTCCATTGGTAATGGCGGGGAACGCACCTTCGGCCAAACCTGAAACGGTTTTCACATGCTTGCCCATCTCATTCGCACAACGTTCTATCAATCGTATGGTAGGATCGAGGGTGGTGGAGAGGGTGGCGAGTACCGCGATAGAATCAGCCGTCGCTATCGCCTTGCGAACCATCGCTTCATCAATACGGATGATCGGGACGGGAAGGAATTCCCGGGCACCATACACCGCATCACCGATCGAAGAACAGGTGTTGAGGATCAATTGGGCACCCGATGCACAGGCGATCTCATAATACCCGTACAATCTGCGCTTCACCGCTTTGGTAAGACCCCCCGTTCGAATTATCTCGGCAATCATACTGTCATCGAGGATATTCATCACTTCATAGTCGGGGAGCAATTCCCCCATGAGATCGGAAAGTGGCTTTACCAAGGCTGCCCCGGTGTAGATAGCTGCTATCTTGTGTGTTCCCATATGCACCTCACATAATACATAAGACATCGGACGTCTTATGCTTATACTCTGGACTGAGATTTCCCATCTGTCAAGAAATATTTTCAGATTCTATTCATTTGGATAAATCGGCAAGAAATTCCAATAGAATGGAACTGCACTCCGCGGTATGTGTCTCCATGGGAATATGGGCCGCACCCTCAATCACATGAAGACGCATCTGTGGAAGATGGACTCCGATCACACGGGAAGCTTCCAAGGGAACCACCGTATCGCGATCGCCCCAGATCGCCAAGACCGGCATATCGAGCTCGTCGAGGAGTGAAAGGGGAACTGCCTTGGAGCTCTTGGCGAACCCAGTCAACGCCCTTGCTGTTCCTGGAATTAGCAAAGGATCCAGATAGGCCTTCACCTCCAAAGAAGACGGACTGCGTCCATACGCCTCATGAAGGATTTTCACAATCCTTTCTTCCTTGAGCAATGAACGCTCGATGAAGATTTGGGTCCATCTCGCATAAGGGGGAAAATGTAGTAGCGACATAAGCAGACCACCATTGTTTTCCAATGCCCCCGCGATAAGCGTGAGGGAAGCGGTCCTTCCCGGTTGCGCCACAGCCATCGCGGCCACCGTTCCTCCACCCATGCTGTGACCAACCAGATGCCATGCTTCGTTCTTGGCGAATCCCTCCAGATTATCCAACAATTCCCAAAGGTATTTGGCCCGATTCGCTTGCCCATGGTCGAAATCCAGGGTTCTGTCGCTGTATCCGAAGGCAGGGAGGTCGACTGCCACCACCACATAGCCCGCTTCGACCAAAGAGGGCACCATCCCATCGAAAGTGAAGGTCGAGCCACCCAATCCATGGACAAGCAGGATGTACCCCAGCGGTTTGGAGTTTTTCGGAAACGTAACGCGGTAGTGGAAGGAGACTCCCTCCACCTCCATGAATCTTGAATCCCGATACGGTGTGGCGATAGGGACCTCAACCGTTTCGGATACTCGAATCGCATACGGAAGGAGACAAGATGCCAGCAAAAGTATCGACAGCAGTATCGCGATTGAACGAAACACCTTCATCGCTTGATCTCCCTTTCTATCCTATCCACATAGGATTTGATAGCGAACTTGCGCTCCAATCCCCTATCGTTCATATAGCGAACATTACCGAATATAGGCCGTTCCACCCATGGACGATCGTGCTTTCCAAAGCACCAGGCCACACCTGCATACCCATTGGGATCGCGACCATCAAGTTGATACCGGTTGTTCAATTCCAAAGCAAGGACAAAGGCATTCTTGGGAGAATTGCTCCATTCCAAGATCTTCTTTCCCCAATACATCCTCATGTAGCCATGCATGGTTCCAAGTTGAACCAATTCCTTTTGGGCCGCATTCCAGTAGGGATCATGGGTCTCTCCATGTTCAAGCTCCTTGGTTGTGTACTTATATTGGCGGGGATCGACCTCATGTGCTTCCAAACTTCTCCGTGCCCATTCGGGCAATCCTTCGTACCGGTCGTACAGAGGATTGTAATACACGAAATTCATCGCAAGTTCACGTCGAACCACCAGCTCCTCGAGAAAAACCGGAACATCCGGAACCTTCCTCCGTGCCACCTCCCTGTAGATGGAGATTGGGGAAATTTGACCGAAATGAAGATAGGGACTGAGCTTCGAGACATACGGATTCGCCGGATCGTTGTGGAGTTCGGCGTAGCCTTCCAGACACCCCTCCACAAATCTCTGCAGAACGGAGAGCGCGGGCTCCTCTCCTCCTGGGATCCATGTGCAATCGGGTCCGCCACTTGAGAAGGGGAAGGCCTCCAACAATTGGTCCACCGAATCGAAGGACAATTCCTCGATCCCCAAATCGATATCCTCTGAAGGATAATCAACATCCATATCCGGAACCCCATGTGCGAAATGGGCTATCATCGGTTCAATCTTTCTTCGTAATGTAGCTGCTGAATATTCTTCCTTCGTGCTCGCGGTTTCGATCGGTACGATCACATTCGTCTCCACTTGCACCAACTTGCATGGTATCGAGGAAGCAACCTTGCTTCTCCAAGTTCGCTCTACCCTTCCATAGGTCCGATCGGTCACCACGAGTGCCGCGGAACCGGCTATTTCGGCTACTCCCTCCACAGGCCCCTTGGGACTCAGGATGAAGCGAATCCTCCGTTCGAGAAGGTGTGTCTTGATGCTGTGCAAACCTTCGAACATGAAACGGTAGTGTCTTCTGGTGGCGAAAGGGAAATCGGCGGTCAATCCGAAGCAAACGACCAATGGCTTGGCAAGACGATTGGCCTCGATGATCGCATGGGCCAAGGCGTGGTTGTCCTTTATCCTCTGGGAAGCCTGCATCCAATAGAGCACAAAGGTCATGTCGGTACGTATCGGCTTGTCATTGAGGAAATTCACCCGTTCCTTTGGTATCATAGGAATGCCTCCACGAACAGTATCGCCTGAACAAGGGTATTCGGGCAACCATAACCACATTGAATTTCCGGACCTTGCCTTGCCAACGCATTTTCCTATATAGTGGACGTCTATGGAAGACCCGTTACCTAGTACAGATCCACAGGAGCCCGAGAGTACGGACTCGTCACATAAACGGAAGCTTCGGAGGACAGCATGGGCCTCCATATAAGTGCAATCGTCATACTACTGTTCCTATCGGCATTCTTCAGTGGTTCCGAGACAGCCTACACCTCCCTTTCATTCCTCCAGATCAGGGAACTCGAAACCGACAAACGTCGTTCGAGCCGTATCGCCGCGAAACTGGCGAATACTCCCGACCTGTTGCTCACCACAATCCTCATTGGCAACAATATCGTCAACTTGACCGCATCGGCCCTCACCACCACGTTGGCGCTCTCCGTTTGGGGGAACACCGCAATCAGCATTGCCACCGGTGTGCTCACCTTCCTCATCCTCATATTCGGAGAAATCACTCCAAAGCACCTTGCGATCACCTACAATACCGGTATGGCGAGAATGGCCGCCTATCCCATCAAATTCCTCACCATCATCCTCTACCCCATCATCATGGTGGTGAAGTGGCTCAGTTCTCTCATCACGCGCATGTTCTCCACCGGCCACAAGGCCTCACTCTCCTTGGAGAGTCTGATGCATGTGGTGGATGTGGCCGAGAATGAAGGTATCGTAGATGAGTACGAAACCAGTTTGGTCCAACGGGTCCTCCATTTCAGTGAAGCTCCGGTGAAATCGATCATGACCCACAGAACCGAGGTGTTCAGCCTCCCCGACACCATTTCCCTCAGGGATGCGTTCCCTCCCATCATCGCAAGTGGATATTCGAGAATCCCCATCTACCATGAAAGTCCCGAGGACATCACCGGCATCCTTCTTGTCAGGGATGCCCTGATCGCAGAAGTGGAGGGCCGACTAGATGAACCGGTGTCCAAATTCTCGCATACTCCAGTCTTCGTTCCGGAAACACGGAAGGTCGACGACATGCTGTTTCAATTCCAGAAGGGAAAGCTGCAGATCGCTGTCGTGCTCGACGAGTACGGAGGATTGTCGGGCATCGTATCGATGGAGGATATTGTCGAACAACTGTTCGGCGAGATCTATGATGAACACGAAACCGGTGAACTGTTGAGGATTCGGGACGAAGGGACGGGATCCTACCTGATCAAGGCGGACACCACGATGCAGCAGATCAAGGACGAACTCGATCTCGAAATCGATCGCACCGATCTATCCTGTACCCTGGCAGCTTTCCTCATCGAGCATTTGGGAACCATCCCCGTGTCCGGGGAGGAGTTGTCCTTTCCCTACGGAACGTTCGCCATCGTGTCCATGAAAGGGAAGAGGATCGAATCCGTCCGTCTCGTTCCCGCCTCCTCCCACACCGAAGAGCAGCACAACGGCTTCCATTGACACCCTTTTGCGACGGTTGTATGATGCGCGCATGAGCACGTACCCATTTGGCGAAATTGAGAAGAAATGGCAGAAGTATTGGGAAGAAAACCAAACCTTCAAAGTAGTGGAAGACCCCTCGGTCCCTCTTGAGAAACGTACCTATGTCCTGGACATGTTCCCCTATCCTTCGGGTGCGGGACTCCATGTCGGACACCCTGAAGGATACACTGCAACCGACATATACTGCCGTTATCTGCGGATGAACGGATACAATGTATTGCATCCGATGGGATTCGATTCATTCGGTTTGCCGGCCGAAAACTACGCCATCAAGACGGGTACCCACCCAAGAACCACCACCGAGAGGAACATCGACAATTTCCGCGACCAAATCAAGAGCCTGGGGTTCTGCTATGATTGGTCACGGGAGATATCGACCCATACTGAGGAATACTACAGGTGGACCCAATGGATCTTCCTCCAACTCTATAAAAAGGGATTGGCCTACGAAGCCGAGACTCCCATCAACTGGTGTCCCAGTTGTCTCACCGGACTTTCCAACGAAGAGGTCAAGGATGGCAAGTGTGAACGATGCGGAACACTGGTCACGAGAAGGAACATCCGCCAATGGATTCTCAAGATAACAGCCTATGCCGATAGATTGCTGGAAGATTTAGATACTTTGGACTGGTCCGAGTCCATCAAGACCATGCAAAGAAACTGGATAGGACGTAGCGAAGGTGCGAGCGTGAGGTTCAAGCTGGAGCATCTCGACGAGTATCTTGAAGTCTACACCACTCGAAGCGACACCCTGTTCGGAGCAACCTATATGGTGGTGGCTCCAGAACATCCGCTTGTGGAGAAATTGACCGGTGACGACCAACGGGAGGAAGTCGAGAACTACATCCACCAGGCTTCCCACAAATCGGATCTCGAGCGAACCGATCTCGCGAAGGACAAGACGGGAGTCTTCAGCGGCAGCCATGCCATCAATCCGGTGAATGGAAAGAGGATTCCAATCTGGATCGCCGATTATGTATTGGTATCCTATGGTACCGGAGCCATCATGGCGGTTCCAGCCCACGATACACGCGACTGGGAGTTTGCCAAGAAATTCGATCTGCCGATCGTTGAAGTACTCAAGAGTGAAGTCGATGTCCAACAACAGGCCTGGACCGAAGACGGAATCCACGTCAATTCCGACTTCCTGGACGGATTGAACAAAGAGGACGCCATCGAAACGATGAATCGTTGGCTTGAGGAGAAGCAAATCGGCGAAAGGACGGTCAACTACAAGCTCCGCGATTGGATCTTCAGCAGACAACGATACTGGGGGGAACCCATTCCATTGGTCCATTGCCCTTCATGTGGAACAGTACCCATTCCCGAGGACCAACTGCCTCTCACCCTACCGGAAGTGGAAACATATGCTCCTTCCGGTACGGGGGAAAGTCCTTTGGCAACGATTCCCGAATGGGTTGAAACCACATGCCCCGAATGTGGAGGTCCGGCAAGACGGGAAACCAATACCATGCCGCAATGGGCCGGATCCTGTTGGTATTACCTCAGGTACCTCGACCCCCACAATACCGAAGAACTGGCAAGCAAGGCTGCCATCGACTACTGGATGCCGGTCGACCTCTATGTCGGGGGAGCCGAGCATGCGGTGCTCCACCTGCTCTATGCGCGCTTCTGGCACAAGGTCCTGTACGATCTGCAAGTGGTGAATACGGTCGAACCGTTCCAGAGACTGGTGAACCAGGGAATGATCACTTCATTCGCTTACCAAAGGGCGGACAAGACCCTGGTTGCCACCGATGAGGTGGAAGAGGTGGCTGTCGACACCTATGTCGAGAAGGCCACCGGAGAAAAATTGGAGCGGGTGGTCGCGAAGATGTCCAAGAGTCTTAAAAATGTGATCAATCCGGATGAGATCATCAATGACTATGGTGCCGATGCGATGAGGATGTATGAGATGTTCATGGGTCCGCTGGAGGTATCCAAACCATGGGCGACCACAGGCTTGTCTGGCGTGTTCAGATTCCTTGATCGTGTGTGGCGCTTGACCGAACGTCCCCTTTCCGATTCCGAACCCGATGAAGCGATCCTCAAGACATTGCACAAGACCATCAAGAAGGTCACCAAGGATACCGGCAGCCTGGATTTCAACACCGCGATATCGCAGATGATGATACTTGTGAACGAGCTGTACAAGATCGAAGACTTGCCCCGTTCGGTATGGGAACCGTTGATCCTCATGTTGGCCCCCTACGTACCTCATCTGGCGGAGGAATTGTGGGAGATGGCCGGTCACGAAGCCTCGGTGGCCAACCAAGTGTGGCCAACCTATCGCGAGGAGCTCACCATCGATGACGAGGTAGAGATCGTCATCCAGATCAACGGCAAGCTAAGGGCCAAGATTCAAGCTGCGAAGGGAACCGACAGGGAGACGATCCTGTCCGAGGCGATGGCCCAGGAAAGGATTGTTGAATTGACGGAAGGAAAAACCGTAGTGAAGACGATCGTTGTTCCCGACAAGCTGGTGAATATTGTGGTGAAGAACTAGTTCTTGATGCGCCCGAGACCTCCGAGCGAGGTCTCGCGATAGAGGGACGGAAGGGCCTGTCCCGTTTCCATCATCACCTCGATCACCGAATCGAATGAAACCTTATGCCTTCCGTCCGACAACAGGGCGTAACTTGCATGGTCCAATGCCCGCATCGCACCAAGGGCATTCCTTTCGATGCAGGGGATCTGGACCAGTCCCATCATGGGATCGCACGTCAATCCGAGATGGTGTTCCAATCCCATTTCGGCCGCATACTCGATCTGATGAATCGATCCTCCCAACAACTGGGCAACCGCTCCCGAAGCCATGGCGCACGCGACGCCAACTTCTCCCTGGCAACCGACTTCGGCACCACTGATCGATCCATTCTTCTTCACAAGATTGCCGATGAGCCCGGCGGTGAGCAGAGCTCTGAGGATCTTCACCTCGGGAAGCTTGTATTGGTTCCGGACATAATAGAGCACTCCGGGCAACACCCCGCAGGACCCACAGGTCGGTGCGGTCACTATCCTTCCTCCGGCGGCATTTTCCTCCGCCACCGCAAGCGCATAGCTGATTGCACGGGTAGGAGTTCCCACAGGGCCCGCCATGTCCTTCGCTTGGGCAAAGTATTGGGAAGCTTTGCGTGGAAGTTTGAGCCCTCCCGGCAATACTCCCTCCTGATCCAAACCTCGGACCACAGCTTCGGTCATCACGTGCCACACCTCTTCGATGAAATCGAATATATCCTGGCCTTCGTATTTGACCACCAGCTCCCACAACTGTATCCCCTCCTTCCTGCAGTAGGCGAGGATATGATCCATTTTGCCCAAGTACTGGGGATATATGCTTCTGGTGGACGACTGTTCGGCACCTTCCTCGACCACCTTGCCTCCACCTACACTGTAGTACGTCTTTTCGCTCAAGAGCGACCCGTCGACAGCAAAGGCACGCAACGTCAAGGCATTCGGGTGATGGGATTTGTAGGTTTCGGGAAACCAGAGGATCGCCAATTCCTTGCCTACCGCTCCGAAGACCTCCCTGAGTGTGGCATCGGTGAGGTGTCCTTTTCCGGTCGCGGCCAGACTTCCGAACAACTCGGCTTCGAAACGATATGCCCCACCGTTTTCCGCGAGAAATCGTGTGGCCGCGTTTCTCGGTCCCATGGTGTGGCTACTGGAGGGTCCGTGTCCAATCCTATAAAGTTCCCGAATAGATTCCATGGCCGTACTGTACCGTTTTACCCGTGTTATGGGAAGGTATTCACTCGCTCCAGTAGATCCTGGTATGCGGGTTCGGAGATCCTCAACAGGGTTTCCAAGGGAACCATATGCCAAAACACCTCTTCATCCTCTCCTTCTGGAATCACCACACGCAACTCCATCTTCGCCGACAGATTCACATAACGGAACACTCCAGGAGGAAGAAAACCCAAATTCGACTCGATCCCCATGAACGCATGGAAAGACCGGATAGCTTCGGTCTCGGCTGTCCATCGGCCCTCCACCACATCCGATAGCATCACCTGACGGGTGGCAGAGGTCTTCAACGAACCGTCATCCAACCCACCGTTGACGATATCCCTTGCCATACGATTCCAATCGATTGCCATTGAATTCCCCCCAAGAATCTCCAGCTCATGAGAAAGTTTGGCAAAATTGAGACGCGATACCGGCTTCGGCCAAGATCTTGCGATCTGCAAAAGAGCGTCGGCAAGCGGTCCGTCGCTCATATGCAATTCCACCATGTTATTTTCATTGCCCCTCTGGTACGCTCCTCCAAAAGGTATTCCTTTCCCCAATGGATAGGCTGCGACCACACAAGTGGAAGCGGTGGGAATCGCTATCCTGAACGAACGCACGCCAATGGATATTTGCCGTTGCTCCACCCCTTGGGAACCAAGAAACAAAATGGTATACCAGAATCTTCTTCCCGATTCCGCTTCCCATGGATGGTCTTCCATCAAGGTGACATCCACCCAAAGACCGAGTTCACAACCGCACAACAGCAACAGTAGGGAGAATAAGGGGAGACAGTACCGCTTCATATTCATATGACGCGGGAACCCATCTCAATGCTTCAATTGTTCCAGATATGACGATCTGAGTCGTGCGAACAAGGCCTTGAACCGCTCGCTCGCGTAATCGGCATAGGTCCATGGAAAGCTTTGGAACTCCTTGTTGCGGTACATAAGGGTTACCTCGGCATAGATTCCCTCCGAAAGGGGAATCCTATGGCTACGATTCTTGGTGGTAGCGAGGATAAGGTTCTCCGCCGAAAGAATTCCGGGATCGAGATTGATCTTCCGCTTGCCTTCGACAGAAAACTCCATTTCGATTCTATTGGAAAGGAGTTTGTAGGAAGCAAGTTTGGCAGGATCGACAAGATCTCGACATACGATGAAAAACCGCATCGGATTCGCTCCCATCTCATCATCGTAATAATCGGTGAAGGTGAAGGGTGTCGCTTCGGTTACCATTTCGATCGGACCAAAAGCCTCCTCGATAACCGCAAACAGGCGCCCATGCGACTCGGATTGGGTGGAAAGTACTCCGAATATGAGTTTTACCCGATGAAACGCATGGGACTGGGCCATAGCTCACCGCCTGTCGCCGTGGAACGTACCGAGAATCCTGAACGAAGTGCACGCTGCCGACAGCTCGGTGGTGGCTTTGGTGAACAACTCTTGGGGAATCAACTCCGCTTCGATGAAGAACGAATATTCCCAAGGCTTTCCCGGAATTGGGCGTGATTCCAATTTCTTCATGTTCAGATTGTAGTCGGAAAGGATATGCAACACTTCGAAAAGTGATCCGGGCCTGTCGTTCACCGAAAATACCATCGCCACCCGATCGACAGACATCGCACTCTTGAAGAGTGAGGAATTTTCTTCCCTGCAGATAATGTAGAATCGGGTGAAGTTGCTGCTGTCCGTTTCCAAACTCTCCCTCAGTATCTCCATGTGATGGTAGGCTGCGGCGGTTGAACTGGCAATGGCGGCACACGAGGGGTCCTGAAGTCGGGCGATATGGGTCACAGCTCCAGCGGTATCGAAAAATGGAACCGCCTCCGCTTGTGGAAGCTCCTTGGAAAGGAACTCGGCGCATTGGGCCAGCCCTTGGGGATGGCTGAACACCTTTGTGATTTGATCCAATGTGGTTCCCGGCAGACCGATCAGATTATGTCTGATGCGGATCTGCTTCTCTCCCACCACCGTCAAGTCGGGATGGCTGTTCAACAGATCCAAAGTCTCGTTGATGGTTCCGCCAAGGGTATTTTCCACCGGAACCATTCCATATTTCGCATCTCCGGCCATCACCGCTTCGAACACATCCGAAAAATGTCTGGAGGGAAGGGTTTTTGCCGTTTCATCGAATACCATTCTTATCGCTTGTTCACTGTAGGCACCGGGCTCACCCTGAAAGGCGATCCTCAAGGTATCGTCCGGGGTGGAAAGGTGTGCATCGAAGATCTCACCACGATACCCGGAAGAGCGGGGAATCCTCTCCAGTGATTTTCCGACCACAGGGCAAAGAGCCTGGATATCGTGCATCAACTTGTCGAACTGTTGCGGATAAAGAGACTGTGGTCCATCGGAAAGCGCCTTGTCGGGATTGTTGTGGACCTCGACTATCAAACCACTGGCTCCGGCAGCCACAATGGACAGCGACATGGGAGCGACCATATCCCTAAGTCCGGTCGCATGGCTGGGGTCCGCCATCACAGGAAGATGGGTGAGTTTCTGCACCACAGGGATTGCACTGATATCCAAAGTATTTCTTGTCGCACGTTCATAGGTCCGGATACCCCTTTCACAAAGGATGATCTGATCGGTACCGGAGGCCATCAGGTATTCGGCGGCCATGAGCCACTCTTCGATGGTCGCCGACAATCCCCGTTTGAGAAGTACGGGACGTCCGGTACTCCCCACCTCCTTGAGCAACTCGAAGTTCTGCATGTTCCGCGCACCGATTTGGAACATGTCGATATAGTCCAGCATCATGTCGACATCGCGCGGACTCACGATCTCGGTGGTAACCGGCATATCGTAGGCTTCTCCGGCCTCCTTGAGATACTTGAGTCCCTCCTCCCCAAGTCCTTGGAATGCATAGGGACTGGTTCGGGGTTTGAATGCTCCACCGCGAAGTATGACCGCACCGGCATCGCGAACTTGGGAGGCGATCTCCATGATCTGCTGACGGCTTTCCACCGCACAGGGACCGGCGATGACCACGATCCGTTGCCCCCCCACCTTCACCTTGCCCACATTGACGATCGTATCCTCTTTCTTGAGTTCCCTCGATGCCAATTTGAACGGTTTCGAGATGGGAATGACATTGGCAACCCCCTCGAGAAGTGCCACCTCACGTATGTCGATGCGGTTGGTACCCACGGCTCCAAGAACCGTTTCCTCTTGACCGACAATTTCCTTCACCTTGAATCCTCGGCTCTTCAGGAAATCCTTTACTGCACTCTTTTGGGTATCGGTAATGTGTTGCGTAAGAATAATGATCATGGTAGGAGAAACCTAAATCTTTTGTCTTGGGCTGTCAAGCTGGACATCCCCTACAGTTGCCGCTCGCATCAGAAATTGGGTAGAATGGAGAAACTTTGGGGGAATCGATGGATTGGGATGCATTGTTCACACGCATGAAAGCGGCGGTAAGGAATTCGGAAGA
>Ga0334895_1003519_pt1 | contig 11950 bp, 12 predicted proteins | sample GraSluR3_MG_7_FD_207229 | JGI IMG/M metagenome (GOLD analysis project Ga0334895, IMG submission 207229) | Sludge microbial communities from methane-producing bioreactor in Wageningen University, Netherlands - Granular Sludge_31_05-R3 | ecosystem: Engineered > Bioreactor > Anaerobic >... | reverse complement strand
TTAACTATATTGTGCGATAATTTAGATTTCACCCAATTCTCGCGAAAACTTTAGAGATATGGAGATAAAGTAAAACGGCATTTTGTTCCCGAAAGCTGAATATCACTCGATTTCTAGATAGTGCCCACTCCACCTGATTTGCTCTATATATCATTCTCTTTTTTTGGTCTCATTAAACCGATGATACCACTTCCACTTTCCAGGCCGTTCCCTCCTCTACATCTTTGGTTATCACAAGCCCGAGAACAAAATCGTTCATCGACTTCGTCCTCAGGGATCAGGGGCATGATATCGTGGCGGAGTCTGGGTTCGCCCCTGCCAGTTGAAAAAAGCGCCATTGGAGGGAGTGGCGCTGGCGTTCTAAGCGCCAGCGCGACTCTACTTATCATCGCGAATTATGGCAGATGGATCCAATTAAAGTGGCTGCTCTTTGGATTTGTCCGACCAGGAGTCTCCCCAGGCGACGTCTCGGCAGGTGCAGTCGAAGATCTCCTTCTCTCCCCAGATCTTGTCGTCATCTTCCATCTCGCCGTAGCCGCCTACGCAGCATGAGAGCCAGTCCTTGGCGTTCTTCTTCGCGCTCTTCTCGGCGCAGACCTTCATGTTCTTCTTTATCGCGAAGGATCCAATGTAGTTTTCGTCGATCTCGACCAGCGGTTTCTTCCAGCCGTAATCTTCGCCGCCAGCTATCAGCTGGCCCACGTGGACTGTGCCCTCGATCACAGTCTCCTCTATCCTCATCTCCGCCATGCCGTGGCCTTTGACACCAGCTTCCTGGGACTCGACGCACTCCAGGTTCACCCTGATGTCCTTATTGAATCCCGAGGCGTACTCGATCTGGTGGTGCATAGAGGTTGCTACCTCGCTCTGGTAGTTCTTGCCTTCTGTCTTCTCCTTCAGCTTGGAGTTAAAGACCACCGGGTTTTCAGCATAGTAGCCTGTACCGTAGGCGAAGCTCCGGGGAGCATAGTTCATCTCGTTCTGCTCCACAAAGTGTATTTCGCCTTTTTTTTGGGGGTCCAATTTGATCCAGGTGTTGGTTTTTTCATCGTAATAGTAGTATTTCCCCTTCGACTGACTGGAGTTGATCAGAGTTGCCGCGTCGATGCTCCCGCTTCCGTGCATATAGTTTTTGAGCTGGAGGGTCTCCGTGTTCACCTTCTGGTAAGCCATGACGAATCCATCGCCCGAGACGTCCTGTTCGAAGTAGTGCTCGTTCTCGACGAAGTATCCGTCCGGGTTATCGGCGGCCAAAGATGGCGCCGAGACCATCAGCATCACCATAAGCCCCGCCCATATCGCCATGAGCGAGCCCCAAATTTTCATCATCATCCCTATATCCCTCATTATCCTTCCCTTCCAAAAATTTCTGCCGTTGATAGCGATGGTTTGTTTCAACGGATCTGATCATTGAGGAGGTAGGGTATAAAATTAATGAAAATAATATAGATAGGTCTATAAACTGACGTTACAGAACTTTCGCGTATTTACATTATATACTTGCATCTCATTCCTTATGGTCAATGCCCTCCTTTTCACTGATATAGCTCTCCATAGACCCAATCATCGATTTGGCAATCTTTCGTGCCAGCGATCTATCTCAAGATGGGGAAGCAGAGGGGGCGCCTCTGCCATTACAAAATCGTGTATATAGAATACATCTTCAAATATAGACTATATATGCAAAAGTCGGAGCAATACGTCTATTTATTTTATTTCGGATAGTTTTATACATAATCCCCGCAGGGTGGGGGGGCTGTATGAGCAAAACTTCAAAGACCGTATTGGCGGGCGTTCTGATGGTGGCATTTTTGGCTGCCGCCCAGAGCGCCGCCGCTCTATCGGTATCGGGGTCGACTACCGTCCTGCCCTTCGGCGCGGTCTGCGCTGAGGAGTTCAACGCCGTCCAGAGCGCGATCCACGTATCCGTCACCGGCGGCGGCTCCGGCGTCGGGATCAAGAACGTCGCCGAGGGGAACAGCGACGTCGCCATGGCCTCAAGGCATGTAAAGGACTCTGAGAAGGAGGCCTACCCCGACGAGGAGTTCGTCGAGATCCTGGTGGCCTATGACGCCGTATGTATCGCCGTCAGCCAGGCGGTCTATGACGCCGGTGTCACCGATCTATCCCAGGAGGATGTCCAGGCCATCTACAACGGCGATATCACCAACTGGGCAGACCTCGGCGGCGATGATGCGAGGATCTACGTCCTCGGAAGAGAGGTGGGCTCCGGCACCAGAGACACCTTCAATGAGATGGTGATGGGAAGTGCTGAGGCCGAGACCCCCGGCGTTACAACCAACCACGGCAGCAACGCTGAGATTAAGACGGCGATAACCAGAAGCGACAAGGCCATAGGCTACCTCGGCCTCAACTACGTCCTGGACGGAGACCTGGTGGCGATCGCCTTCGAGGGGGTCAGCCCCTCCGTTGAGACGATAAAGGATGGTTCCTACCCTCTCGCGCGGGACCTGATCATGGTCACCTACGGCGAGGCGACCCCTGAGGCGCGTGCCTTCCTGGAGTTCGTCACCGGTGACGACGGCCAGGTCATCGCAGAGGAGCTTGGGTTCGTATCGATAAACTGAGCCGGAACTGCAGATGATAGCCTGCCCGGGGCCTCACCCTTCTGGCCCCGGGCCCTCCCTCTGTATCAGGGTCGCTCAGTCGCCATGAAATACGCCATCGTCGTCGCCCTCTCCGTCGTTCTCGTGGGCTCGATCTTATTTTTGGACAACCACCTCTATGGATCATCTGGACCGACCCAGAGGAGCGGCAAGCTCTACATCGTGGGGTCTACTTCGGTTCTGCCCTTGGTCCAAGTCTCTGGTGAGGTGTGGAACTCCCACCAGGACGATATCACCGTTTCCGTGATAGGTAGCGGCACAGGTGTCGGCATCAAGAGCATATCCAGCGGCATCGCCGATATCGCCATGGCTTCGAGGGAGGTGAAGTCCGAGGAGGTGGAGATATACGGCGATAATTTCAAGAAGTTTCCCATCGCCATCGACGCCATCTGCGTCTCCGTCAGCCCGGACGTCTATGAAGGCGGCGTCAGGGAGATCTCAGGTCATCAGCTTTTTGCGATCTACAACGGAGAGATCGATAGCTGGGGTGAGCTGGGGGGTCCTGACGAAACGATCACCGTCGTAGCTAGAGAGGTGGGCTCAGGAACCAGAGATCTCTTCAACGAGGTCGTTATGGGGAGGGTCGATCACGATACCCCCGGAGCCGATTCATATCGTTACAGCGAAGCTGAGGTCTGGGCGACGATCGCCTCGGGCAGAGGCGTCGTAGGGTATCTCAGCCTCAACCGCGCAAGGGATGGAGAGATAAGGGCACTGGCCTATGAGGGAGTCCTTCCGTCTGCGGAGACGGTGAGGGACGGGTCTTATCCCCTGGCGAGGACCCTCTACATGTACACCTGGGGCGAGCTTGACGATGACGAGAGGGCTTTCTTGGAGTTCGTCACCGGAGAGAAGGGCCAGGCCATCGCCGGGGAGATGGGATTTGTGCCGGTAAGGTGAGAGAAGGATTCTGCCCATGAATATGGGGGGGCCCAAAACGGCTTACAGTTGAATTAGAAGACTGAGCTCGGGGAAAGATTGATATTATTTTGAAAGAGGTGTTGAAGGGATGGCGCGGCCTGAATCGGTCATGACCTGGATCGTGGTGGCCATATTTGTCGCTGCCGGAGCAGTCCTCTACATCATCGGCGGCGAGGAGCTGGCGCTCCGCGATTCTTCCAGGGGTGCTGCATCGAACCTCTCGGTGGCCGGGTCCACCACAGTTCAGCCCTTTGCCGAGGCCTGCGCCCAAGAGTTCAACCTCGGGCAGAAGGATGTGGTCGTCAACGTCGCCGGCATCGGGACGGATTCTGGGCTCCGGCGGCTGGCCGCGGGCACCGCCGATATATCCATGACTTCTAGAAAGGTCGGCGACTCTGAGATAGGGTCCCTGGGAGGCCGATTGGCAGAGCATCAGATAGCTCGCGACGCGGTATCTATCGTGGTGAGCTCTTCCATCCGGGAGGCCGGGATCGAGGACTTGAGTCAGGACCAGCTCAGGGCGATCTACACCGGCGAGATCAAAAGCTGGAGGGAACTTGGCGGCCCGGATCGAGAGATCACAGCTGTATCGAGATCACCGGGGTCGGGGACCGGCGAAATCTTCAGCGAGAGGGTGGCCACTCCCGGGGTTTCGGTCTACCGCGACAGCAGCTTCGAGGTCGAGGAGTTTGTGGCCGGAAGTGACAGGGCGATAGGCTATCTGGGCTTGAACCTCGCCCGGGAGGAAGGGCTCGCCACGATCGCCTACGAGGGGGTGTTGCCTTCGGCAAAGACCATCGGGGATGGGTCTTACCCCCTGGCGAGGACCCTCTACATGTACACCTGGGGCGAGCCTGACGATGACGAGAGGGCTTTTTTGGAGTTCGTCACCGGAGAAAGGGGCCAGGCCATCGCCGGGGAGATGGGATTTGTGCCCCTCTCGACATAGCCGAGCCAAATTTTAACCGTTTACTTTTCAAGGCGGCGTTTCTGTGGGTTGGGTGCCCCACCTCAGCAGGCCTCGGTCCCCATGGGCCCAAGCTCCTCGAAGGTCTGGGCGAGGATCGTCCTGGTGGTGACTACCCCGTCCGTCGCCCGAATCGTCTCGACGAGATCGTTGAGCATCAAAAGGCCGCCCACCTGAACCTCCAGTAAGAGGTCGAAATCTCCGAATAGGACGTACATCGTTCTAATTCCACCAAGCCCTTTGAGGATTCGGTGAATTCTCCTCTCATGGCCGGGAACTGTCTTCACCATGATTATCCCGTTGATCATTTTTTTCAACTCCTCTGAAGAGCATTTCGAAGGTCTGACGATGGGTTATCAAATCCCATCGCTGTCCGGATCTTCTGTACAGCCCTAGTCCACAGGGCCCGGCGAAATCTGGATTCTGCATCTTTTCTGGTCAACGCTTTCGATCCCCCAATTTTCGAAAAATAGGCGATCGGCGCGGGGCCGTCAGAGCCCCATCGCCTTCTTCACAAGACCGAAGACCTCGGTGTTGTCGATGAGACCCCGGGAAAACTCGATTGACGTGGGGCCGCTGGCTAAGAGGGGCACGTCCACGGAGGTGTGGCTGGCCTCCTCCAGGATGTTGAGGTCGGCATAGTCATCACTGACCGGGTAGGCTCCAGAGGCGAAGTTAGGGGCCCAGCCCTCGGTGTAGTCGCCGGACACGGCGCTCATGACCAGGCCACCGCACTCGTGGTCAGCGGTGACGACCACCAGGGTCTCAGGGTTCCCGGCGGCGTAGTCGAGGGCCGCCTTGACGGCGTCGTCGAAGGCCAGCGTATCAACCACGGCCCTCTTGTAGTCCCGGGCGTGGCCGGCGTGGTCGATTCTGGCGCCCTCCACCATCAGGAAGAAGCCGTCCTCGTCTTTGGAGAGAACGTCGATGGCCATCTCGGTCATCTCCGCCAGACTCGGCTCAACGGCTGGGTCGCGGTCCAGCTCGTAGGCCATGTGGGAGCTGGTGAAGAGTCCCAGAAGCCTCTCAGTGGCGGCGGGGTCTATGGCCATAAGCTCGCTCTGGTTTCTTACCACGGTCCATCCCAGGGGAACTGCCTCCTCCAGAAGGCTTCTGTTGTCGAAGGAAAATTTGCTGGAACCGCCTCCCATGACGACCTCCATGTCGCTATTTATGCACTGCTCGGCGATATCGTTCTCCCAGTCCCGGTGGGCGATATGGGCGTAGTATGCGGCAGGGGTGGCGTGGGTGACCCTGGAGGTACTGACGACGCCGGTGGCCTTTCCAGCCTCATAAGCCATCTCCAGGATGGTCTTGAGGGGAACGGCGTACAATGTGGCGTTCTCGTATCCGATGATCTCCCCGTGAGCGGTGATGTTGGCGACGCTTATAACGCCGTTGTAGGTCTTATGGCCGGTGGCCAGAGCCGTCCCAGCCGCCGCAGAGTCGGTGATCCAGCTGTTCAGAGAGTGGGTCGACATGTGTCCTGCGTACTCCATATCGTCCATGTACAGACTGGTGTTCTGGTAGTTGTCCAGGGTGGGCTGGTAGTTGGGCTGGTCGCCGCCCGCCTTCTCCCATCTGGCGGCGGTCACCTGATCGTATCCCATACCGTCACCGATCAGGAATATGACGCTCTTTGCTCCGTCTTCGGTTCCTTCTTCCATCCCGGCTCCAAAAACCGAAGTGGGAAACGAAGCTGTCAGGAAGAATGCGACAAAGACCCAGAGGGCCAATTGCTTTCGAGCCATTGAGTTTCGATCCATTAAGATGCCTCTTTTCTCAGCTCTGGCGGCGTTTTTTCCTGATTTCTTCTTCATCAGGAAATCCGAATCAATGCCACCGAGAAAGGCCAAGAGAGAGAATCTTATGTAAAGATTGCACAAATAAAATAAATAGGAGCGATTATTTCGCTTACAGTCCATTCTCTATATAGATTGGGGCCGACTCCGGGGCCGACTCCGTCAGAAGGCCCTCTTTAGTCTCCTCGATCCTAATCCAGCTTTGCGCCCTCAGCTCTGAGATGAATCTATATAGAATATTTTCTGAAATTATAGCTATATATTAAATATGGACAACTGGTTTATATCATGTGACTACCCAAAAACTCACATGGGATCTCCGAAGAATAGAAAGGGTCTTAACCGTCGGATCCGTGAGCGGGTCATCGAGTCCTCCTTCTTCTTCGCCGCCATCACCTCGATTTTGGTGATGGTATTGATCTTCTACTTCCTGATCCGCGAGAGCCTCGTAGCCTTCGGAGAGGTGGGGGTCATCAACCTCCTCTTCGGGATGAAGTGGCACTCCGCCGGGAACGTCTTCGGCATGACCCCAATAATCGTCGGATCGATCATGGTGACCCTTCTGGCCCTCATCATAAACATATCCGTGGGGCTTCCCCTGGCCATATACCTCTCGGAGCTTGCAGGTCCTCGGTCCCGTTCTATCCTGAAGCCCGCCATCGAGCTCTTGGCCGGAGTCCCCTCGATAGTATACGGCTTTCTGGGGGTTTTGATCCTGGTCGCCTTCCTCGAGCGGAGCTTCGACATGCTGACGGGCAGATCGATCCTGGCCGCATCGATCCTCCTGGGGATCATGTTCATCCCTGCCCTGACGACGATATGCGAGGACGCCCTCAGGGCGGTCCCCAAGGAGTTCAAGGAGGGTTCCCTCGCCCTAGGCGCCACCAAGTGGCAGACGGTCCGGAGGGTGAGCCTTCCCGCCGCCTCCTCCGGGATCATCGCCGCCGTCGTCCTCAACGTCGGGAACATCATCGGCGAGACGATGGCCGCCCTCCTGGTGGTGGGGAACGTCACCAGGCTTCCCTCGCCGATATTCGACATCTTCGACCCCAGCGCCATCTTCACCTCCGTCATCGCCGGGGAGATGGGGGAGGTTCCCCATGGATCCATCCACTACCACTCCCTCTTCGCCGTCGGCTTCGTCCTTCTTTTGATCGTCACCGTCCTGAACATATCTGCGGACTTGGTCAGGGCCGCCATCAAGAGGAAGTTCGGGGAGTACTGACCCCCCGCCGCCCTGCCACCGTCTTCATACTCTGACCTTCCTCGCGGGCTATATGCTAGATATATAGGGGTACTAACCCTATATAGAGAATATAGATAAGTGCTTTAAGCGATGAACGTCCGCAAAGATGATGATATGGGTCCACCAGACAAACGCGCCGTCCGCCGGTCTCGGAGATACGGTGACGACTTTGTAGAGGCGTTTCTCTTCTTCGCCGCCATTACATCCATCCTGGTGATCGTCCTGATCTTCTACTTCCTCACCTACGAGAGCTTCCTCGCCTTCAGAGAGGTGGGGTTCTTCGAGATCCTCCTGGGGCAGAAGTGGCACCCTCCAGGAGATGTCTTCGGGATGATGCCGATAATAGTCGGCTCGGTTCTCATCACCTTAATCGCCCTATTCATAAATATCCTGGTGGGGATACCCCTGGCGATATACCTATCGGAGCTGGCGGGACCCTGGTCCCGGGAGTTTCTGAAGCCCGCCATCGAGCTGTTGGCGGGGGTCCCCTCCATCGTCTACGGTTTTCTCGGGGTTCTGGTTCTAGTCGTATACCTCGAGAAGAGCTTCAACATGCTGACGGGAAGGTCGATTCTGGCGGGGGCGATCCTCCTGGGGATCATGTTCATACCCGCCCTGACGACGATATGCGAGGACGCCCTCCGAGCGGTCCCCAAGGAGTTCAAGGAGGGGTCCCTCGCCCTCGGCGCCACCCACTGGCAGACCGTCCGATGGGTGACCCTTCCGGGCGCATCCTCGGGGATCATCGCCGCCGTTATCCTCAACGTCGGCCGGATCATCGGCGAGACGATGGCCGCCCTCCTGGTGGTGGGGAACGTTGCCCGGATGCCGTCCCCCCTCTTCGACGCCTTCGACCGGGGTGCCATATTCACATCGGTCATCGCCGGGGAGATGGGGGAGGTGGCCCATGGATCGATTCATTACCACTCACTATTCGCCGTGGGGTTCGTCCTCCTGGTGATCGTCACCGTCCTCAACATATCGGCGGACTTCGTCAGGGCTGCGATCCAGAAGAAGTTCGGAGGATACTGAGATGAAGAAGATAAAGCCGGCACCTCTGGCATCCATCGCCATCGCCCTCTTTATCCTCGTCTCCTCGATATACCACCTTCTTTTCCAGCCGGAGGAGATCGCCCTCGTCCCCTTCTGGGTTGCAGGACTCCTGGGCTGCGTCCTCCTCATATCCGCCTCCGCCCTCTCCCTCAACCGGGGGGGAGAAGATCGGAGCCGGGTCATATGGACGAGGGGGAGGGTTTCGGCTCTGGCCGCAGATCTCGCCTACCTTTCCGCCGTAGCTCTCCTCGTCGTTTATGGCCGGATCGGCCCCGACCTCAAGTTCGAATTTTTGGGGCTCAGTGCCGTCTTCACCTTCGGTCTCGTCCTCCCCCTCCTGTTGGTCGTCGGAAGCTTCCTCGCGATAAAGGACTCCATCAACCTCCTCTACGGCTACACCGCCAGGGGCAGGGAGGTTCTCGTATTCTCGATGGTCCGGCTATCCGCGGTCTTCACCATCATCCTCCTCGGTGGGATCATCTCCGTGATCTTATATCGGGGGATCGGGGCCATAAGCTGGGAGTTTCTCACCTCGCCCCACTTACGCCTCGGCCAGCAGGGTGGTATCGCCACTTGCATCGAGGGGACGTTCTGGTTGGTGATGGGTGCGATGCTCATCTCGGCCCCCCTGGGGATCGGCGCCGCCATCTACCTCAACGAGTACTCCAAAAACTCGGGGCTTAAGCGGATCGTCACCATAGCCGTCGGGTGTCTCAACGGCGTCCCTTCGGTAGTCTACGGCCTATTCGGCCTCGCCTTCCTGGTATCGACCGTCGGGATATCCCTCCTGGCGGGGTCGATAATCCTGGGACTGATGAACCTGCCCACCATAATCCTCACCAGCCAGGAGGCGCTCAAGAGCGTCCCAAACTCCCTCAGGGAGGGGAGCGTCGCCCTCGGGGCCAGCAGGTGGCAGACGGTGAAGAAGGTGGTGATCCCCTCGGCCCTTCCTGGGGTCCTGACGGGGCTGATCATCGGGGTTGCCAGGGCCGCAGGAGAGACCGCCCCCATCATGTGGACCGCAGTCACCTTCTCCGCCACCCCCGTTCACATGTTCTACGGCTTCGTCCCCGACGTAACCCAGCCCGTCAACAACCTTTGCTATCATCTCCTGAACCTGATATACTTCCTGGGGGCCTGGGACGTCGAGCAGAACGCCTGGGGTACGGCCCTCGTCCTCTTGGCCCTGGTCCTCTCCATCAATATGGTGGCGATCCTGGTGAGGAACCACTACCGAAAGAAGATCTCCTGGTGAGCCCCCCTCCACAACTTTTATCATTTCAGCGATATTAGGGTCCTTCATGAGAACGATCTCTCCGGACGAGATGAGGGCGATCGATGCCAACTGCAGCTATTTGGGCTTACTCCCCCTCCAGCTGATGGAGAACGCAGGAGCCGCCCTCGCTAAAGAGGTCAGAAAGAGGGCCCCGGGGAGGAAGATCGCCGTCGTCGCCGGGAAGGGGAACAACGGCGGTGACGCCCTCGTGGCAGCCCGCCACCTGGCGGATTTCGATGTGACGGTATTTCTCATCGGAAGGTCGAGAGATATCGCCACCGAAGAGGCGAGGAGGAACTGGGAGATCCTGGAGAGGCTCGGCTTCGACCTGCGGGAGGTCCGGGATTCGACCGATCTTGAGTCGCTATCCAGGTACGACCTGATACTGGACGCCGTCTTCGGGACCGGCGTCAAAGGATCGGTCCGGGGGCTCGAGGCTGAGGCGATCGACGCCATAAACGCCTCCAATAGATCCATCATCTCGGTGGACGTCCCCAGCGGCATCGGCACCGACAGATCGGTGAACCCCGGTGTCACCGTCACCTTCCACAGGCCAAAAGAAGGGATCCCCGGCGATGTGGTGGTGGCAACGATCGGGATACCGCCCCAGGCGGAGTTCTATGCTGGGCCCGGGGACCTGGCCCTGGTGACCGGTCGGGCCGCCGAGAGCCACAAGGGGCAGAACGGCAGGGTCCTGGTGATAGGAGGAGGCCCCTACAGCGGGGCTCCTGCTCTATCGGCGATGGCCGCCCTCCGGGCCGGGGCGGACCTGGTCACCGTCGCCGCCCCCGAGAACGTCTCAGCCACCATAGCCGGGTACTCCCCGAACCTGATCGTCAGGCCGTTATCCGACGACCACCTCTCCCCCGAAGACCTGGGCCTCATCAGAGAGCTCCTCCCCCACCACGACGTCGTCGTCGCCGGGATGGGCCTCGGCCGCCACCCGGAGACGAGGGTGGCCCTGGCGGAGATCGTCCCGGAGTGCGAGAGGGTCGTCTTGGACGCCGACGCCCTCCTCCCCGGAATCCCCCTCAAGGGGATCATCACACCCCACGAGAGCGAGTTTCGGAGGGTCAGCACCATCAAGCTCCCGCCAGGCCGGGTCCAGAGGGAGGTCCTGATGGCCTTCGCCCGGGACATGAAGATCACCATCCTCCTGAAGGGCGAGGTGGACCTGATCACCGACGGCGACGTCATCAGGGGGAACGCCACAGGAAACCCCGGTATGACCGTAGGCGGCACCGGGGACGTCCTCGCCGGGATCACCGGAGCCTTCTACGCCAGGGCCCCGCCGATGCGGGCCGCCGTCGCCGCCGCCTTCGTCAACGGGACCGCTGGGGACCTGGCCTGCCAGGAGAAGGGATACTCTCTCCTGGCCACCGACGTCATCGAGAAGATACCCGCTGCCATGAACTTTTGACCCGTAAGGACGGGATCGTATGACATCGGCAGGGGACATCAAAGGAGATCGTGGCGGTATGGTGGAGATCACCGAGAAGCCGGCGGTCGGCCGAAGGGCTGTGGCCACCGGCACCATCCGCCTGAAGGAGGTGACGGTGGAGGCGATCAGGAGGGAGGAGGTGAAGAAGGGTGACGTCCTCACCGTGGCGAGGGTGGCGGCGATCCAGGCGGTGAAGGAGACACCGCGGATGATCCCCATGTGCCACCCCATCCCCATCACCGGCGTCGAGGTCGACTTCCAGATGGAGCCGGATCGGATCAGGGCGACGGTCTCCGTAACCTCCGTCGGCAGGACCGGGGTCGAGATGGAGGCGCTGGCGGGGGTCTCGGCGGCGCTCCTCAACGTCTGGGACATGGTCAAATACCGTGAGAAGGACGGGACCGGAAACTACCCCTCGACGGCGATCGAGGAGATTCGGGTGGTCGAGAAGAGGAAGGGGGTGTGTTGGCCATAGATACTTATTTATAATCCTTAACTCCTCACTCTGTAGGGAATATACTCAACCCAAGTTTTCCTTCTAGGTCTCGAACTTTCTTCGGAACCTCAGAGATTAAAGTCCGCTCTCCAATCCTAATTTGATATACCTTGCTGTACTG
>Ga0334895_1003511_pt1 | contig 11964 bp, 9 predicted proteins | sample GraSluR3_MG_7_FD_207229 | JGI IMG/M metagenome (GOLD analysis project Ga0334895, IMG submission 207229) | Sludge microbial communities from methane-producing bioreactor in Wageningen University, Netherlands - Granular Sludge_31_05-R3 | ecosystem: Engineered > Bioreactor > Anaerobic > Unclassified... | reverse complement strand
TATACCGTACCTTCCGGAGAGTGCCTCCAGGAGGTCTGCCACAGAATCTTCTGCTTCGACCTGCGTTTCCTTCTCCCCGACTATCTCTCTGACGATCCCGAAGAAGGAGACCCGGATCATATCCGCCTCCTATTTGATGCCCAGTTCGGCAAGCTTTGAGGGCTTGGGAACGCCCTTCTCGTCCCAGCCCCGAAGCTTGTAGTACTCAGGGATCATCACGTCGATGCGGCTTTTCTTGCCCTCGGCAGGCCCTTTGGGTATGGGTTCCTCGAGAAGCCTTACGGGAAGAGTGTCGTCCCTGGCCGGATCGAGTCCCTCCCTGAGGTTGAAGAGCCGCTCCAGGGTCCATATCCGGTCCCCTGCCTCGAGAAGGCTGTCGGCGTCAAGTTCCATACCGGCCCCGTGCTTGAGCATGTCGGCATAGTCGCCTGCACCGAGCGCGAAAGAAGTGAAGAGACACATGCCCGAAGAATCTATAGCGGCTGTCAGGTCGTGGAATATCTTGCCCCACTGGGCCTTGCCCTCCGTCACCCAGGGGTCGAGCTTTTCGGGTATGCCCAGGACCTCGGGAGAGATCAGGTACCCCCTCACGTGGCAGGCCCCCCGATTGCTCACCGCATAGGTGAGACCGATACCCTGGATGCCCCGCGGGTCGTAGGCGGGGAGCTCCTGTTTCTTGACAGTAATGGAGAACTCCGGGTGCCCGTAAAGTTCCCCCAGCCTGTAACTTCCCTGTGCCATCTTCTCACCCAGACCCTCGACCTTGCCCATCTTCTCCGTCCAGTAGACCAGGGCGTCGGCAGAGCCGAACTTCAGTTCTGGCCCTACGCCAAGATCCTCCTTGGGGATGAATCCCTTCTCGTAGAGTTCCATCGCCGCCGAGATGGTGCCTCCGGCACTGATGGTGTCCAGTCCCAGTTCGTTGCATATGTAGTTGGCACGGATAATGGGCTCGAGGTCGTCGACACCGCAGTTGCTCCCCAGCGCCCATAGGGTCTCGTACTCGGGGCCTTCACCCTTCTTGTCCTCAAGGGCCGTCTCCCTGCCGCATCCGATCGGGCAGGCAAAGCAGTTGGTCCTCCCTGTGAGGAAGGTCTCTGCAAGTTTTTCGCCAGAGTGTTTCTCTGCGCCCTCATGCTGCGATTCCTGGAAGTTCTTGTAGGGGTAGCTCCCGAGCTGGTTGAGGATGTTGACCAGGACTGCGGTACCGTAGGTTGGAAGCCCCTCGCCGGTAACCCCGTTCTCCTTTATCTTCTGCATGCCCACCCTCAGGGTCTCCTTGAGCCCTTCGGGGTTTGCGGCCTTGAAGGTCCCGCTTCCCTTCACGGCGATGGCCTTCAGGTTCTTTGATCCCATAACGGCACCAACGCCGCTCCGGCCCGCCGCGCGGTGCTTGTCGTTGATGATGCAGGCGATGCGGGAGAGTTTTTCCCCGGCGGGGCCGATGCACGCCACCCTGGCCTTGGGATCTCCCACTTCCTTCAGTACCGCATCGGTGGTCGCATGGGTATCCTTCCCCCAGAGCGAAGAAGCGTCTCGCAGCTCAGCCTTGTCATCCTTGATCCACAGGTAGACGGGCTTCTTCGACTTCCCCTCGACGACGAGCGCCATATAGCCTGTCCTGGCCAGTTCGGCCCCCCAGTAACCTCCGGAGTTGCTTGAGGCGATGAATCCTGTCAGGGGGCTCTTGGTGACCACCATGTACCTTCCGCCCGTGGGGACGTTGGAACCCGTCAGGGGCCCGTTGGCGAAGATAAGCTTGTTCCCCTCTGAGAGAGGGTCCGTCCCGGGTTTCAGCTCCTCGTAGAGCAGCTTGGTCCCGTATCCACGTCCGCCTATGAACTGTCTCACCCAATCGGGGTTCAAAGGCTCCTGTTTGACCGTTCCCGCGGAAAGGTCAACCCTCAAAAGACGCAGCGCTTCCATGTCTTTCCCTCCTCTTCTCCTTTTGTGACATCCTTGCCGCCTCACGATGAAGATCTCTCGAGACTCTCTATCCTTCGTTCAAAGAGTTAGCCTGAATACCTCAAAGGACCTCTCTGTCACCTCCTTTTTCACCAGGGAATATTTTCTAGGGGCACCGTATAAGGTTCCGGTCCCACAGACAGTCGCTGCAGGCCGGTGAGTCGCCCCAGCAGTCGCTCTCGGTGGTCTTGGCGTACTCGCAGGACCTGAGGAGGTTGCAGTCCAGGCAGGAGGCGTAGAGGGCTCTCCTCAGTCTCCACCTGAAGGAAACGTAACCGGGGTCGTCCCAGATCTCTGCCAGCCCCTGTCTTTTCAGATCTCCGAAGAACCAGGGGACCACCTCCTTCTCCCTCCCAAGGACGATCTCGCTGTAGCCGTGACACAACCTCAGGCACGGCGCCACAAGGCCATCCCATCTTATGAAACATGACTCAGACCTCACAAAGTTGCAGTGCCGCTCGGTAGAGAGCGCGAACCTTGGAAGCTCGGGCTTGATCCCGGCGTGCTGGAATTGGGTGTAGAGTTTCGAACGGACGGCTACCTCCTCTTCGAGCGACAGCGGGTAGAGCCGGTTGGCGTCGGCCTCCATATCGGTCGGGAGCAGGTTGCTCACCGAGACCGCGCTGACACCCCTGCCTTTAAGGGATCGCACGATATCAGGGACCAGAGGCAGGTTCGAACGGGTAACTACCAGGGCGATACGGGTCTCACAGGCGTTGGACCCCGCATGCCTCCTCGCCTCCAGTAGCTCCTCAGCTGCTTTTGACAGGGTCTCCAGACTGTTGACCCTCCCCGGCCATGGAACATTCTCGGCCTCAACGGAGAGGTCGACGATATCGGCTCCTGCGGCGACAAGAGCCCTCGCGGCGCTTCTGTCGAGCAGAGTGGCGTTGGTGGTTATTCTTACTCGCCTGTTGCCGGACTTGATGATACCGACAGCCTCAACAAGCCTGGGATTGCAGAAGGGTTCTCCTATTCCGAGAAAGTGGACCGTCTCAAGGCGGGGGAATTGCTCCAGGTCCGAGGCAAGCCGCAGGAACAGGTCCCAGTCCATATCGCCCTGGGGCTCCGTCCAGGATTCGCGGAAGCACATGGGACAGTTGAGATTGCATCTGGAACTGAACTCAAGGTAGACCTTGCGGAGCCGTCGGTCCCTGGGAATGACGATCCGGCTTTCGTCAAGATCAAGAACAACGCTATCAGTTGTCATGGACCCCCCCTGGGAGCTGTCGGTCAGACAGCCCGCTATCCCTGACAATATCTATTATATTGTCAGGTTAAAGCGGTCCCTCGTCAAGGGCAGACAAGCTGCAAACAGGCTGAGAGCGGGTTACTACAGGAGGCCAACCACGCTGGCGGCAGTCCATACAAGAAGAAGGGAGAAGCAGACGTTGACGATCCGGTTGTGAAGGGGGTTCTGCAGGAAACGGTCTATCCCCAGCCCAAAGACCGCCCAGGCCAGGATAGAAGAGAAACCGATAGTGGCAAAGAGCGCAGCGGAAAACACGACCGGGAGGGGGCGAGCCAGGATGGGTCCCAGAAATGCAGTGTAAAGGGTCACGGCGTAGAGAATGGCCTTGGGGTTGACGAACTGCAGGACGAACCCCTTGGCGAAACCTCTCATGGGGCTTTCAGCCCCGATCCCACCCTGCCCCTCGCTCTTTGCGAGTCCCCAGGCGAGCCAGAGGATATAGACAGCGCCTACCCATCTCATATATCTCTCCAACCAGGGGATGAAACCTATCAGTGTCCCCGAGAAGGCCCCGGAGAGCAGAAGAATGAAAAAGAAACCCGAACCTATGCCGAGGAGGTAACCCCAGGTCCTTTTCATACCCCATCTTGCAGCGCTGGCTGCGCAGCTTATATTGTTGGGGCCCGGTGTAAAGGTTGTTATGAAGACATAGGGTATAAGGGTGACAAAGTCGATCTCGTCCAAGAATATCTCCCCTTGCGCTTCCGAGTCACGGCCTTGCCATTGCCTGTCATCTCGAGACCAGAGACACAAGCTTCAACGTTAAACGGTGAACGGAAAGACCGGAAGCAGATCTTTTTTCCCAGGGCTAACCTGTTTACTGTTTACCGTTCACTGTTCACGCCTTTGGGTTTTTCTTGTTACGAGTCACAAGGTGCCCCAAGCGCAGCGACAGGGCGCGCCCCTCGTTAAAACTCCTCCCTCTTTTAAGCACCTTGGGACCTCGTCGGGACCAGGTCCTTCAGCTTGTCTGGAGGGTACGAGTCACGGAATTACTTGTAATCCTCCCTGGCCGGGTAGAAAGCGTCTATCACGCGGCATTCCGTAACACCCCGGGCAAGATGGGGAACACCCGAAGGAATGGCAAGGACAGACCCGGGTCCCAGGGTCCACTTCTTGCCTCCCGAGGATATCTCGAGTGTTCCCTCGATCACGTTGACCACCTGCTCATGCTCGTGGGAGTGCTCCGGGAGCATCGCTCCCTCCTCTATATGCCACCAGGCCATCGTCATGTGGGGGGAGTGGACGAACTTTCCGTGGACGCCCTTCACGACCTCTTTTGGGACCAGACTGTTCGTGTCTGTATATTCCATGGCGAAACCTCCCTCTTTAAATTTTTCCGAAAATGGGCTCACCACCCCTGAAGGTGGCAAAAACCCTTACGCCCGACAGATCCCCGTCAGCCATCTCCCAGGGATCGTCCTCGAGGACCACGAGATCGGCGAACTTGCCCGGCTCCAGGGAACCCAGGACTCTCTCCATACCTATGGAGAAGGAGGCGTTGCTGGTAAACATCTCAAGCGCCTCGTCGAGGTCCATCTTCTGACCTGGGTACCAGCCGCCGACGGGTGTCCTGTCGCCGACCCTCACCCTGTTCACCGCCGCATCTACCCCACGCCAAGGGTTGGGGGAAGCAGCCGGGCAGTCGGAACTGGCGGCAACAATGATACCGGCTTCCCTGAGTGACTTCCACGCGTAGGAGAAGGGCAGCATCTCCTCGGGGACACCCTCCTCGGCGATGTCGATCTCGTCGGAGACGAAGACGGGCTGAACGTCGGCGACCACACCAAGGGCGGCCATCCTTGCGGCCTGCTCCGGTCTGACCACGTAGCAGTGCAGGAGTTTGTGCCTAAGCCACGGCCTCGGGAAAAGCTCGGCGGCCCTCTCCATGGCATCAAGGACCATATCCATCGCCCGGTCCCCGTTGGTGTGGACCGCCACCTGGACCCCCTGCTCCTGGGCCCTTGACACTATCTCCCGGAAAAGGACCGGATCGTAATTCAGTTCTCCCCTGTAGCCCGGCATGCCCCTGTATTCGAAGGACATGGCAGCCGTCCTGGCGCAGAAACCTCCGTCGGCAAAGAGCTTAAGTCCGCCGTACCTTATCATTTCGTCTCCAAGGAAGGACGAGATCCCGAAGGGCAGGAGATCATTGACGTGTATGGTCGCTCTCTGGAGGAGCCTGCCCCGGCGTCGGAGTTCCTGGTAGGGGCCGAAGGACTCGTCGATACCGATATGCACCGCCGCCGAGGTGCTGATGGAGGTCACTCCGTAGGAGGCCATCTCCCTCATGCTGGCGGCCATTCCTTCCAGGTGCTCCTCCCCGACGGGAGTATCCCTCCTGAAGGCATCGTAGAGCAGGTCAGCGCCGCTTTCAAGCACTACACCTGTCAGGTTCCCGGCGCCATCCCTCTGGACCCCCCCGGGGAGGTCCTTCCTGTCCCTCATGCCCGCCAGCTCAAGGGCCCTGGAGTTTGCGCAGTGAGCATGGTAGCAGACCCTGGTCAGAAGAACGGGGTTCTTCACGGCATCCAGGTCGGATCTATCGGGGAGCCTGTTCTCGGCGAACCGGGAGTGGTCGAAATGCATCCCCCTGATCCACCTACCGTCGGGTAAAGAGGCGGCCCTCTCCTTCAGTTTTTCCACCACCTCGTGGATCGAACGGCATCCCGACAGGTCAACGGCCATCTTGCCCTCCGACCAGGCAGCGAAGTGAAGGTGCCCGTCGATGATCCCGGGAATAACCCTTCGCCCCTCCAGGTCGATCTTGTCTGCCTTAAAGGCAAGGGGATGACCCATCACCTGTTTCCCAGTTCCCACGGCAGCGATCCTCTGTCCGCAGAGAAGGATCGAATCCGCCGTCGGGTTCCCGGGGTCCATGGTCTTGATCCTGCCGCCCGTTAAAAGCCTTGCCCCGTCCATATCATTACCACCTCGCCGTTCATATCGTAACTGTTCCGTTTTGCCCGTTCTTTCAAGCGAGGGGCGGGAGTTACCTCCCGCCCCTCGCCTTTATAGCTTGAGAACTGTTGTCCCTGAAAAAAGCGGGAAGCTATTCGACCATCGAGTTGAGGCGGACCTCGGTGTAAAGATCTTCGCCGAGGAGGTCCTTCATTTTCGGCCATACTTCCCTGCGGACCTTGTCGGCGCAGGCCTTGAGCTCCTCATCGGTCAGCATCACGATATCCCAGCCGAACTCTTCCTTGAGGACCTTCCTGTAATCGGCGTCCTCTGTCTCTACCTGGTCCCAACGGATGGCAGAAGCCTCGTTGGCTGCCTCCTGCAAGGCTGCCTGGACATCGGCCGGGAGCTTGTCCCATACGCCCTTGTTAATGGTGATCCAGTGCTGTTCAAAGTAGTCGTTGTACTGGATCCAGACCTTGTTGACGTCGCGGAAGGACCACGCCTGGAAGGGAGGTCCACCCTGCTGGCCATCGACTATACCGGTCTGAATTCCGCTGTAGACCTCGGCGTAGGGGATCGGGGTCGCGATGTAGCCAAGAGCCTCGTAGGTCATCGAGCAGGCTGCCAGGGGCATGACCCGGACCTTCATGTTCTTGGGGACGTTGGGATCGCCAGGAGCGGGCGGCATTGATCTTAGAGAGACGCCAGCCATCCCGATGGGGTATACCGCCAGGGGCTGGATGCCGTGCTCAAGCCAGAGATCCTTGATGATCCCGAAGGCCCAGCCGCCTGGGGCGTAGGCTTTCTTGGCCTCTTCGATATCGCTGACAACGTAGGGCATGTAGTAGGCGAAGTTCAGCTTCGGATCGTACTGGGCGTTTGCGATCTGGAAGCCCATCTCGACAACCCCGCGGGAGATGAGTTCAAAGGTCTCCGTCCAGTCGCCAAGCTGGTTGTTGGGGAAGATGTTGATCTTGACCTGACCGTTGGTCTTCTCGGAGACCAGGTCGGCGAACTTGTGAGCTGTCTTGTCATACGGCACATCCACGGGATTCGGGTGACCCATCTTGAAGGTCCACTTCGGGGCCGCTGTCGCGGCAGCTCCCAGCGAGAGGACCAGGACCGCCACCAGAACAAGCGCCAGGATCTTCCTCATCTAAAACACCTCCTTGAATAGTACAGAAAAAGGGTTTTTCAAGTCCTTCTCTGCTTTGCTAACCTCCTATCCTAGAACTCCTTCAAGCGGGATACATATTCTTTCTTGATCATGCCACCCCCCTTCAGGATTGCTGGATGATAAAGAGAATTCCCCTACTGGACCCCCATTATCAGACGCGGGAGCCACATCGAAAGACCCGGGATGTAGGTGGTCAGAATGATCACCGGCACCTGGGCGAAGATCATGAACTTGAGGGCAGGCCTGAAGTACTCGTCTACTGACGCCCCTCCTATCCTGCCCGCCAGGAACAGTATCGGAGCACAGGGGGGAGTGACGTTGCCCAGTCCCAGGTTGGTTCCCATGATGGCCGCGAAGTGAACCGGGTGCACTCCGATGGTCACCATCAGCGGAAGAAGCAATGGAGCAGAGAGCATGGTGCCGCTGAAGTCGTCCATCATCATTCCTATGATTATCAGGAAGGCATTCACCAGCAGGAGCAGGACGATCCTGTTGTTTGAGATGGTCATCATGAACTCCGCGAGCTGCTGCGGGATGCGCTGCATGGTGTAGACCTTGGCCAGGATGGAGACGAAAAAGAGCATCAAAACACAGACGCCCGTGGTTGTAGAGGAGTTGACCAGGGCCTGTCCAAGGATCCTTGGGGTCAGCTCCTTGTGGATCAGGAAACCCACCACGATTGCGTAGAAGACTGCGATGGCCGCCGATTCCGTGGGGGTTGTTATCCCCCCGTAGATCCCGCCAAGGATGATGACGGGCATAAGAAGGCTCCAGATGCCGTGTTTCGTGGCCCTTCCTATCACCTGGACCTTCTGGGAGAGGGGTATCTGGGGCTCAACCTGAACGGTCCCCATCCTCTTGACTTCGAACCAGTTGACAATACACATCAGAATGGTGGTAAGTATCCCCGGGATAACCGTTGCCAGGAAACATGCCGCAACGGATTGCTGCGTAACCCAGGCATAGAGGATCATCGGGACGCTCGGCGGTATCAGCTGGCCAAGCACCGAGGCGCACCCCACCATGGCCACGGAGTAGTACCTTGGGTATCCGAGCTTCTCAAGGCGGGGGATCATGATGCCGCCAATGCAGGCAACGGCCGAGGAGCAGGTCCCCGAAATGGCCCCGAAGATGGCGCAGGCCACTATGGTGGCAGCGCCCATACCGCCCCTCATCCTGCCCAGGAAGGCCTGGGCGAAGTCGGTGAGACGCTCGGCTATACCCGACGAGGACATGAGAGCCCCGGCCATGATGAAGAATGGGACCGAAAGGAGCGTCAGGGAGTTAAGGGCGTAATAGCCGCTCGGGAGAAGGAATGAGAAGCTGAAGTCGTAGACTATGCCCATGTAAATGGCCGCCGTCATGAAACAGAACGGGACGGGCAGCCCCACAACGATTAGTCCGATAAGGATGGCAAGATTGATCGCAATAATCATTTTCGACCACTCCTACAACTCTTTCTAGTCCCCGACCTGATCGGCAGGGCAGATAGCCGGGGCGTCCACAGGCTGACAGGATCCGTCGGGAGTATCGAGAGGGATCTTGCCCGTAGCCTGAAGGAAATAATCGACAAGTTCAACGCAGAAATAGAAGAACATCAGGATAGCACCAATAAAGATGCTCACCTGGGAGTAGATCATGGGGATCATGAGAGTGGGGGAGAGCTGCATCCTCGTGTAGCCCCACACTGTGTAGCCCCAACCCCAGTAGATCATCATCGCCGAGAGGATCACACAGGCCGCAGAGGTCAGGACCTTCACCCATATCAGTTTCCTGGGATCCTTTATGGCAGCCTGCATAAGGTCCGCCTTGATATGGGACCTCTCTGCGGTCCCCCAGGAGGCCCCCATGAAATAGAGCCAGAAACCCACCATGGTGGCGACCTCTTCGACTCCCATCAGGGGCATGACGAAGACATACCTCAGGAGGACCTGGACAAGGACCAGGGCAAGGATAGCTATCGAGGAGATGATCATGATGATCTTCTGCAGGATGCCAAGGATCCTCCAGAACTTCGTGTTCACAATAGCGAGCATTCATTCGACCTCCCTTTTCCTTACGCTTTAAAGAAGAAAACAAATGAAATGATACCACAAATTAAATTCAACGACTCAGCTCCTCTGAACTCCGGTCAATATAGACCCGGGGCACTCTTTTGCTGATCAGCGTGGGCGGGACGCAGGCCAGGGTCCCCATCTTTCCGGCGATTTCGTCAAGGGTGATCTCCTCACTCCCCTGTCTGCCTATCAGGACCACTTCGTCACCCACCGAGGCCTGGGGGACGGAAGTTACATTCACCATCATCTGGTCCATGCAGATACGCCCTACCACTGGACACCGGACACCTCCGACGAGAACCTCCACATCCTTGTTCCAGAGCTCCCTGTAGTAACCGTCGGCGTAACCCAGGGGAAGCTGGGCGATGCGTTCGTGCTGGCCAGTAACATAGTCCAGACCGTAGCTGACCCCCGTCCCGGCGGGCAGTTCCCGGATCAGGCCGATGGCTGTCTTGAACTCGAAGCAGGGTTTTACGATGATCGAGCGTTTGACTTCGGGCGATGGGTACATGCCCACAATGATGTGCCCAGGCCTTACGGCGTCCAGAGCCATCTCGGGCGTCTCCAGAGTGGCCGCAGAGTTGCAGCAGTGCCGCATCCTGAACCTTATCCCCTTCGCCGAGAGCTGATCCAGGGCCTCCAGGAAGCGACGGTACTGTTCGCGGGTGTACGTCATGTCTCCCGTATCGGCAAGGGCAAAGTGGGTGAAGGCTCCTTCCGCATCAATGCCCGGAAGGGAGACGATATCTTCCACGGCTTCCAGGGTATGGCCGGGGATGAAACCGATACGTCCCAGACCGCTGTCTATCTTGATGTGCACAAAGGCCTTCCTGCCTTGTCTGACAGCCTCCGTCGAGAGCGCCCTGGCCATCATCGGGTCCGTGACGGCCGCACGGATCCCCAGGCGAACGTACTCTCCCGCCACGGAGTAGGGTGAGGTACCCAGGACAAGGACAGGGCTGGTTATTCCCCCCTCTCTCAACTCGATGGCCTCGTCGGGGGTGGCAACGGCAAAAAAGTCCGCTCCCGCCCCCCTGAGGGCCCAGGATGCCTGAATGATCCCCAGGTTGTAGGCGTTGGCCTTCACCACGGCGATCACCCTGGCGCCTCCGACGTGCTCTTTTATGAGCCTGTAGTTGTATCGCAGGTTGTCGAGACTAACTTCCATTCTCGTGGGGCGCCATCCCATCCGTTCATCCTTCCTTTCTTCCTAATGAAAGACCGACCCCGTTCTCCGTGAGGAGCTCCAGTGCCCTTCCCCTGTCAAGCCTGGCGTCGTCGCAGATGAAATCCAGATCGGCGGGAGTGATCTCTCTCTCCTCACCGAGAATCTTGCAGGCGTTCTTCACGTAGGACTCCCGGAGCCTGTCCAGGTCTACCTCGCTGGCAGCTACCTGCCCGGGCTTCATCGGGATCACGATGTTCTCTCCGGGCTTCTCCGTTGAAGGATCTCCCCTGAAAACCTCTACTCCCATCTTCCTGGCGAAGGCTATCTGGGCGTAGGGGTGTTTCCCGGCGCCGGTGTACTCCGTCTCGTTGACGACCACCACCTCGTCCTCGCCCATAGTGCGGGCCAGAGAGAATGCCGCGGTAAGGGAGGTGTTCCCTGCGGGCCCTCTCTCCAGACCTTCCAGCTGGGCCAGAGCTTCGGTGATGTAGAAGACCGACCCCTGACTTACAGTTACGTACCGGTCCAGGTAGCGCAGCACTCTTGCGGCGTTCCGGGGGACATCCGAGCGATCGGGCCAGACTGCAAAGGGGAAACCGAACCCCGTATGCCCTGTTGTGAAGGACTTACGGTTGAAATCCCTGTCTGATGCCATGTGGAGACCCTGAAGGTTGACGCTTGCCCCTATGATCCTTGTCCCAGGGCTTCCAGCCTTCAGAACTCCCCTGGCCGTCCCGGTAGTGATGCCTCCCCCGGCGTGAGTGCTTATGATCGCGTCGGGGTCCCGTCCCGTCAGTTCCCTGGTCTGCTCTACTATCTCGGTGCCAAGGGTCTCGATGCCGGCTATTGAGAAGGGTGTATAAAGGGATGCGTTGAAAAACCCTGTCTCCTCAAGAACGAGGAGAAAGACGTAAAAGAGCTCGGGCCCCACAGAAAGCTGGAGCACCTCGGAGCCGTAGGCCTCGCAGGCCCGTCCCTTCTCGGCTATCTCGGGCTGTTCGAAGCCCCTGCTGTCGAACACTTCCTGGACGATTATGCTGGAGAGGTTCTTCCTGGCGGCCTGGCTGGCCACGGCTGCCCCGTAGTTGCCGCTGGTGGCGGCCACGACACCAGGGTAGCCTTTCATGAGGGCGTTATGAACTGAAAGGGAGGCCCTTCTGTCCTTGAAAGACCTGGCGGGATTGTTGGCCTCGTCCTTTACGAAGATCCTGGCCCCCCGTCCCGGCTCCGATATCTTCCTTACAAGCGCGGTGAGGTTCTTGAGCTCAATGAGGGGAGTTTCACCTACGTTTGACTCCCTCTGGATCCTTTTGACCTCATCCAGCGGATACCCCGTCTCCGCCATCATTCGCTCATAGTCAAAGGCAAGCTTGCCGGTTGAGAAGGAGCCGTAGTCGATGCCGACAGAGCACCTCATGATCTCGGTCCTTCGGGCCATCAC
>Ga0334895_1003508_pt1 | contig 11975 bp, 7 predicted proteins | sample GraSluR3_MG_7_FD_207229 | JGI IMG/M metagenome (GOLD analysis project Ga0334895, IMG submission 207229) | Sludge microbial communities from methane-producing bioreactor in Wageningen University, Netherlands - Granular Sludge_31_05-R3 | ecosystem: Engineered > Bioreactor > Anaerobic > Unclassified... | reverse complement strand
ACAGCGAGATGGCTGTGCTGTCCATCACCTCCAGGCGCCGATTAAGGGTGTCAATGTAAGTCAGCTGATCAAACTTTTGAGCTTCAGCATGTTTGTTGGGGTCCATATCATAAACACCATCCACCTTGGTCGCCTTGATCAACACATCTGCACCAATCTCCATGGCACGCAAAGCTGCGGCAGTGTCCGTTGAGAAATAAGGGTTGCCCGTGCCACCCCCAAAGATGACCACGCGTTCCTTTTCCAAATGGCGGATCGCCCTGCGTCGAATGTAAGGTTCAGCCACAGAGCGCATCTCGATCGCCGACTGTACCCGGGTCATCACATCAATCCGCTCACAGGCATCCATCAAGGCCAGCGCATTCATGACTGTCGCCAGCATGCCCATATAATCAGCAGTCGCCCGATCCATACCCGCGTGCAATCCTGTTCGACCGCGCCACAGGTTGCCTGCCCCGATCACAATGGCCATATCCACACCCAACTGGTGGACTTCTTTGACCCGTTGGGCAATATAATTCGCCCGGATGGGATCAATCCCAAATCCATCATCCCCTGCCAGGGCTTCACCGCTCAACTTCAGCAAAATCCGCTGATAAATGACGCTATTTCCATTGCTGATCATGTGACCTCCTGCGCGCTCGATCTTTGGATAAAAATAAAGCCAACCATCTGGTTGGCTTTGTGATTTTTAATCGACATTTTCAGTGTCTTCATTCCCGCCAGACTCAGCGCCCAATTCCCAGCGCACAAACCGCCGGACGACAATTTTCTCACCAAGTTTGATCACCTGTGCGTTGATCAGGTCTTGGACAGACATGCTGCCATCGCGTACATAAGCCTGATTCAGCAACACGGTCTCTTCTTTGTATTTCTTGAGATAACCATCGACAATCTTTGGGATAATCTGATCGGGTTTGCCCTCTTCTCTGGCCCGCGCTTCAGCAATCTGGGCTTCGTGATCCAGATCTGCCTGGGGAATGTTATCTTCAGCCAGGTAAAGTGGATTAGCAGCGGCAACTTGCAGTGCCAGCTCATGGGCGAGGTTGAGAAAGTCAGGTGAACGACCCACAAAATCCGTTTCACAGTTAATCTCAATCATCACAGCCATGCGGCCCTCACCGTGCGAATAAACCTCAATCACGCCTTCAGAGGCTTCTCTGTTGGAGCGTTTTGCGGCTTTAGCCAAACCCTTTTCGCGCAGCACATCGACAGCTTTATCGAAATTGCCATCCGTCTCTCTCAACGCTGCCCGGCAGTCCAGGATGCCGCAACCGGTGGCTTCCCGTAATTCTTTGATCAATGTCGTTGTAATTTCCATTTTTTTTTCCTATTTTACCTGATATTCTTAGTCTTGATCATCTTCATCACCGTCGTCCGCTTCATCATCCACTTCATCCCCCTCAGTTTCATCAGCGACGAGGTCTTCTCCGTCATCCGCTTCCATGTCAGCGATCAAGTCTGTGTCGACGGGTTCCTCTTCGTCCTCTACCAGATCTTCCTCAAGGATTTCCTCTTCTTCAAGTTCAACATCCTCGTCTTCGTCCTCTAATTCATCGGTTTTGGGACGTTTGCTTGAGCCCAGATACTTCAAGGTTGACTCACCCAATAAATCCTCGTCTTCCAGTTCTTCATCCTCATCAACAAAACGGCTGACGCCAACGGGCATCGGTTCTGCACCCAGATCCTCATCCGCTTCCTCTTTACTACGGATAGCTCTGCCCTCCATCACGGCATCGGCGATCTTCCCCACGATCAATTTGATGGCCCGGATCGCATCATCATTGGAAGGGATGATATAGTCGATATTGCGCGGGTCACAATTGGTATCGAGCATCGCCAAGACAGGAATACCTTTGAGGTTAGCCTCATGTACTGCGGTGTCCTCACGATGCACATCCACCACAAACAGGATATCGGGCAGGCGTTTCATGGTGCGGATACCACTCAGGCGTTTTTCCAGCCGGGCAATATCACGCTCAATCATCAAGATTTCTTTTTTGGTCAAAACATCGAGTTCGCCGCTGTCGCGCATGCGCTCTAGGCGGTCTAACTCAAAGATGCGCTTCTGAATCGTGACCCAGTTGGTGATCGTGCCGCCCAACCAGCGTTCGTTGACGTAGGGCATCCCACAGCGTTCTGCCTCATCACGGATCGTATCCTGTGCCTGGCGCTTGGTGCCGACGAACAGGACCGTCCCACCTTCTGCGACACGATCGCGAACAAAGGCGTAGGCTTCATCCAGCAATTGGACTGTTTGCTGGAGGTCGATGATATGGATACCGTTGCGTTCCGTAAAGATATACGCACGCATTTTTGGATTCCATTTATTGGTGCGATGACCAAAATGGACACCGCTCTCTAAGAGCGCTTTCATTGTGACAACAGGTGACATGGTAAACGAACTCCTTTGCGTTTTTCCTCCGCCTTCTTCTGTGGCTTATCCCTCACCCATCATATGGGCACGCAGGACAAATCCGAAGGCGTGTGTGATCGTGCCCCCAGCTTATTCTGGGAGCGGTATGAGTATAGCATATCCAGGTTGAAAAGGGAAGAGAATTTTTGTTGTTGTTAGGTCGTAGCAGGTGGTTGATAGCAGTTAGTTCGTAGCTGATAGAATTTGTCATTGCGAGACCACCACTCCCTTTTTCATTGCGAGACCCCGCAGGGGTCGTGGCAATCTCAGAATTGAAAATCATTAAACAAATCTTTCCATTCAGGATTAATCCCGTTCACAAGATCGATCTTTTTTATCGAGATCCACTTTTGATCGCTTTCTCCCTATTCAAGGCATCATAGATATATCGATAAATCTCAACATAAACCAGCTTTTATTCACATGGTATTTTGAGGTAAACTTTCCACCTTTGCCTTGATTGTGCTGTAACACCCGATTATAAAGGTTGCCTGTAACACCGGTATAGAGCACAGTGTTGTGTTAGTTGGTCATGATGTAGACGAAGTATTGATGCTTCATATTGGATGATTATAATGAAAAAATGGCCTTAGGTATACAGAATATACCGAATATCTCTGTCCATCAGATTGCTTCGTCGCCTCTGGCGAGGCTCCTCGCAATGACAGGAGAAGGCGTTACAAGAAGTGCCGTAAAAGTAGGCAGCAAAAAAAGGGGTATGATCAGCTACCAGCTATCAGCTACCAGCAATCAGCTACCAACTACCAGCTACCACCTACCAACCACCACCTATGATAAACTTGTCTTCATCGCGCGCAGCGCACCATCACCACCCCATACCCGAGAGGAACCCTTATGTGCGGCATTTTTGGCATCGTCAGCGATCACGAACAAAACCTGGGGCCGATCCTGGTCGAGGCCGCCCAGCGGCTGACCTACCGCGGCTACGACTCCGTCGGCGCGGCCACCCTCAGCGGCTCACACATTGACCTGCGCAAGGACGCCGGCCGTGTCGATGATGTCGCCGAGCAGTACAACTTCGCCGAGATGATGGGCGCGCGCGGCATCACCCAGCTGCGCTGGGCCACCTTTGGTGCGCCTTCCCAGGTCAACGCGCAGCCCCACCTCGATTCCGACGGTGACCTGGTCGGCGCGCATAACGGCAACGTGGTCAATAACGCCGAGCTGCGCCAGGCTTTCACGGCGGAAGGCATGACCGTTCGCTCGGAAAACGACGGTGAATCCTGCGTACACGCCGTCGAACGCTATATCGACCGGGGGCTGGACTTCGTCCCTGCCATCCAGAACGCCTATCGTGACTTGCAGGGCGACTACGCCTTCGTGATCGGTCGGGTGGACGATGATAAGTTATATGCGATCAAGAAGGGTTCAGGCTTGGTGGTGGGGATCGGCGCGGGCTTCACCTGCGTCTCCTCTGACCTGCCTTCAGTCTTACCCCTTACCCGCCAGGTGATCCGCCTGGAGGACGGTGAGATCGTCACTCTGTGGGCAGACCATGTCGAGCTGCACTCAGCCGTGGACGGGGCACCCATCCAACGCCAGCCGGAAACGATCACCGAAACGATGGCAGCCGTCCAAAAGGAGGGCTTCGCTCACTTCATGCTCAAGGAGATTCACGAGCAGCCCGTCGTGGCGCGTGAGCTGCTGCACCGGCTGGATGGTGACCCAACCCTGGTTGAGAGCGTGCTGGCGCACATGGCGGGGGCTCGCAACCTGTATTTCATCGGCTGCGGAACCAGCTACCATGCCTGCCTAGCAGGGGCCGTCTATACCGCCCAGCTGGCAGGTCGGGCTGTCATCCCGGTACTGGCGCCCCAGTTCGCCCCGCAGTACGGGAATGCCGTTGGCACCGAAGATGTGGGAATCTTCGTCAGCCAATCCGGCGAGACCAAGGACGTGCTCAACGCGCTGGAATCTGCCCAAGCCCGGGGTATGACCTGCCTGGGGATGGCCAACGTGATCGGGTCCACCCTGACGCGCAAGACTGAAGCCTGGCTGCCCCTGGTGTGCGGTTATGAGATCAGCGTACCGGCCACCAAGACCTTCACCAACCAGGTGATCACCTTTTTATACCTGGCGGCAAAACTGGGTAGCACAGCAGATCTGGACCTTTCATTATTACCTGACTTGATGGCGCAGACGATCGCGGTCAGCGACCCGCAGGTGCGCCGGCTGGCTGCCAAGATCAACGCCTGGGATGACCTGTACTGCCTGGGTTACGGTGCCACCTACCCCTTTGCCCTGGAAGGTGCGCTCAAGCTCAAGGAGATTACCTATGCGCATTGCGAGGGCATGCTTTCGACCGAGTTTAAACACGGTCCCCTCTCTGCGGTGACGGACGGCTTCCCGGTGTTATTCCTGGCCGGACCCCAGGATGTGCCCCTGATCATCAGCGGGATTAACGAGGTCACCTGTCGCGGCGGTGAGGCGGTCGCCATCGGCCAGGTCGATCAACGGCTGAGGGTCAACGCCAGCGACCTGGTGATGGTCCCCGAGTCTCATCCTTCCCTGGCGCCCCTCCTGACGGTGCTGCCCTTGCAGCTGCTTTCTTATCACATGGCTGTGGCGCGCGGCTATGACCCCGACTTTCCCCGCAACCTCAGTAAAACGCTGACGGTGGATTGAGACACCCCCACCCTTCAAAATTGCAATACCCTTCCCTATTGACTTGGATTCCCAAAGAATATTGGGTACTGGTAGCGATGCGCAAATTGATAGCCGTCCGTATAGGCTGCCACGAATTGCTTGGTCTGGTTGCCGGCCTTATCGTACGCGGTCAGCGCAAACACCAGCAGCTGCCCTTTCTGAACACGGTAGGTCAAGGATTTGGTCGAACTGGCGATCTTGCTGTTGACGGTTTGGAAATTGCCCCCATTGATACTGACCTCCAACGTATAATAATCCAGCCCAGATAAGCTGTCCCCTCCCGTCCAATTCAGGGTAACAGAATTGCCCATCACCGGCGAAGGGCTCAGGTTAATGCTCACCCAGGGGGGAGTCTTGTCAACGATGGCCGCGAAGCTCAGGTCCACGCCTTTATTGCCGCTGCTGTCGGTGGCTACCGCCATGATAGTGTAATCGCTCGCCTCAGCCATGCCGCTGGTGATAATGGGCGCCTGCCAGCCGTTAGCGCCGTTGGTATCCTTGCCCAAATAGACCCAGTTATCGCTCGTCCAGTTGCGGCCGTGGAACCAAAATTCAACTTCTTTGATCTCGCCACCCATGCTGCCCTTGGTGACCTCTGCACTGACCAGGCCGCTGTGCGGCAGGGCCAAAGTCCCCGCGTTTTTGACGAGATTAACTGTGGGGTCGCTGCCGGGGGTACCGCAGGTCAGCCCCTTGACCAGCTTGCGCAACGTCATAATCGGCGAGGGGTTGCCCTCAAAATCCCACACCCGTAGCCCAAGCGAGAAAGGGCCGTTAGGGATGGGCGTACTGCACAGGTCAATGGCGGTCGTGAAGGGGTTGGCCGTCTGTTCCTCCCCGATTTGGACCCAGGACCCTTCAAAATTAGCCAGGATTTCCATTTTAACCACGGCGATGTCATCCTGGCCCCACCCTGAGACGGTCAGGCTGCGGTCGGTGACATATGTCTTGGTGGCTGGCGCAGTCAAGCCGCCCGTCGGTGGAAAGGCAGGTTGGTTGCCGGAAGTATAGCGGGTTTGACCTTCCCCGCCGTAAGATTCAGCCTCATAAGCCAGCCGCGGCCGGCCGCCACCCGTGGCTGCGTCCCAGTTGATTTTGACATCCCGGAAAGTAATATCTTCAGCCACACCCCACACAGATTGCATCCCGCTCGAAAAGTAGCGCGTGTTTTCAGTCACCACCATAAAATGCAAATGGTGCGCAGTGCTGTAGCCTGTATCGTCGACCCGGGCAATAAATTGTCCCTGGCGGACCGGCGTGCCGACCTGCTTCAAGGCGCTGGGCACGCTGTCCTGGGCAATGTGCAGGTAGATTTGATAAGTCCAGGGGGTCGTTGAGCGGTCTTGCAGGGTGATGCTGTTTGTGCAATTCGAGGTGTTATTCGGACAGGTATCGCGCCAGTGGAAAACCGTGCCGCCCTTAGCAGCTACTATTGGGAACATAGTGCCGTCAGCAAAATCAAAGGCATGGGTGCAATAATAGACCGGGTTGCAGGAGGTGTGTCCTACCGACCAGGTCAAGCGTTTTTCAAGTCCTGCCGCCCAGGGCAGGTAGTAGCCGCCGTAAACCTTCCCGGATTTTGGCAGCGCTTCTCTTGGAGTGATCAGGTCACCCTGCAGGCTTTTTTCAGCGTATTGGAATTCAAGGAAAGCATCCATAAAGTTCGGGTCATCATTCAACAGCACCAGCCAATGCCCCCCCTCGTCCAGAATCCCCAGGGCTAATTCCGGTTCGCGCCCCAGCACGTCACCCGTCTCCGGATCAAGGGCTGCCAACCAAACGACGGCCATCCTGCCATCATCTTGAACCTGGACATGGTCAATCTGGAATTCAAAGATTTCCCAATGACCCACGGCACGATCCAAGGCGGATTGGACTGCCACAAGCAGATCAGGATCGCCGCTTTCGCCCGGGGAAGCCACTTCAGGTCCGCTGGGCGCTTCAGCAGCGCTGTGACCGACGGGAATATCCACCAGGGTCAGCAGAACCAATGCTGCACACAACAAGGCTAATAAAATAATACCGAATTTAAGCGTTTTACTCATGTCAAGCTTCTCTTTCTGACAAGCCGCAATCCACACCAGGGCATGGATAACAAGAATCGAAACTGATTAAACCGTTCATCCTGTCTCAAGATGTGCAACATTTATGCCATTCATCGCGGATTAACGAAAGCTAGAACCTGGTGGTGTGTTCACAGGGAAAAATGAATGCCCTGGACAAAAGCGGTTTTCATTTAATTAAGGGGCTGTTCCTAAGGGGACAACATTCGTTTTATGTGTTTCCACCATTTCCCCCACATCTTAGAATCGCTTTTTGGCGCGCTTATAACAATATTTGGCTGAAGATCCCCCCTGTTTTAAAAACCCAAGGGAAATGTGAAGCTCCCTTAGGCGCGCCGCCTGAGGCATACCAGGGTCACATCATCATTGGGAAGAACACCTCGTTGGAAATTGAGCAAATCTTCCCACACCGCCCGGATCATCCACTGGCTGGGACGGTTGGGGATCTCTTTCAAGATCTTTACCAACTGCTCTGTCCCATAAAAATCATCCTCCGGGTTGAGCGCTTCCACCACGCCATCGGTATACAGGGTCAGCGTATCGCCCACCTCAATGCGCTGTGAGATCGCCACCCAGGCTGCATCCTGATCGATACCCAAAGCCATCCCATTGGGGTTCAACTTCTGAATCCCATCCTTGCCGATCATAATCGGCGGATGATGCCCCGCGTTGCAATAGATCAGGCGTCCGCTGTGTGGGTCAAGCACACCATAGAAGGCTGTGATGAACATTTGGGCACGGGCATCGCTCAACATGCGCTGGTTTGTGGCGTGAAACACAGCGGCTGGGTTACTTGGGAAAACCTGTGCATAGGTTAACAGGAGCGTGCGGCCTAAGGCCATGTACAGAGCAGCCCCCAAACCCTTATCCGCTACATCGGCAATGATAAACCCAAGTTTGCCGTCCTCCAGCCAGAAGAAGTCATAAAAGTCCCCCGAGGTTTGCCGGGCTGGTGTCAGGCTGGCCGCAATATCCCATCCGGGGACCTCCGGCGGACGATCCGGCAGGAAGCTGGATTGGATTTCTCCGGCCAGCTGCAGCTCTTTAGCGACCCGCTCATTGATGAGCGTGTCCTGAAGGGTTTGCGCCTGCCCCAAGGCAGTGGCAATCTGTGCTGTCAGGTTGTGCAAGGCTGGGAAATGCTCCCTGAGGGTCTGCCTGTCCCAGCGTTCAGGCAGCGCGAGCAGCTCAATGAACAAGCCGCCGATCGGTTCGCCCGACAGGGAGTCTATGATGGGCGCCGTTAAGAGGGCATGATGGTGTGCCGGTGCCCCTTCCCAGGGCAAGAGTTCATTCTCAAGATAACCCTGCGGTCTCAATTGGGTCATCAGCCAATCCCAAATGTCCGGTGTATAGGCGTCCCTGGCATCCGGGTAAAGCAGCAGGTAGGTCTCCGGTGTCAGCCATACCGCCGCCCGCCGGCAGGGGAACATGTCCGGGATGTGCTGCCTGAGCAAAGCCGGTAAGTCACGGGCGTCGGTTGGCATGGCCAGGATATCCAACCCCAACCTCTCCAAACCAAGCAGCTGCTCGGTTTGCCGCCGGCTTTTTTCTGCCGATCGGCTAAGCTGATGCGCCAGCAAAGCCACCAGGAATAATCCGAAGAAATATAGCGCCAGTACCAGCCAGCCATGTTCAACGTAAATACCGCTGGCGAGCACGCCTAACGGCAAGGCGATAAACGGGATGCCGATCGTCGCGGCAGCAAACCAGAACAAGCTGCCCGCGTGTTGCCGATTGAACTTGGTGTCTTGCACCCATATCACATACAGGATAAATGGCAGCCAAACCAGGAAGAAAGAGACCGCAAAGGCCAACACTGCTCCCATGGCAGGCCACAGGCTGTCTGGATTTAATCCCGCGATCGGGATAAACCCACCCAAGCTTTGATAGACTGCCAGTGCGATCATGGTGGGGATCAATAACGCGGCCGCGTTCAAACTAACCGTTCGCAGACTTTCCCACTTCATATCCCGATTGACAGCGCGTCGATAGGACAGGACCAGCTCCACAAGTGACCAAAACAAAAACAACCAGATCACCGAGGGGCCAAGGACCAACAAACTAGCCCACAAAATAACCCACACAAAATCACCGTAGGAGCCGACCACATGACCGCTGTGCATCGAATGCATCATAAAAAACCGCAGCCGACTGAAGATAATAATTGCCATTAATACCAAGATCAACCAAGGCCAATCACGCGAGGTTAAATCAATTTCGCGAGTAAAAGCCAGCCAGCTCAAGCCGATCATGACCAAGGGCAGGCTGTAAAGAAGGCCCACCACCTCACCCATTAATAGGTAACGTGTCGGCGCCGGCCGCTCGTTCAGCTCAGGTCGCAGCATTTTTTGAAGGATGTGCAGCAGGGTAATCATGGGTTCAATTATAGCTGAGAGTTTTGAAATCATTTCCATTGTTTGGAAAAACTGAACAGTGGGAGATCCAATGCATTATTTTTCACCCTGAGATGATTATGTGGTTCGATTTAAATTAAAAATAACAATTTTCAAATTATTGCATTTCTTGGTGGTATTTTGTATCAAATTCCAAATTGGTCTTGCAGAGGTGCAGTAAGTGTGGTAGCATATTTTCTCAACAAGATATTTCACTGTTTTCAGGAGATGCGGTTAAAATAAAACTTCTAGAAAATAGCGAGTTTTTTTGTTTAACATACCGAGGGGTTTTCCCTCCCATCATTAAACAGCAAGAATGGAAGGAATTTTTTAATGCCCAGTTCATATTTAACACGCGAGGGTTTTGAACGGCTACAACAAGAGCTGGAATATTTACGAACGGAAAAGCGGATTGAAGTTGCTGATCGGCTACGTGAAGCACTGGAAGATGGCGAATTAATCGAAAATGCGGAGCTTGAAGCAGCCAAAAATGAGCAGTCCTTTGTTGAAGGACGCATCAAGGAACTCGAGATACTTCTATCCAACGCCCATCTGATTGATGATAACACCAAGTCCGAAATGATCCAGGTTGGCTCAAAAGTCAAAGTCCAGGAAGAAGGTTTAGAGCCTGAGGATTATATCATTGTTGGCGCTGCCGAGGCAGACCCGCGCTTGGGACGCATCTCGAATGAGTCACCCTTAGGAAAGTCTTTGCTTAATCATAAGGCTGGTGATAGAGTTAAAGTTGAAGCCCCAGGCGGTGAGTTTGAGATCGATATCCTCTCGGTGGGATAATGCGCACAAAAAAACATATTCACCCCGCCCGGCTTGACTGGTCGGGGTTTTTATTTATCAATTGAGGAAAGTGTTATGTTGGAAGAATCGTTTTCTGAACTAGAGTTGACACGCCTGCAAAAATTGCGCGCTATGCAAGCTCAGGGCATCGAGCCCTACCCCACGCGCGCTGAACAAACCCATACCAGCCAGCAAGCTATTGAAGCCTTCATAAAATCAGAAGAAGAAAATGAAGCAAACCCCATCAAGGTTACCCTTGCTGGACGTATCCGGGCGCTGCGTCCCATGGGGAAACTTGCCTTTGCTCACATCCAGGACCGGGACGGTCGGGTGCAGCTCTTCTTCCGGGTCAATGACCTGGGTGAAGAGAAAATGGCTGAACTGGATTCCTTTTTCGATTTAGGTGATTTTATCCAGGCCAGCGGCAACATGTTCCGCACAAAACGGGGTGAAGTCACCCTTTATGTCGAAGATTTCAAGATGCTGGCGAAGGCTTTACGACCATTGCCCGCATCAAAAGATGAAATCGTTGATGGTGAGGTCATCCGGCATGCCACCCTCAACGACCCAGAGACCCGCTACCGCCAGCGTTATGTCGACCTGGCGGTTAACTCCGATGTACAGGAGATCTTTAAGATCCGCTCAGCGACCATCCGGGCGCTGCAGGGATTTTTAGATCAGCATGACTTCATCGAGGTGGAAACGCCTATCCTGCAACCGATTTACGGCGGTGCGGCAGCGCAACCTTTCGTAACCTATCATAATCAGCTCCACCAAGACCTCTATCTGAGGATATCCTTTGAACTCTATCTCAAACGACTGCTGGTGGGCGGATTGGAACGGGTGTATGAGATCGGGCGGGATTTTCGCAATGAAGGCGTTTCTTACAAACACAATCCCGAGTTCACCCAGCTCGAGTTCTACTGGGCTTATGCGGATTACCTGGAGGTGATGGATTTTGCCGAGGAGATGGTTGCCACGGCTGCACAACAGGTCTTGGGCACCACAAAAATTACCTATGATGGACACCAAATCGACCTGACGCCACCCTGGCCGCGGGTTGAATTGCGCCAGGGTATTTTAGAAGCAACTGGCATCGATATCGATGTCCACCTCAGCGCACAATCCTTGGAGGCTGCCATGGAAGCCCAGGAGATCAAACTCAAACCAGGTTCGACACGCGGCAAATTAATTGACACACTGATCGGCGATTTTTTGGAACCTAACTGCATCCAGCCGACCTTCATTTATAATTATCCCAGGGATATCTCACCCCTCGCCAAAAGCAAACCTGGCGATCCAACCATCGTCGAGCGCTTTGAGGGGTTTATCGGCGGCATGGAGTTATGCAATGCCTTCACCGAACTGAATGACCCCCTTGACCAGGAGCAGCGCTTTTTGGAGATGGGACGGGCTTACGCCGATGATGATGAAGAGCAGCATCCCATGGATGACGACTTCTTGAATGCCCTCAGCTATGGCATGCCACCTGCCGGCGGTTTTGGGATCGGAGTAGACCGCTTGGTGATGCTCTTCAGCGGGCAGCGCAACATCCGGGAAGTGATCCTCTTCCCACACCTCCGCAGCTTGGTCGATGAGGAAAAAGGATAGCCCGAGTAGGCACAAAGATTGCAGGCA
>Ga0334895_1003490_pt1 | contig 12043 bp, 11 predicted proteins | sample GraSluR3_MG_7_FD_207229 | JGI IMG/M metagenome (GOLD analysis project Ga0334895, IMG submission 207229) | Sludge microbial communities from methane-producing bioreactor in Wageningen University, Netherlands - Granular Sludge_31_05-R3 | ecosystem: Engineered > Bioreactor > Anaerobic >... | reverse complement strand
CTGATAATTTAAAAAACCCTTCTTTAATTGTATCTTCTATTTCAAAATCAAAAATACTAGCTTTAGTATTACCTAATAGTTTTTTATGTGGATTTGCTCCATAAATATAAGTTGTAAATAATTTTGGACTCTCTAAAAATGTTTTAGTATTCTCTGAACAATAAAAGCTACATCCTGTAAAGTGAGTTTTAATACTGTTATAGGCTTCAAAATGATCTAAATGCTCGTGAGTTGTGATGCAATATCTAGCTCTTAAAGAATTCTCTTCTAACATATGGCTAAGTCTATTTCCTCTTGCAGATGATAAACCTGGATCTATTATAAGAACAGATTTATCTTTAAAGGTATATATTCCCGTATTTGTTCCACCTTTAACAAATCCACTTTTCCCATTAATTTTTATAATTTCCATAATATTACCTCGTTTTAAAATCTCTATAATTTGGTATAATATATAGTAACCTTGTATATTATATCAGAAAAACACAACATTTTCTCATGTTGATTATTATTAGAAAGGAGGATTAAAAATGAAAAGATCTCTCCTCACCCTTATTTTTATACTTTTATTTTTTCCTTCAAACATATTTGCACTTAATAATCTACCCTACGATGCAAGTAATCTACTGCAAAGTGATGAATTTCGCTTGGATCTCATCCAAGATACAACAAGCAGAAAAGAAAACATCAATCTAAATTTAAAAAATTTCAGCGATTCACAAGCTCAAAGTATTTTCGACCATATAACCAATATAATTTTTTATCAAAGCAATATGGACATATATTCCATTACAATGGATGGAAGTGTAAATGGTAGAACTGCTAATTTGATTTTAAACTTAGATTATCGAATGACTAAAGATGAAAATGCAAAAGTGGATGAGTGGATTAAGTCCAAGTTAGACTCATTTTTAGCTCTAAGTCCTACTGATTTAGAAGTAATAAAATTTGTAAATGATACTATAGTAAAACACGTAGAATACGATACTAGCTACCAAAAAAATTCTGCATATCACGCAGTATTTAATAAAGAAACTTTATGCGAAGGCTATGCTTTTTTGACTTATAAAATGCTTAGCTATGCTGGTATAGATGCTAAGATAATAAGTGGAGTAGCTGCCAGCGAAGACCATATGTGGAACTTAGTGAAATATGAAGATATATGGTATCATCTAGATGTAACTTGGAATGATCCAGTTTATAATACGACTTTCAAAAAACCATTGGATTTTGTAAGCTATGACTTTTTTATGCTAACAGATAATCAAATTTCCAAAACGCATACCTGGGATAAAGCTTTTTTCCCTGCACTAAATCCAATCAATTAGGAGGACTTATGACAAATAAATATATAAAAATTATTACACTAAAAGGAAGTTACTTTACTAAAGAATACGAGAAAAAGAAAAAAGATATAATAAAAATAAGAAAAGTATTAGAAGAAACTGTAAGAAAGTTTTTTAAATCAAGACAATGCGAAGTTCTTATCATTTTTGAAGAAACTGGTAGAGAGGTCTTAATCACACCAGACTCTTCTAGTGATGAAATTAAAAAATATCTAGGCGAAAAATTTATTCCATAACAAAATATAGCCTAAAAATAGATTTGATAGTTTTAGATATTAAAAAAAGAGTAGTCCAAATATTATATAATTGGACTACTCTTTTTTATTATCATGGGGTTATTTATTAGTTTATAGATGTCTTACTGCTTTTCCACCTAAATAATTGAAGTAACATCCCTGATATAAATTATTACTTCTCATATATTCTTCAATCATATCCCTAAGTTTCCACCAAGAAGTAGCATAATTACAAAAAATTGTATCTTCTTTTGGTGCTCTTGCTAACAATCTATGAATTACTATATTTGGAGAAAGATAAGCAAGAAAAAGCGCAGTTCGCCTAATATATTCATCTATAGAGCATATTTCTAATTTATTTTCTTCTACTAAGTCAGCCATTTGAGTATTTTTTATAAGATATAAGGAGTGAAGCTTTACCGCATCCACTTTCAAAGCCGATAATATTTTTGCTCCTTCAATTATATCTTCTTCATCATCATAAGGAAGGTTTAATATCATGTGTACCACTAGTTCAAAACCATAGCTTTTTACAAGATTCGCCGCTTCAATAAATTCAGCTAAGCTATGCCCTCTATTGATGTTTTTTAAACTTTTATGATTTATGCTTTGTAGACCAAGCTCTATAGTTATATGAATTCCTTGTCTTTCTTTTATCGATTTTAAAATATCCAAATATCTTTCATCTAATGAATCTGGCCTAGTTGATACAGAAATTTCAACTACATCATCTCTAATGGCATCTTTTATATAAGCTTCAAATTGATTAGGCGCTATGTAAGTATTTGTGAAATTTTGAAAATATGCTATAAATTTTTTTGCTTTATATCTAGGCCCTATATACTCTATGTTCTTATCAAGTTGTTCCTTAACCGAGGTTTGATTTGATAAAGCTTCAAACCCAGCTGCTTTTTCAGAGCAAAAGCTACATCCATTTTTTGCTATACGTCCGTCTCTATTTGGACAAGTTACTGGTAAATTTATCGGAATTCTATAAACTTTTTCATTATATTTTTCTTTTAAATACTCAGAGTAAACCCTATATAATTTATTTGACATATAAATCCCCTACTATTTTATAAAAAAGAAATACACAAGTAAAATACTAGAAAGTGCAATCCTATAATATCCAAAAACCTTAAAATTATGTTTTTGAATATAGCTCAAAAATAATTTAATAACTAAAAGAGCTACTACAAAAGAAAAAATACAACCTAAAAGCAACAAAAACCATTGCCAACTTGAAAAAATAGCTCCACTTAAAAACATTTTTGCAAGTTTTAAAAGAGTTGCCCCAAACATGGTCGGAATAGCAAGAAAAAAAGAAAACTCTGCTGCTGCTCCTCTTGAACATCCAAGCAACATAGCCCCAATGATTGTAGCTGCAGACCTTGACGTTCCGGGAATCATAGCTAAACATTGAACTAATCCAATCAACAAGGCTGTTTTATATGTTATTTTATAAACAGAATCAATAGATATTTTTTTCTTCTTATTCTCAATCCAAACAATTATAATTCCCCAGACAAAAAGTGCTATAGTGACTGTTATCGGTCCAAATAGGTATTCATCTATGTAATCATCAAATAAAAATCCTAATATCCCTGCTGGAATAACTCCTACGATAACTTTTGACCATAAATCTATAGTGTTCTTTTTTTCCTTACTTGATTTAGTTCTACTAAATGGATTTAATTTTTCAAAATATAAAACAACTACAGACAAAATAGCTCCTAGTTGAATAATCACATTAAAACTATTAGAAAAGGACTGTGGCTCCAATGACACGAATTCATTTACCAATATAAGATGTCCAGTACTGCTCACAGGAAGAAACTCCGTTATTCCTTCGACTATACTCAAAATCAATACCCTAATTATGTCTATCATTTAATTAAATCCTCCTACTTATTATGTTTAGTACTATGATATAATATCATGTTTTTTCAAAAACTAAAACAGAACCTTGAGCATAGGTTCTGTTAGTGGGGTTTGGGGTTTTATCTCATTTTATGCTATGGAGATAAACAAAAAAGCCATGGACTACGAGGATTCATCCTCTGTAGCCTTCATGGCTTTGTTATGTTAATATATTATCACACATATAGTAACAATGCAATACTAATTTATAAACTTAATTTTTAAGTCTATTTAAACGTTTACATAATATATTAAAAAATAACTTTAAGTTTCTACAATCACTTATAGATTTTTAGCATCACTTATTAGCCTTTAGTTTATATAATGGTTTTACAAATTTTTATAAATCTGCAAATAAAACCAGCTCTTCTAAAGCTTGTTTAGCTTTCTCAAAATCTATAAAAAAAGGACTAGTACATATAGTAATAAGTGATGCCTTTTTAGCAAGGTTATTAATCACTTCTATTTTTCTTTTCCTGTCAATGTAATCCATATCCTCGCTAAAAAAATCCAAATCTATATCTAGGATATATCCCCTACTACTCACTGCTTGTTTTTCAATATTATCCAAAGAATATGTTGAATCCACTATAAATAAGTTCTCAATTAAGCTTTCCTTTTGAAGTGGCTTAATAAAATTTCCTACATTCAACATAGCATTTGTATAATAAAATGCAGCATCTAACAAAGTTACCTCGTAATCTATATCTTCTTTGCTTAGATAATTAATTTCATAAAGAAAATCTCTTATATCAGCCTGCCAATTTTTAACTTCAGAAAAATCTACATCTGGTGTTCTCGTATCCTTATGCTGATCAATATGAATCATATCAAGTCCAAAGGGAATTTGATTTTCAAAAATTTCTTTATATATAAAGAAAAATGCGTGGTTATGATTGTCAAATACGTATATTTTTTTATTCTTATGAGTTTTTACTATAAAGGGATCAATTCCTTTAAAACCCACTTCTTTATCGTTATCCATTTCTGCAAAAGCTACAGTAGTTGATTCATTTATGTGAATTTCACTTGATTCTTTTAAGGATGAAATGCAAATTTCTTTATAAAGCTCTCTTTTATCGAATGAGAATTTATTATTTCCGACTTCACCTTTTAAAATAAAAGGCTTATTATAATGGAAGCACATAGCTATCACCTTTCACTGCTTTAGCAATAAAATAATATCTTAAAATTTTTTATTAATAATTAAGCTACATTATGTCAATTGATATTAGAAAAAGAATGAGTTATAATATCTTTTTAAAACTAAAAGCTATAATATTTTTAAAACAACATTTCTAATTTTTAAAGCTAATATCTATTCTTAATTTAATTAAAAATAGTACCTTAATTTTTATCAGGAGGTAAAATCATGGGAACAATTATATCATCTTTTTTACTTATATTTCTAGCTGAAATGGGAGATAAAACTCAGCTTCTAGCTCTTGCATTTTCAACTAAATATAAAATAAAGCAAGTTCTTATAGGAGTTTTTCTGGGAGCATTTTTAAATCACGGCCTTGCAATAGTTTTTGCAAGCTTCATAAGTAACTATGTTTCTCTAGATTTAATTAAAGTTGTTGCAGCCATTATGTTTATTATTTTTGGACTTTGGTCTCTAAAACTAGAATATGAAGATGAGGGCGAGGAGAACGAGGCTTCTTTTGCTTTCAAAACTCCCATTCTAACTGTAGCAAGTGCTTTTTTTATAGGCGAGCTTGGTGATAAAACTCAACTTACAGCAATGACTCTAGGTGCTAAATCAACTTATCCATTTCTAACACTTCTTGGAACTACCTCAGGAATGATTGCCGTAAGTTTAATTGGTATACTAGTAGGGAAGGTCCTTGGAAAAAGAATTCCAGAAGTCACAATGAAGGTCCTTGCTTCAATTATATTCTTAGGCTTTGGTTTATCAGGGCTATATTCTTCAGTAGATAAAATATATTTCACCCCTACATACATAGCTCTATTTAGCTTTATACTTGCACTATCTATTGGTATTATTTTAAAAACGAATTCCAAAAATCACAATATATATTATGAGAAAAAGCTTGCTGAACTTATAGCCAAATGCAGACATTGTGATATCCACGATACAAACTGTATCACAGCTATGCAGATAAGAGAGTTAACTCAAAAATACGTAGGTCAAGACCTTCCTTATATAGGAGATATAATTTTATACTTTGAATCCATGAAAAAGGTGGCTCCTAAAAAAGCCACCGATTTAGAAAAAATATTTCACACTAAAATCTAAATATAGAATCAAAGAAATTATGACTATTTAAATATATCCCATGGCTTATGGTCTGGTAACTCAATTTTGAATTCGAGCTTTTCTTTTTTAGTAGGATGCTCAAAGCTCAAATAATACGACCATAAAGCTATGGATTTTTTTTGAGGATTAGAAGATCCATATTTTAAATCTCCGTATAAAGGACATCCTCTAGACGAAAACTGCACTCTTATCTGATGTGACCTTCCTGTAATAAGGCCTACCGAAACCAAGCTAAGTCCCTGTCTCTCATCTATAACCTCATAGTTCAGCTTTGCATCTTTGGAATCTTTAACTTCATTCTTAAATGCTTTTACTTTGTTATTTGATTTGTCCTTTAAAAGAAAGTCTTCCATAAAGCCTGACTTCTGCTCAAGACTACTTTCAGCAATTAAAGTATATTTCTTCTCAATTTGTTTTTTTCGTATTTGATCTGATAACCTAGATGCAGCCTTAGAGGTTCTAGCAAAGACCATTAGCCCTCCTGACACTCTATCTAGCCTATGAACCAGTCCTATAAATACATCTCCTGGCTTATTATATTTTTCTTTTACATATGCCTTGACCCAGCTGAGCATATCCAAATCCTTTGAATCATCCTCTTGCGATGGCATTCCAAAGGGTTTTACTACTACTATAATATGGTTGTCTTCATATATTACTTCAGGAGTCACTTTTATTTCTCCCATCTTCCATATATTCCACAAGGTAGAATTAAATCTTCTCTTTTCACTGGCAAGCCTATTTCTCCACTCGATACACTTCCCTGCTTATCCTTTACAATTATAAGCTTCAGCATATTTTCTATAGCTGTTGGAGATAATCCTGTTGTGTAAGAATTTAATAATAAAAATAGCGGTTCATCACTTAGCACCTCGGATGTAAGCTTTAGTAGCTTTGTTAGCTCCTCTTCAAATTTCCATATTTCTCCATTTGGCCCTCTTCCATACGAAGGAGGATCCATTATTACAGCATCGTATTTGTTACCTCTTCTTATTTCTCTTTGTACAAACTTAAAGCAATCATCTACTATATATCTAATTTTATTGTTTGATAAACCACTAAGCTCTGCATTTTCTTTAGCCCAAGCAACCATTCCTTTTGATGCATCTACATGGCATACTTCCTCTGCTCCAGCATAAGAAGCAGCGCAGGTTGCTCCTCCAGTATATGCAAATAAATTAAGAACCTTTATAGGTCTATTTGCTTTTGAAATTTTATCCATCATCCAGCTCCAATTAGCTGCTTGCTCAGGAAACAGTCCTGTATGCTTAAAACCTGTAGGCTTTATATAAAAAGATAGCCCCTTATAAGATATAGTCCATCTTTCAGGAATTTTCTTTTTAAACTCCCAGGTTCCTCCACCTTTGCTACTTCTATGATAATGTCCATGGATATCTTTCCACTTTACGTTATCTGTATCAGCTGGCCATATAGCCTGAGGGTCAGGTCTTCTAAGCACTATATTTTTCCATCTTTCTAACTTTTCGCCGTTGCCAGCATCAATAATCTCATAATCTTTCCAATCATCTGCTAAAATAAGCATTGCTTCACATCCTATAATTTAAGTTTCTTTATAATTAGCTTTAATCCTAAAACAGTATAGCATCTGAAAATCATTTAATAAAGAAAAAATAAACATTAAACAAACCAATTTTCGTCGATAATTTGGCTTTTAGTTTTTTTCTGAGTTAAAGCACTATAAATTTTCGATGATAATTTAGTTTCTCCTATTAATAATCCCCCTACCAAAATATCATTTTCAAAAACTAATTTTTTATAATCATTAGAGTCTTCAACAATTTCGTAAGTTCTTCCTTCTTTGTCCTCTATGTCTCCTGCAGAATAAACTCCAATTTCTAGTCCTTTTAATATAGTAGCAGGAATAAAGCCCTCAAATTCTTTATTGTCGCCAAGTATATTGGCAGCAGCGATTTTTCCCATCTGCATAGCTGCTGGCCAAATTCCATATGTGCTATTTCCAATTTGTACATTATCTCCTGCTGCATAGATATCTTCATCACAGGTTTTAAGATTTTTCGTTACCATTATTCCTCTATCACAATCTATCTTACATCCTTTTGGAAGGTCTAAATTTGCTCTTACTCCCACAGAAATAATAACCATATCTGCATCTAGAATTTTTTTGCTACTTAGTTCAACTCCCGTTACAGTTTCTTCTCCTAAAATAGCTTTAGAGGATTCTCCAAGATAAAACTTTATACCAGATTTAGTTGCAGATTCTAAAACTAACTTCGATGCTTTGACATCGAGCTGTCTTGGCATCAGCCTATCACTAAATTCTACAATGCTTACATCAATATTTTTATGAAGTAAGCTCCAAGCTGCTTCAATTCCTAAAAGTCCTCCTCCAATAATGACTGCTTTTTTTACTTTATCAAGACTTTTATTTATATTTTCTATATCGCTAGCATATTTGATTGTGTATACACCTTTTTTATCTGTTCCTTCTAAAGGAGGAACAAAATTATTACTTCCAGTGCATAAAATTAGCTTGTCGTATTCATAGTTAGCATTATTTTCTGTTGTCACGATTTTTTTATCTTTATCTATTCCGATTACTTTGGTGTTTAGAATTATAGAAATATTTTTTTCTTGAAAATATTCTTTAGTCTTCAAATAAAAGTTAGCTGGATATTCGCTTTCACCAATCATATGGGACAACATCGGTCTATAATAAGGAAGTCTATCATCACTGCTAATCATTGTGATTTTTATATCTGGATTCAACTTTCTCAATGTTTCCGCTGCCGATATCGCTGCAGCGCTACTTCCGATAATTACTATTTTCATAAAATCCCCTCCTGATTTGATATAAAATTAACTAATTGAATAAATAAATTATTATTTATTTATAAATATCATTTTAATTCAAGAAATAATATCTATTTCTTATCTAATTATATCATTAAAAACGCTTTAAAACACTCAAATAAAACAATTGGATAATAAGATTTAAAACACGCTTATAATTACTTCTTTCTTTAATATTGAAATTTTGTTAATAAATAAATTAATTTTTGTTCAATTGAGAATATTGTGAATATTTATTAGTTTTATTTTGATTTTTTTGATATAATATTTTTATCCAGATTTTACAAATTTAAAAATTTGTTTTTTTTAATTTTGTAAGTTTAATTCCCACTAAAGCACTCTGGAAACGTTATCTTTACAAAAAAAAATAGGTTTTTCTTAATTTTACTCATTACTACAATATAGGAGGGTGATAATTTCTAACTATGAATAAAGGCTTAACGATTAAAATATCGTAAGTAGTTAATTTATCAAAGAAAAGGGGCGTAGTTGAATATTTTATTCACCTGATAATCGTTTTCTTGAATATTTGAGTAAATTTATTCAAGAAAACCTAAAAAATATTCATTGATATTCAGCGTTTTGTGAATATTTAACCATTATTGCAAATACTATTTTTCTTTTTTTTAAATTCTGTTATATTATGGGTAAAGATTGTCTAATATTTAGCAAGGAGGGATAATATGCAAGAAACCACTTTAAACAAGGAGCTTTATGATCAGTTAGCAGATTATATTGCTAATGTGGAGAATAAAGAAACTGCTCTTATCGAAGTTCTTCATAAGGCTCAAAACCTCTTTGGATTTATTCCAAAGGAAGTTCAACTATTTATAGGTGAAAAATTAGGAGTACCAGCTTCTAAAGTATTCGGTGTTGTTAGCTTTTATTCTTACTTTACTACAGAACCAAAAGGTAAATACGTAATTAACGTATGTATGGGTACAGCATGCTTTGTTAGAAAAGCTGATTCTCTACTTAGAGAGCTTGAAAAAGTTCTATGCATCAAGCCAGGCGAGACTACTGAAAACAAAATGTATTCAATAGAGGCGCTTAGATGTGTTGGAGCCTGTGGTTTAGCCCCTGTTATTATGGTAAACGATGAAGTTTATGGAAAAGTAACTGTGGACGATATTCCAAAAATACTTGCAAAATATGCTGATTAGGAAGGAGGACTAACATGAATAAAATTGAATCTTTTAAGGCTCTATTAGATTTACAAGCTGAGTACAAGCCAAATTTAAAGCTAAGAACAGATAACATTCAAAATACAGAGTACAGAGAAATCCTAGTGTGCGGTGGAACTGGATGTATGTCCTCTCAAAGTCAAAAACTAATCGATAATCTTAACGCTGAAATAGCAAAAGCAGGTTTATCTGACAAGGTAAACGCTCATATTACAGGATGTTTTGGTTTTTGTGAGCAAGGACCAATTGTAAAAGTATTCCCAGATGATGTGTTTTATGTACAAGTAACTCCTGAAGATGCAGCTGAGTTAGTTAAAACTCATCTTGTCGATGGAAATAGAGTACATAGACTACTATATCAAGATCCTGATTCACACGAAAAAGTAAACACTCAACACGAGATGTCTTTTTATAAAAAGCAAAAACGTATTGCTCTTAGAAACTGCGGTCTTATTAACCCAGAGCTAATCTCTGAGTATATTGCTTGTAGAGGTTATGAGGCAATAGGAAGATGTATTACTGAAAAAACACCTCAAGATGTAATTGACGAAATAAAACTATCTGGTCTAAGAGGAAGAGGCGGCGGAGGTTTTTCTACTGGTCTTAAGTGGGAATTCACGAAAAAGCCTGTATCAGATATTAAATATATAGTATGTAATGCTGACGAGGGAGACCCTGGTGCATTTATGGACCGTTCTATTCTTGAAGGTGACCCTCATAGTATAATCGAAGCTATGGCTGTAGCTGGTTATTCTGTTGGAGCATCAAAAGGATTCGTTTATATTCGTGCTGAGTATCCTCTTGCTATCAAGAGACTTCGTCATGCTATAAACGAAGCTAGAGAGCACGGACTACTTGGAGACAATATAATGGGAACAAGCTTCTCTTTTGATATTGAAATCAAGTATGGCGCAGGAGCTTTCGTATGTGGAGAGGAAACTGCTCTTATCCATTCTATAGAAGGACAACGTGGAGAGCCAACTACAAAACCTCCATTCCCTGCTGAAAGCGGACTTTGGGACAAGCCTACATGCGTTAATAACGTTGAGACTCTTGCAAACGTTCCTGCTATCCTTTTAGAAGGAGCTTCTTGGTTTAACGCAATCGGAAGTGAAACATCAAAAGGAACTAAAGTTTTTGCACTTGCTGGTAAAATTAACAACGTTGGTCTAGTTGAGGTTCCTATGGGAATTACTCTTAGAGAAATCATTTACGAAATAGGTGGCGGAATCAAGGACGGCAAAGAATTTAAGGCTGTTCAAACAGGAGGTCCATCAGGTGGATGTATTACTAAAGACCAATTAGATGTAAAAATAGATTATGAATCATTAGGAGCTATCGGCTCTATGATGGGTTCAGGCGGTATGATTGTTATGGACGAAGATAACTGCATGGTTGATATAGCTAAATTCTACTTAGAGTTTACTGTAGAAGAATCATGTGGAAAATGTACTCCATGTCGTGTAGGTAACAAGAGACTTCATGAAATGCTCACTAAGATTTCTGAAGGTAAAGGAACTATGGAAGATCTTGACGCTATGAAGGAGCTTGCTCAAACTATAAAAGATACTTCACTTTGCGGTCTTGGACAAACTGCTCCAAACCCTGTATTATCTACATTAAATTTCTTTGAAGATGAATATATAGCTCACGTTCAAGATAAAGCTTGTCCTGCTGGAGCTTGTCAGTCTCTTCTAAAATATATGATTACTGAAGAAAAATGTATCGGATGTACTAAGTGTGCTAAGGTTTGTCCAGTATCATGTATTAGTGGAAAAGTGAAGGAAAAGCATGTAATTGATCAAAATCAATGTATTAAATGTGGTGCTTGTTTTGATGCTTGTCCTGTAAATGCTATTACTAAAGGTTAAGAAGGGGTGATTACGGTATGGTGAATGTTAATATAAATGGAAAAGATATACAGGTTCCTGCAGGTTCTACAATACTAGAAGCCGCTAAAGAACTAAATATCAAAATACCTACTTTATGTCACCTTGATCTTCATGACATAAAGATGGTAAACCAAGCTGCATCTTGTCGTGTGTGCGTGGTTGAAGTTGAAGGAAGAAGAAATCTTGCTCCAGCTTGTGCTACTCCAGTATTTGAAGGAATGAAAATAAAAACTGATACTCAAAAAGCAATCAGAGCTAGAAGAACAGTTGTTGAGCTTTTATTATCAGATCATCCAAAGGATTGTCTAATTTGTGAAAAGAACACTGATTGTGAGCTTCAATCTCTTGCTGC
>Ga0334895_1003487_pt1 | contig 12056 bp, 11 predicted proteins | sample GraSluR3_MG_7_FD_207229 | JGI IMG/M metagenome (GOLD analysis project Ga0334895, IMG submission 207229) | Sludge microbial communities from methane-producing bioreactor in Wageningen University, Netherlands - Granular Sludge_31_05-R3 | ecosystem: Engineered > Bioreactor > Anaerobic >... | reverse complement strand
TTGCATATCATTTTTTGTATAATAGACCATTTCTCCCTTATCACGGTTAAACGCTCCGATTCTAAGCTGTGCAGGGTTTGAATCAAAAGTTTGCCAGTCAAAAGGCAATGAAGCATCAAGTTTGGGAGTTTCCTCATAGATATACTGGGCCCGAAAAAAGCCTTCTCCCTTACAGAATGAGGCCCAGCCACCAAAATTAGGGTCGAGAACCAAATCAACAAAGGACCTTTTTGTCCTCCTAGTATCTCTAGACAGATAATTGACACTGTGGCTTGCCCCCGCAGATATACCGGCAACATAGTCAAAGTATATTTCATTTTCAAGTAAATTATTGACAAATCCTGCTGTGTAGCTGGCACGCATTCCGCCACCCTCAAAAATAAGTGCTACATCCTTAATATTATTGGCAATGCTCATTTTCTGATCCCCTTTTTCAGTTGTTCATTGTGTTGTTAATTCCATTATATAACTGAATTAGCGACTCTTCCAATAGGATTTTTCTTTTTTCCCTACATTGCTTTTCTTGTAACCGGCCTGTTTGCTGCTTCTAGACTTTGGTGTAACTGGTTTGGCATTGGTGAACCGCAATTTTTCATCCCATGGGAAAGGGTGATCTCCAACCACTTTAATTGATTGTGAGGTGAGCTTTTGGATATCTCTCAACAACAATTTTTCTTCTTGATCACAAAATGCGATAGCAACACCGCCTAATCCGGCACGTCCGGTTCTTCCTATCCTATGCACATATGTCTCTGGCACTTCAGGCAAATCATAGTTGAAGACATGTGACAATTCCTCTATATCAATACCTCTTGCGGCAATATCGGTTGCAACCAGAATTCTCGTCTTTCTTTCCTTGAAATTATTCAAGGCAAGCTGTCTGGCATTCTGTGACTTGTTTCCATGTATGGCCTGTGCTTGAATTCCAGCTTTGTACAGCAATCTGACGATCTTATCTGCGCCGTGTTTAGTTCTTGAAAAGACAAGAGCCGAAACAATAGATTTGTTTTTCAACAAATGGACCAGTAGATTGATTTTATTTGTTTTGTCAACCTGGTATACCGATTGTTCAATCACTTTGACTGTCGATGAAACAGGTGTGATTGAAACAGACATAGGATTTTTCAGTATAGAATTTGATAGTTTGACAATCTCATCAGGCATTGTAGCAGAAAAAAACATAGTCTGTCTATTTTCTGGCATCAATTTGATGATTCTTTTTACATCTGGCAACATGCCCATATCAAGCATCATGTCAGCCTCATCTAGCACAAAATGCGTCACTTGGCCTAAACGGATGTATTTTTGGTTGACCAAGTCAAGTAATCTACCAGGTGTAGCCACCAGTATATCCACACCGTTAGCTAACGATCTAGTCTGTGGGTTCTGTGAAACGCCACCATAGACGACCAGTGTTTTTAAATCCAAGTATTTCCCATATGCTTTGAAGCTGTCTCCGATCTGAATTGCCAACTCTCTTGTAGGAGCTAGAACAAGCGCTTTTATTTGCCTTTTCCCTTTTTTATTTCTGTATTCTTCCGACAACCCTTGCAATATGGGTATGGCAAAAGCTGCTGTTTTTCCAGTGCCCGTCTGGGCGCACCCAAGTAAATCTCTTCCCTCAAGAAGAGGAGGTATCGCTTTTGTTTGAATAAGCGTTGGTTCTGTGTACCCTTCTGATTTTAAAGCCTTCAGAATAGGCTGCGTAATGTTAAGATTCTCAAATAACAATAGTTGTTCTCCTTTGATTTGTATTATGATTGCAAAATAAAGAACGCATCAAATGCGTTCTTTAAACATTAGACTTCAGAGTCTACTTATTTATCGAATACTCCACTCGTTTTTTGTTTTAAAAGCATCCCGCTGGCTCGATATTATTGATTGGGGTTTTTCCCATCAAGACACTGCTGCGCACTTGTTTTTTTCTGCTCGTATATTATACATTATTATGGCGAAAAAAGCCAGAAGATTTCAAAATATCAATCCAACGCGTCTATCATTTGAAATTCCGCTCTTAATTCAAGCCTAAAAAAATCCACAATTGATCTCACATTTGTCTCAGCCAGTTTATGCAATTTTTCATTGCTTGATAGTACCTTTAGAGCATCGTCTGGATTATCCATAAAACACTGTTCTAAAATGATAACAGGCACACCTCTTGCAATTCCATTTCTGATGATGCCATACCAATCATTATGGCGTCTTCCAACCCTGGTGAAAACACCTCGATTCAACAATTCGAAATTATCTGAAATCCCATCAACCATCTCATAGGCTAAATCAGTGGCAATCCAGTCATATTTCTCATCAAAAACAGAGACAAAAGCTTCCACACCCTCTGCATTGGTATGTGGATTTGCATTGTTGTGGATACTGATCATTACCACCGTTTTGCTCCATGTTTCTTTCGCAAATAATTTAGCTATTTCAGCCCTTTCCTCGTGGCTTATGTCCTCATCTCCATATCGAGTCAATGTCACATGCAAGCCTTCATAATGTCCTAATATTTCTAACATATAGTTGGCGACTATCATATTTAAGTCTTTTTCATATTCAATCATGCCATTGCCATTTACGTCAGCTGTTGCCCCTGTATTCTCTCCTCCATGACCAGGATCTAATATTATGGTAATAGAGTCATTTTTGGGTTCAGTTTCTTCATCATCAGGCTCGGACTCTGCCTTTTCTTCAAGGAAATCAGGCACTTCCTTTGGTTCAGATGTACCACACCCGATACAAGTTGCCAGTATCAATAGCACTGTAATGATAAAAGTTATCATTTTAATTGCTCTCATTTTGCTTTCCTTCCTATTGCTTTTATTTATCCTGCCATGCCTCTCTAAAAGAATCTAATCCCTTTGGTTGGTTAGGCATAGAGTTTGAAACCATTCTTTTATATGTCGTTTAATAGCCTCAGCAAGTCGCTGTAAATTCCATATCCTGTCTGCTGAATTTCAGGGTTCTTCTCTATGATCATAATTTCTCCCATCAAATCAGTGCTAATGGATACTAATGACGAAGTCGCATCAATGTTTGCAAACAGATCTCTTTGATCTATTAGTTGAGGTGATACTTTTCCTATTACTTGACCATTTTTAGAATAGCCCTCACATATCAACTTAATCTTTTTGTTCTTTTTAAGGGCATTATCGACGTCTTCTGCTGTAATATGCCCAATCCCCTGTCTATCGATAGCGAGTGGCGTAAGTTCACCACCCAAAAAAACATTGGCTAAAGCAGCGGTTTTTGCAGCCGCATCCCATCCATCGATATCCAATGACGAATCGGCTTCGGCAAAACCTTCAAGCTGTGCTTGTTTGATTGCACTCTGGTAATCCTTGCCTTTTTCCATTTCTTCGAGAACAAAATTGGTGGTGGAATTGAGTATTCCTTTAAATGATTCCACCTTGCATCCTGGCAATGTATATCTTACTAGATTGAATACAGGTGTTCCGTCCATCACGGTTGTCTCATAAAGAAACTGGAGATTCTTGTCTTCAGCTATCTCTTTAAGCGCTTTGTACTTCCAAGCAATGGGCCCTTTGTTAGCTGTAATCACATGCATACCTAATCCAAATGCTTTTTCAATATGGCTAATGGCAGGCTGTCCATCCGTTATAGACAACGCACTCATTTCAATCATGACATCCGCTCCAGATTGTTCAATTAATGTGTACGTATCAATATCCAGTGACTTTGTTTCATGTATCCTATTGCTTTTTTCCATGCTCATTATCGCATTCTTTAGATTTATTCCCTCTTTGCTAATGAAAGAACCTTTTGATTTTGTTGAAATAGCCGTCACTTTGACATCATAGCCAGTCATGTTTTTTACTGATTCATGATGGTCCAATAGTATTTTGCAAAATGCCCGACTGGCATTTCCAAATCCTACGAGACATAGATTGATGCTCTTATACGCTAATCGATTCAATGCCCTTTGGCTTCCATGGTTGTGTTCTCCACCATGATAACAAAAAACCCTATCAATCTCATAACCTGCCATTTTTTTTATTGAACGATCTGCCTCTTCCATGTCAAATGTATATACTGGATTTGCTCCGCTCAGCTCACCTTCAACCACGTTTAAGGCGTCTCCCGAAATCAATGTCTTCGATGATCTGATATATACTGAAATATGCCCTGGCATATGTCCAGGAGTATCTATGCATATGACATCGCCATTATTGGATATTTCCTCATTATCTGTTACACAACGATCAATTTGGCAGTATTCAACTGATCGAATCGTCTCAATCATCTGAAGAGCCAGCTCTCTTTCTTTTCCTTTTAACTTATCCACTTTTTTAACTAACGATTGCAATCTCAAGGGTGATTTTTTGCCGGAAATATACTCAGCTTGGGTTTTGGATGCGATCGTTTGAGCGTTTGGAAATCGCTCTTTCAGAGCTCTAAGACTACCTACATGATCGTAATCATGATGTATAATCACAATTTTACTTAGCCGTTCCAAATCAATGTTCAGCCTTTTGGCTTCCGTTTCAAACTGATCAATCGTGTCTGGAAATCCACAGTCCACAAGAATCATTTCTTCGTTGTCATAAATGATTGTAGGATTAACAACTTTTTCTATTCCATCTTTGGTTATCCTATTATTCATTGACTCAATCTTAAACATCTTGGCCTCCAAAATTTTTGATTTTTCACTCTACTACGCTTAACCTTGATCCCTTTTTATTTTGATCACAAAAAAACAGCCATTCTAACCTCCAGCTTCTACCTCAAGCCTTCCAATCAGGTGACTGTTTTGTTGTGATTTTGTATTTTCTTTTCTTATAGTCGCATACATATTATCCCCCGAATATTGATTATTGTTAATTCAAGTTATAAAACTCTATTCAAACTATAACATATTCGGGAATTAATTAAATATGGTTTAATTGTTTTCCTATGCTCTTAACTTCTAAGATTCCTGTTTCTGAATAAAGCACCACCGTTCTTCCATAATTCTTACCACAATCTGAAGCAATTATTCTAATTCCATGATTCATTAGATTTTTTCTAGCAGCCACTTCATTTTGGGAGCCTATATTCATCAACTCACTGTCTCCACTGATAGAAAACATTTGAGCTCCTCCTGCAAGTTTTGCAACAATCCTTCTTTTGCTAGCCCCTATTTGAATCATATTGTCTATCATCAATTTTATTGCCGTGTCTGCAAACTTTGCCTTGTTAGAATTTTTTTTAATTAGTGTCGAATCTGGCAACATAATATGCGCTAATCCACTGACTTTTGTCAAAGGATCATAAAGAGCAATGCCGACACAAGATCCTAAGGCTAATGTTTTTAGCGAATCAGGATGTTTGCAGACATTCAAGTCTCCCATACCAACAAGTATTGTATTCATATATCAATCCCCAAACTCTCCATAATCTTTATATAACCAGCTTCTTCTGGTATGAAAATGAAATATCCTGTTACTTTTGACTTGTCATCTTCAAACTCGCTCTGTATCAACAAGGCGTTTTCTCCTAATTTGCTAAACTGAATTGCTGGGACACTCAAAATAGCTCCTGCCATGTCAATAGACAAATAAGGTATAGTAGGTACAATGTTTAGATTTGTCATCGCTGCAACACTATTTAGGTACGCTGCTGATATAATATTGCCTATTTCTTTCAAAGCCGAGCAATCCATTTCATCAAAATCTTCAAAGCTGTCCAATTTTTTTCCCATCAACATATTTACCAAATGATGTGCGCTTCCCTGTTCCAACACAAACATGATCATTCCTGTTACATCACATTTAATCCCCATCATGATTCCCGCAACTAGTTTTTCTGCGCCTCCTAGTATATTAGCAATCTCTTTAAATGCCAGTACTCGGACAATCGGTACGGACATATTGATTTCTTTATCAATCATCTCAGATAAGGCGGTTGTTGCATTACCTGATCCTATATTTCCCAATTCCTTGAGTACATCTAACTGAACACTGTCAATGTTGTCGTATTTTGCATCATACATGTTTATCTCCTTGTCTTTTGCTCAAAATCTTACTTCGTATTAGAGATCGGCATTTTATAAAAATAGTTTAGTATGAATCATCTTGTCCGAGTCAGGTCTCGTTGGTATAATAAGACCATCCCAGTAAAAGGTGGTCATTATGAAACTACATAGATTAGGCATGCGCACAATTAAAACTGCCATTGCAGTTACTATAACTTTATTCATTGGCAGTTTGCTCAATATTGAAAGTCCCTTGTTTGCTGGTATCGCAGCAATAATTTCCATGGAGTCTTCTGTATCTCAATCTTTTAAAGCTGGTCGCAATAGAATGTACGGCACTCTGTTAGGTGGTGTGGTTGCATTAATTTTCTCGATTTTTCTTCCTGCAAACAATCCCATTGTAATTGGTGTTGGAACAATTCTCGTCATTTATATTTGTAATCAGTTTAGATGGAAAGAGTCCATAAAAATTTCAGCGATGGTTTTTCTTTCTATTGGTTTGCATTATGAAAGCGGGAACCAGTTTTACTATGTCCTCTACCGATCCTTTGACACCCTGCTAGGCTTGACCATTGGTACATTGGTGAATTACTTTGTATTGCCTCATAATGTCACCAAAAAAGTCGTCTCTTCCATGATAAGAACCTACCAAGCACTTAAAGACATGCTGGAAATCATTATATGGCAACACCATGATGTTCATCCTGAAAAGCTTAGAAAGGATTTGATAAAAATAGAAGACAACTATGAAATTTTGAGAAAAGAGCTGAAGCTTCATTCCAGCAAGCAAGAAACCCAAATAGATTTCAAAAGAATCTTCGTATTGTTTGAAAACACGTACAATCATTTAAGCATCATCACGTCTTTTCACACTTCTCCTATCATCAATGATAATAACAAAGTTTTGATCGAGTCTTTTTTTCGCAAAAAAATAACCACCTCTGCCAATACTTCTAATGCAGATGTGGATTTTGTTTACAATTATCACCTGACTAGAGTTGTCGAAAATCTCAAATCCTTAGACGCTATGTTGAACCATCCTGTTGATCCAAGTCCTTCCTAACAACTAGGCTGGTAAAGTCGCATTAAGCGCTGGACATCTTCAGGCTCGGTTAACACTAGCATTTTTTTCGCTAGCTCCTCCATCTCCCTCGCATTGTATTCTCCTATCGCTTTCTTTACCGCAAGAATGCTTTGAGGAAAAACAGATAATTCCTTGACTCCCAGTCCAATCAAAATCAACGCTAAAGTTGGATTGCTGGACATTTCCCCGCAAACACTCACAGGAATCCCGGCACGTCGAGCTTCTTCGATCGTTTTATTTATCAACCTTAACATACTCAAGCCATAATAGGGATAAGCATTTGAAACATCGGGATTCATTCTGTCAGCCGCATAAGTATATTGGCATAAATCGTTCGTTCCAATACTGAAAAAATCCACTTCTTTTGCAAGAAGATCCGCTATCATTACCGCTCCAGGCGTTTCAATCATAATACCAATAGGAATCTCTCCATCAAACGCTACTCCCTCTATGGCTAATTCATTCATACAGCTCTCTAAAATTTTCTTTGATTCCAACACTTCTTCTTTTGTCGTGATCATTGGGAAAATAATTTTAATATTCCCGTAAGCACTGGCCTTAAGAATTGCTCTAAGTTGAGTCTTGAAAATATCTATATGTTTCAAGCTGTGTCGAATTCCACGCATCCCAAGGAACGGATTTTTTTCTTTTGGCATTTTACAATAAGGTAATGACTTATCTCCTCCAATATCCAGTGTTCGTATGCTCACCCCTTGAGAGAAAAAGTGAAGCATTGATTTATAGAATGTGGTTTGTTCAGTTTCTGTCGGGAAATGATTCTGGCTCATGAAAAACAATTCAGTCCTCAATAGCCCTACTTCTTTGCCTCCATATGCTCTCAATTGATTAGCTTCCTCAAATACACCTATGTTTCCAGATAGTGTCACTGGATGATTGTCTTTAGTTGCAGTTGCTTTGTTTTTTAATCCCTCTAACCATTTAGCTTTCACGCCAAAGCGAGCTTGCTTTTTATTCTCAAAATCCAGAACCACCTTCTTATCTGGATTCAGTAAGATCTCACCAGCATATCCATCTAAAATCAGCAATTGATCAGATTGTATTTTTTGACAAGCACCTTTCACACCAATGAGCATTGGAATTTCCTTTGCTCTTGCAATAATTGAAACATGACTAGACGCGCTTCCTTCTTCCAATATAACCCCCACAATTGATTCATCAAGAGTGATCATCTCAGATGGATTGAGATCCTCCGTTACCAAAACATTAGCGGCCTGATTATTAGGTGTTCTCCCTACTTCAATTCCTAGCAGTTGTCTGATTAATCGATCCATCACATCGTGAATATCATTCAGTCTTTCTCTCAATAAATCATCACTGATTTTATCAAATTCTTTTGTAATGTCATTCTTACAATACAAAACGGCTCTTTCTGCTGAACAATTGTCATTAAAAATTCTGCCTGTCGCTTTTTCATAAAAAACAGGGTCTCTCAGTATGCACAACTGTGCTTCAAAAATTAATGCTTCATCCTCTCCAAGGGTTTCTTCAGTAACGGATTTAAGTTGACTCAAATGCGCCTTGACTTCTTCTAGACATCGATTGAACCTATCCATTTCTGCCTTTTCATGTTTGCAAGCCAAGTGGTTTTTTTCTATCAGTATTTCCACGGGTTCATTTTGGATCACCCATGCATTTCCGATAGCAATTCCTTCATGTATGCTCAATCCCTTCATTGTGCAACTGATCTCCTCTCCTGTAGATTCTCTCGACAACTTTCATTAATTATGCTAGAATAGTCCATCTGGATAGCTTTGCGGGTGTTGCTTAGTGGTAGAGTTCTGGCTTCCCAAGCCAGCTGTGTGGGTTCGATTCCCATCACCCGCTCCATTTAAGAAGGTAGCTCAATAGCTGTCTTTTTTTTGTCTGTCAAAAATCGGTATTGCGAATAGGAAAACACCATCAATGCAATCCAGATCAAACCAAATGCAATTGCCGAGACCCAATCAAACGGTTCATCAAAAACAAAGATTCCCAAAAAGAGCATAAATGTCGGTGCAATATATTGTAAAAATCCAAGCACATTAAGAGGAAGTCTCTTGGCACTCTCTGCATAGAGAATCAGTGGTGCAGCTGTTGCAATGCCGCTAATAGCAATCAAAAACCAAAAATATCCTGGCAGATTACCCATGATTCCATTTCCTATTCCTTCTGAATACAAGACATAACCCAATGCTGGGACACAGACGGCCATTGTTTCAAAACCTAAACCATATAGTGATTTAAGAGGTGATTTTTTCTTCATTGCTCCATAAAAAGCAAAAGAAAACGCCAAGATTAAAGCAACGATTGGTATTTCTCCATAATGCAATGTTTTAATGATGACACCCACCAATGCAAAAGCTAACCCAAGTCGTTCAAGAGGACGTATTGTTTCTTTCAAAAAAACGGCTCCAATCAATGTCAATACAAGAGGATTCATATAATAGCCCAGGCTCGCTTCCAAAACAAAACCATTGTTGACCGCCCAAATATATGTCAGCCAATTAACTGATATGGCCAATGCAGGTAAAATAATTCCAGACCAGTTTCTTCGATTGCTAACCAATTTGATAAAGTGACCTAGCTCTTTTCGAACACGTAGTATGACCAAAACAAAAACAAAAGACCAAACAATTCTTTGTGCAAATTGTTGATATGGCCCAATCTCAGCCACCATTCTCCAATACAAAGGCAACAATCCCCATATTACAAATGCTATACTCCCCAAAAAAAGTCCTTTGATGTATTCTTTTCTATCCACTTATTCCCTCTTCTTTCGTCATTATGACTTCCGCGTCCATCTGTTTGCGTCGCGATCTTCAAATTTTTTCATCGTTTCATTAAACGCTACTTCTAAATCTATGTCTAAAGTATTAGCAAAGCAAGTCAAAATGAAAAGGCAGTCTCCTAATTCCATTTCAACTGAGTTTTCTTTTTCATCCGGCCTTTTAGGTTTTTCTCCATAGCAGTGGTTTATTTCTCTTGCTAATTCACCTACTTCTTCTGTCAATCTCGCCATCAAGGCCAATGGGCTAAAATAGCCTTCCTCAAATTGGGATATATAGTCATCTACTGTTTTTTGAACGTCTTTCAGTCCTTTTTTCTCAACCATAACCCTCCCTCCTATCTTTGTTTTTTCAATTTTTCTCTAATGTGTGGTTCATCTCTAATACTCAAAAAAATGCTTCCTCAAAAAAATGAGACCCTGCATATTGATTAGCGCCTTCACACCTTTCAACATATGGTCGGAAGCATCCATATGTGTTCCCATATGGGAACTAAACTGAAGTTCTTGGAATATTCAGCTTAATAACATGAGTTGAATCAACAAACATGCCATTCACCTATGTGATTATTGAATCATTTTACCATACAAGCAAAAAGAAATAAATATAAAACTGCATCCAAGTGTTTTCACTTGAATACAGTCCTACTAATCTTCTAAACCCAGTATTAATCAACCAAATCGTGTTTATTCGCGTACACTGCCGCTTTTGTTCTATCTTCCACTTCTAATTTTGATAGTATGTTGCTTACATGTGTCTTCACTGTCTTGATTCCTATGAATAAAGACTCAGAAATCTCCTTATTGGTTTTCCCTCTTCCAAGTTCTTTAAGGACTTCCATCTCTCGTTCTGTTAAAATGTCATGCTTCGCATTTTTTTTCTTATTGCTGTTTAACATGACTTGACTCACTTTTCCTTCAAGTATGGACTCTCCTCTTTTGGCTTTCTTGATTGTTCTAATGACATCCTCAGCTCTTGTTGTTTTCAAAATATAGCTGAAAGCGCCAGCTTCAAGGGCAGGCATGACTTTATCTTCTTCAATAAAACTGGTCAAAATGATCACCTTGACATCCCATCCAATTTTCTGTGCTTCTGTTACAATTATTTTAGTTGCTTCTATGCCATTCATTTCATCCATAACTAAATCCATTAAGATGACATCTGGTTTCAATTCAAGAGCCATTTCCGATCCAAGCTTGCCGTTGTTTGCTTCTCCAACAATTTCAATTTCTTCATCCGTAGAAATATACGCTGATAGTCCCATCCTAACCATTTCATGATCATCTACCAACATCACTTTTATTTTGTCCTGCATCTCGCTTATCCTCCCTTCTTATTAGTTTTTAAAAATGCTCTGTAATCCGATTGGTACTCGAACCTCTATGCGTGTTCCCTTTCCAGGAAAAGTTATAACATCAAAACGACCGCCCACTTCTTCAATTCTTTCCTTCATGGTCAACATGCCATAAGATGTTTTTTTTCGGTTATCCTCTTTGATCCCTATTCCATTATCCTCGATAATGAGATGCATTACCTTCTCCTTCTGGAACAGTCGTACTGAAAAGCTTGTGGCTTTAGAATGTCTCATGATATTTGATATGGCTTCTTGAGTCACTCTGAAGATATTGTTTTCAATACCATGAGGAATCCCTTCAATATTTTGCAACTCTGTTGAAATAGTCATATGCTGATGTTTTTCAACAAGTTCATCCAATAAATTCTGAATGCCTTCTTTCAAACTATGTTCTTCTAAACTTACAGGTCTTAAGTGCATAATCAAAGCTCTCAGTTCTTGTTGTGCATCATTGACCATTTTTTCAATCACTGTAAAGTACCTTTTTGCTTCTTCTGGCTTGGTATCCATCATCTTTGAAACAGCTGAAACCGTCGTGCTGATAGCAAATAGTTGTTGGCTTATAGCATCATGTAATTCTCTAGCAATCTTTCTTCGTTCTTCAGAGGATGCCGCTTCTTCCGCGCCTTCTAAAAGCTTTTTATTCTCATTGACTAGTCTTTGCAATGACTCCACTTGCTTTTCTGTTCTATCTGCCATCCGGTTAAACTGATTGGATATGTCCTCAATTTCCCCATATCCTTCCATTGTAAGCCGGTATGCCAAGTTTCCTCTTGATACCTTTTCATTGGCATCTCTGATAACCTGCAAAGATTGCTTCATCATTCTTGCAACTGGAAATCCAACTATAACAGTTGCTAG
>Ga0334895_1003479_pt1 | contig 12083 bp, 17 predicted proteins | sample GraSluR3_MG_7_FD_207229 | JGI IMG/M metagenome (GOLD analysis project Ga0334895, IMG submission 207229) | Sludge microbial communities from methane-producing bioreactor in Wageningen University, Netherlands - Granular Sludge_31_05-R3 | ecosystem: Engineered > Bioreactor > Anaerobic >... | reverse complement strand
GCCTTTCCTCTGAACGGGTTTGATAGTTTCGGCAAAAACCATCTTATCCGCCCATGAAGGGCAATGCTCTAATTTTTTCTGCTACCCTCTACCCACAGATTCTGCGGAAGAGGCCCAAAGAAAGGGCGTAAGACCGGCTAACGCCCTATGGCATTCGCGTGGAATAGTTGTGATTTCCTACCGTTAGCGTATTGGACAGGGGACGCGGCTTCGAGGTTCGCTCTTGTCCACGGTGGCGATGCGCCGGCGGTACTGCCCCCCTGTTGCAGACACCGGCGCTGCTGGTTGGACGGAAGGCCTGTAACCGCAGGCTTAGGGCCTGTGGTAGGGAAAATTTCGTTTTCACCGCCAGCGCTGCCAACGAAGCACCGCCGGCACAATCCTGCCCATCTGAACTTGTTCAGCTGGGGCCGTTGCCTCTCGGTCGATCGAAGACGCTGCCAGGTAAGTTGTGGACCTGGCGAAAAAAGCCGCCGCCTCCCGCGAATGCCATGCCCTCCGCAGGAGAAAGGCCCTTTTTGCTTACTTTTTATGGCCGCTTGGATAAAAAGTAAGGCGTCCTGCGGGACGCGACCCGCGGTCTTGTCTTTGACCTTGGTAACCATCAAATTCTAACCCAGAACCAAGTTCGCCGGTCCCGGCCGGCAGCCGGGTGACTTTCTTTGCTCGCCCAAAGAAAGTAACCAAAGAAAGGGCGTAAGACCGGCTAACGCCCTATGGCATTCGCGTGGAAACGATGTGATTTCGGACCGTTAGCGCATTGAACAGGGAGCGCGTCTTCGATGTTCGCTCTTGCCGACGGTGGCGATGCGCCAGCGACACTGCCCCCCTGTTGCCAACACCGGCGCTGCTGGGTGGATGGATAGCGAGAACCAGAAAGGACGCGATGGCCTGTTTCAAAAGGCCAGCCTTGTCACCACCGCCATCGTTTCCAACGTAGCGCCACCGAACCAATCCTGCCCACCATCAACCCGCCGGGTCTTGACTTTCCCCCTACCCCTCGCTCGCCACCAAAATCTCCACAATCCGCTCCGCCGCATGCCCATCCCACTTTTCCGGGATCAGCACGGCCCGGCCCGGCCGGTTCAGGATGGTTTGGGCCGCCGCCAGGATTTCTTCCTTGTGATTGCCGACCAGGATGTTGGTGCCTTCTTCGCAGGTGATGGGGCGTTCGGTGTTATGGCGCAGGGTGATGCAGGGTACGCCGAGGACGGTGGTTTCTTCCTGCAGGCCGCCGCTGTCGGTGAGCACCAGTCGGGCGGTCATGTTGAGATGGAGGAATTCCAGGTAGCCGAGGGGATCGGTCAGCCAGATGCCGGGGCCGTCGATGCGTTCCCCGGTCTAACGGTAAAAGAATCTCCGAATATCAAGCCTGAGCCCTTGCCGGTTCCCCCTTGCTCAATTTCGACCACTGTGTTTAAATTGTACAAAATGTTTAACAAGGAGAACTATTTATGATCGGACTTAGAGACCCCAGCCTGGAAGAACGATTGGAGCAACTCGCCAAAGAAACCGGCCGCAGCAAAAGCTATTATGTACGCTTGGCAATTCAGCAATTTTTGGAAGATCAGGAGGACTACCTTCTTGGCCTGGCTCGTCTGGAAAAAGGTGGCAAACGCTTCACCCTGAAAGAGGTGGAGAAACATCTTGATCTGGACAGTTGAATTCCAAGAGCAAGCGATAGAAGATTTGGAGCAACTCGACAAGGCCGTGCAAAAAAGGATTCTTCGCTATTTTGCGGAGCGTATCGAGCACAGCAGCGATCCAAGACAATTCGGCAAGGCTTTGACCGGCGGCAAAAAAGGCTTATGGCGGTACCGAATTGGAGATTATCGCGCCATTTGTGCCGTCGAAGACCACAGGTTGATCGTTCTGGTGCTTGCGGTTGGACATCGGCGAAAGATATATCAATAGTAGATAGGCTACCCCCAAATACCGCATTTCCCCATCTGAACTTGTTCAATTGGGGCCCTTGGCCTCTCGATGAATCCAAGACGCTGTCACGTAAGTTGTCGATATGGCATCATAACCCGCCGTCCCCCGCGAAGGCCATGCCCTGCAATTGTCGAAATCCAAAGGGCGTTAAACCATGCGTTTGGACAAAAAGTAAGGCGTCCTGCGGGACGCGACCCGCGGTCTTGTCTTTGACCTTGGCCCTGAAAACTTTCCGACAAAAACCATAGAACCAGGTTCGCCGGTCCCGGCCGGCAGCCGGGTGACTTTCTTTGCTCGCCCAAAGAAAGTAACCAAAGAAAGGGCGTAAGACCGGCTAACGCACTATGGCATTCGCGGGGAAACGGTGTGATTTCGCACCTTTAGCGCATTGAACAGGGAGCGCGTCTGCGAGGATCGCTCTTGCCGACGGTGGCGATGCGCTGGCGACACTGCCCCCCTGTTGCAAACACCGGCGCTGCAAGGTGGATGGAAAGCGAGAACCCGAAAGCAGGCCAAGGTCTGCGGTAGGGAAAATTTCGTTATCACCGCCATCGTTTCCAACGAAGCGCCACCGGACCAAATCTGCCCATCATCAACCCGCCGGTCTTGACTTTCCCCCTACGCCTCGCGCGCCACCAGAATCTCCACAATCCGCTCCGCCGCATGCCCGTCCCACTTTTCCGGGATCCGCCCGGCCCGGCTCTGCTGGTTCAGGATGATTTGGGCCGCCGCCAGGATCTTGTCCTTGTGGTTGCCGACCAGGATGTTGGTGCCTTCTTCGCAGGTGATGGGGCGTTCGGTGTTATGGCGCAGGGTGATGCAGGGGACGCCGAGGACGGTGGTTTCTTCCTGCAGGCCGCCGCTGTCGGTGAGCATAAGTAACGTCCCCTCGAAGTCTCCTGGGTTGGCCAAATGTGAAAATATAAAGGGCGTCCCGCTGAATACGCATGATCTCCCAGAGCTTTGTTTGTTGCTCGAAATTCAATTTTCCCTTATGGTTATCTCATAAGCCCTCAGGCACAGGGGACACCTCATGCAACGCGATCAAGCTCTCGAAATTCTGTCGAGTCATCTGGAAGAAATACGCCAAAGGTATGATGTGGAGTCGCTCGCCCTGTTCGGGTCGGTGGTCCGTGGCCAAGCCGACGCTGAGAGTGACTTGGATATTCTTGTGGAGTATGCCAAAACTCCCGGTCTTTTCGGTTTCTTGGATCTTAAGGAATATCTTGAGAATCTCTTCAAACGCCCTGTGGACCTTGTGACTGTCAATGCACTCAAAAAGCAGTTGCGGGAAAAAATCCTCGCGGAGGCCGTTCGTGTCCACTAGAGACTGGAAACTCCGCATCGAAGATATTCTGGAGGCCATCGGTCGGATTCAGGAGTACACCGAGGGATTTCACTATCAACAGTGGCAAAAAGACCAGAAAACCATCGACGCCGTTATTCGCAATATCGAGATCATTGGTGAAGCCGCAACTCATGTACCGTCTGGAGTTCAGGAACTTTTTCCCTGTATCCCCTGGCGGAAAATGAGAGGAATTCGAAACATCTTGATTCATGAGTACTTCGGCGTGGATGTCGAGGTTCTCTGGAAAACCATTCAGGAAGATCTGCCGAGCCTGAAGCTTTTGCTTTCAGCTACATTTGACTAGGCGTAATCACTCATCCCCCTCCCCACAAAACACCGGCTGCCCAATCCTGCCCATCTGAACTTGTTCAGCCGGGGCCGTTGCCTCTTGGTCGATCGAGGACGCTGCCAGGCAAGTTGTGGACCTGGCAATAAAACCCGCCGCCCCACGCGAATGCCATGCCCTCCGCAGGAGAAAGGCCTTTTAGCTGCAAGGTGGATGGAAAGCGAGAACCCGAAAGCAAGCGATGGCCTGTTTCAAAAGGCCAGCCTTGTCAACACCGCCATCGTTTCCAACGAAGCGCCACCGGACCAATCCTGCCCATCATCAACCCGCCGGTCTTGACTTTCCCCCTACCCCTCGCGCACCACCAGAATCTCCACAATCCGCTCCGCCGCATGCCCATCCCACTTTTCCGGGATCCGCCCGGCCCGGCCCGGCCGGTTCAGGATGGTTTGAGCCGCCGCCAGGATTTTTTCCTTGTGATTGCCGACCAGGATGTGGGTGCCTTCCTGGCAGGTGATGGGGCGTTCGGTGTTATGGCGCAGGGTGATGCAGAGGACGCCGAGGACGGTGGTTTCTTCCTGCAGGCCGCCGCTGTCGGTGAGCACCAGTCGGGCGGTCATGTTGAGATGGAGGAATTCCAGGTAGCCGAGGGGATTCCTCAGCCCGTCATGAATCGCATAATTTCATGGGCGTCCCCCTGCCTGCCCTCGACAATCTTGACATCCTCATACCATAAAGGTATATTTTTTATACCATGAGATTCGAATTCGACCCTCAAAAGAGTGCTTCCAATAAAGCCAAACACGGCATCGATTTCGACGAAGCTCAAGCACTCTGGGCCGATCCGGATCTGCTGGAAATCCCCTCTCGAACCGTCGATGAACCCCGTTTTCTGATGATTGGCAAAATCAACGGGAAACATTGGTCGGGAGTCATTACTTACCGCAGGAATGTCATCCGTATTGTATCCATTCGACGTTCCCGCCCGGAAGAGGTCGTCCTTTATGAAAACAAAAGCTTCTGATTTCGACAAAAAATTCGACGATGGCGAAGATATCACCGCGGATCTGGACCTGGATAACGCACGTCGTCCTGAATATGAGCAAAAACGGGTCAATGTGGATTTCCCGCTCTGGATGATTCAGTCTCTTGATCGAGAGGCCAAACGACTTGGTGTGCCGCGCCAGGCAATCATCAAATTATGGATTGCCGACCGCTTGGAGAAAGTATCCTGACGGCGGCTCGCGACCCGCGGTCTTGTCTTTTGACCTTGGAAACTATCCACGTCAAAACCAGAAAACCAGGTTCGCCGGTCCCGGCCGGCAGCCGGGTGACTTTCTTTGCTCGCCCAAAGAAAGTAACCAAAGAAAGGGCGTAAGACCGGCTAACGCCCTATGGCATTCGCGGGGAAACGGTGTGATTTCGGATCCTTAGCGCATTGGACAGGGGGCGCGTCTTCGATGTTCGCTCTTGCCGACGGTGGCGATGCGCCGGCGACACTGCCCCCCTGTTGCAAACACCGGCGCTGCTGGGTGGACGGAAGGCCTGTAACCGCAGGTTAGGGCCTGCGATAGAAAAAATTTCGTCACCACCGCCAGCTCTGCCAACGAAGCACCACCGACACAATCCTGCCCATCTGAACTTGTTCAGCTGGGGCCGTTGCCTCTCGGTCGATCGAAGACGCTGCCAGGTAAGTTGTGGACCTGGCAATAAAACCCGGCGCCCCTCGCGAATGCCATACCCTCCGCAGGAGAAAGGCCTTTTTTGCTTACTTTTTATGGCCGCTTGGATAAAAAGTAAGGCGTCCTGCGGGACGCGACCCGCGGTCTTGCTTTTGACCTTGGAAACTATCAAATTCTAACCCAGAACCAAGTTCGCCGGTCCCGGCCGGCAGCCGGCCTACTTTCTTTGCTCGTCCAATAGAAAGTAGCCAAAGAAACGACGTAAGACCGGCTGACGCCCTATGGCATGCGCGGGGAAACGGTGTGATTTCGGACCGTTAGCGCATTGAACAGGGAGCGCGTCTTCGATGTTCGCTCTTGCCGACGGTGGCGATGCGCCGGCGACACTGCCCCCCTGTTGCAAACACCGGCGCTGCTGGGTGGACGGAAGGCCTGTAACCGCAGGTTAGGGCCTGCGATAGAAAAAATTTCGTTATCACCGCCAGCTCTGCCAACGAAGCACCACCGACACCATCCTGCCCATCTGAACTTGTTCAGCTGGGGCCGTTGCCTCTCGGTCGATCGAAGACGCTGCCAGGTAAGTTGTGGACCTGGCGAAAAAAGCCGCCGCCCCTCGCAAATGCCATGCCCTCCGCAGGAGAAAGGCCCTTTTTGCTTACTTTTTATGGCCGCTTGGATAAAAAGTAAGGCGTCCTGCGGGACGCGACCCGCGGTCTTGGATCGTCTTGAATATCCGGCGCTCCAACAGATGGGATTCAGGTCTACTTCATCATCCTATCTATCCAGTATGTGGGTTTTCGCTTCAGGTGAGCTACGGCAACCACGACGATGGTATCCTCACTTAGACCGTAGTAAATGCCATAGGGAAATCGGTTGACCAGGCAGCGCCTGACCTTATGGACCATTTGGGGCTGTAACTCCGGAAAGGAAACAACCAACCGCAGAGCTTGGTCAATTTCATCAAGAAGCTCATAGCCAAGCCCGACAGCTTGCTCTTCATACCAGGAGAATGCATCATCCAGTTCGGCTTGGGCCGGAAGCAGAAAAACTATTTTCATCGCTATTTATGATATTTGGCCATCACGGATTCGTAAGGCACTGCAGCGATTGTTCCACGTTCAAAGGCTTCCCAGCGCGCTTCCGCCTCTTTGACCCAGATATTCTCGATTTCAACGTCAGGTTTTATGGTGTCACGAACGACTTGATCGATCAGCCGAACACGCTCTACGGGGGAGAGTTTTTCAATTTCCTGAACCAATTCCTTGGCAGTCGGCATGATTTTTCTCCTCATTGACGAGAATTTACCGCTAGAATTCATTCCCTTCTAACTTTCGCACTCCCTTTCAATTCGAGTCAAATCCTTTTTCGATAGCCGCACCACGGAGCGCACTGAGAGCGCAGAGAACTTCCACAATCCGCTTTGCCGCATGCCCATCCCACTTTTCCGGGATCCGCCCGGCCCGGCCCGGCCGGTTCAGGATGGTTTGGGCCGCCGCCAGGATTTTTTCCTTGTGATTGCCGACCAGGATGTGGGTGCTTTCCTGGCAGGTGATGGGGCGTTCGGTGGTATGGCGCAGGGTGATGCAGAGGACGCCGAGGACGGTGGTTTCTTCCTGCAGGCCGCCGCTGTCGGTGAGCACAAGAAACGTCCCCTCGAAGTCTCCTGGGCTAGACAAATGTGAAAATATAAAGGGCGTCCCGCTGAACATGCCTTCGCGAACGCCATGCCCTCCGCAGGAGAGCCTTTTTTGCACACTTTTTTGTGGCCGCTTGGACAAAAAGTGCGGCATCCGGCGGGACGCGACCTGCCGGTTCTGCACATCTCAAATGCGCGGCGGATGAAGAACGACGGGGATGTATTTCTGGAACAGCAAAAAATCGCCATCGGTGGTCAAAATAGGCAGTTTGCGGCGCTCAGCGGCGGCGCAGATCAAAAAATCCGTATTCGATCCCTGAACCCCATGGCCTCGGCAGGTATTAAAAAATTCGGCGGCCAATTCGAAATCCGCAGAAACCAGTTCCAGATCGGGAAACGCCCGAAAACGACCCCGCAGCGTCTTGAACTGCGACGGGGAACGCACACCGGAGAGCAGTTCCTGGCGGACCGGACCCATCATCTGAACCCGGAATTCCGTGATCAGATCACGCAACTCCACGACGTACGGACTTTCCATAGGCGAATTGCGGCGCAGTGCCAAGGACCATACACAGGTATCTACCAGAACCTTCATGATCGCTTCCGCTGTTCCTTGTAGTCATAGTCCGGATCGAAATCGACCCTGTGGAACAGATCCAGAATCTGCGCCTGCTTGTGCCGCTGGATATACTCCTCCAACGCTTCCGTTACCACCGCCTTTTTGGTTTTATGTTTCCCCAGACGGCGGGCCTCTTCAATCAACTTGTCGTCAATCGCCAGATTGGTCGCCATGCGGCCTCCTTTCACACAAAAATCTACACCTTTCAATGTGTAGAGTCAAGTAGACAGTGGATAAGGTGGATAAGGGGACATTCTATTTCTGCGGGCCTTATGTATCACATCAAGGTATCAAGCCCCTTACGATCCAGAAGGTTAAGCAGTTTCAGCGATGAACCGCTAGGGTGCTTTTCCTTTACGATAAAGCATGATGATGCCCCGGCCTCCGCTACCCAAGCGGCACTGCCCGGTTGTTGCAAACACCGGCGCTGCTGGGTGAATGGAATACAAAATCACAAGCAGGCCAGGGCCTGTGGTAGGGAAAATTTCGTTTTCACCGCCAGCGTTTCCAGCGAAGCACCGCCGACACAATCCTGCCCATCTGAACTTGTTCAGCTGGGGCCGTTGCCTCTCGCTGGATCGAAGACGCCATCCGGTCAGCTGCTGGACCGGCGAAAAAAGCCGCCGCCTCCCGCGAATGCCATGCCCTCCGCAGGAGAAAGGCCTTTTTTGCTTACTTTTTGTGGCCGTTTGGACAAAAAGTAAGGCGTCCTGCGGGACGCGACCCGCGGTCTTGTCTTTGACCTTGGTAACAATCCAAACCAAAATCGGAAAATCCAGTTCGCCGGTCCCGGCCGGCAGCCGGGTGACTTTCTTTGCTCGCCCAAAGAAAGTAACCAAAGAAAGGGCGTAAGACCGGCTAACGCCCTATGGCATTCGCGCAAATACGTTTTGATTTCGGACAGTTGGCGCATTGGACAGGGAGCGCGTCTTCGATGTTCGCTCTTGCCCACGGTGGCGATGCGCCGGCGGCACTGCCCCCCTGTTGCCAACACCGGCGCTGCTGGGTGGGCGGAAGGCCAGAAAACCAAAGCAGGCAGGGCCTGCGATAGGGGAAATTTCATCACCAGCTCCGGCGCTTCCAACGAAGCGCCACCGACACAATCCTGCCCATCTGAACTTGTTCAGCTGGGGCCGTTGCCTCTCGGTGGATCGAAGAAGCCATCCGGTCAACTGCTGGAATGGCGAAAAAAGACACCGCCTCCCGCGAATGCCATGCCCTCCGCAGGAGAAAGGCCCTTTTTGCGCACTTTTTTGTGGCCGCTTGGACAAAAAGTGCGGCGTCGGGCGGGACGCGACCCGCGGTCTTGCTTTTGACCTTGGCCCTGAAAACTTTCCGACAAAAACCATAGAACCAGGTTCGCCGGTCCCGGCCGGCAGCCGGGTGACTTTCTTTGCTCGCCCGAAGAAAGTAACCAAAGAAAGGGCGTAAGACCGGCTGGCGCCCTATGGCATTCGCGGGGGAACGGTGTGATTTCAGACCCTTAGCGCATTTGACAGAGGGCGCGTCTTCGAGGATCGCTCTTGCCGACGGTGGCGGTGCGCCGGCGGCACTGCCTGGCTGTTGCAAACACCGGCGCTGCTGGATGGGCGGAAGGCCAGAAAACCAAAGCAGGCAGGGCCTGCGATAGGGGAAATTTCATCACCAGCTCCGGCGCTTCCAACGAAGCGCCACCGACACAATCCTGCCCATCAAACCTTTTTCAACAATGTCCCATTCAGGGTTCCATTTTGGCTTTATGTGTGATGCATTTGTCCGTCAGATGTTCGATGACTACCGGAGGTCGGTTGGGAAAATGTGCGACAAGTTCAAGTTTTCCCCCCATCGCCTCTACATAACCGCGTAGGGTTGACAGGAGCATATCGCTACGCTTTTCCAGACGCGAAACGCTATCCTGGCCTATATGCAAAGCTTCCGCCAAATTCTGCTGCGTCTTTTCCATCGCTTGGCGCAAATCCTTCAGTGTTGCAAGCTCCGCAGCCCGTTCCTCTATTTTCACACGCCTCTCAGAAGGTAGACTATCGAGAATTTGATCAATTTTTCTTGCCATGTTTGCCTCCTTTTCCGTCCGGTTGTTCCGTGGCAAGCCTTGCCAAATAGTTGCGATAGCGTTCGTCAGCAATATCGATGAGCCGCTTGTAAAAACGACTCTTGCCAACGCCCCCTTTATCGCCGCCAGCCAAGAGAATCGCCTGTCGTTTGGGGTCGAACACAAAAGCAACTCGCCAGACCTCTCCCGCCCAGCCGAAGCGCAGCTCTTTCATATTGGAGAATTGCGACCCCTTGAGGGTATCGACGGTAGGTCGCCCGAGGTTGGGACCGAACTGTTGCAACATAAGTGCATGGGCAAGGATCTCATCCTGAAGACCCTCGGCCATTTCTTTAAACTCCGCATCAAATTCATCACAAAAAATGACTGACCACACCTTGGCTTAATTATGCATCCAAATACATATGTAGTCAAATGCATATTATTATCGCAGGTACGCATGTCCGCCGGACCTATCCTGCCCATCTGAGCTTGTTCAGCTGGGGAGCTTTGCCTCTCGGTACATCGAAGACGCCATCCGACAAACTTCTGACCCGGCCCTAAAACCCGCCGGCCCGTAAATCTTAGAATCTCCGAATGTCAAGCCGGACCCCATTACTCATACTCTATCTATTAATGCAAGACAATAATTAAGTATGGATGTCCCCGGAATTCATACTGCGAAGTCTCCTGGGGTGAGCAAATGTGAAAATATAAAGGGTGTCCCGCTGAACTGATAAGGGGCGTCCCGCTAAAGACTTATGTATCACATCAAGGTATCAAGCCCCTTACGATCCAGAAGGTTAAGCAGTTTCAGCGATGAACCGCTAGGGTGTTTTTCACCAATCTCCCACTTCTGTACGGTAGAGAGACTGGTATTGAGAATTGAAGCCAGCACCGCCTGGCTGATCCGGTACCGTTCCCGCAGTGAACGTATCTCATCCGCGGAATAGGGAGGAATCGGTTTCAGGCAGAGTGCATCATAGCGCCGCAATGCTCGTTTATCGATAAAGCCCAGGTCATGCAGATCCAGGGCGGTCTCATGCACCGCTTCAAGGATTCGGTTCTTTTCAGCTTTCACATGTTTCATGGCTTACCTCCAGGAGATTCCCGCTATCGAGCGCTTCAGCGATCTGTGCTGCAGTTAATGCCAGCAGATCCCTGGCGAGCAATTTCAGCGCTTCCAGTTCCTTCGCGCTGACATTCCCCCGATCATGTTTCTCAAATCCGAAAACGAATATCCATCTATCGTCACGATTCGTTGCCAACAACGTCCTCGTGCTGCCACGCTTTCCCTGCCCCGGCAAGGCGACTCGCTTCTTCACAACACCCCCGCCAAGGTCGGCATCAATCAGTCCATTGCTCATCTCGATAAAAGCATGGAATAAAGCCCTATCCGACAATCCCGCTTTCCTTGCCCAGCGATGGAAGTGTCGGGTTTTTAGTAACATGCATGACATATCATATCACCCAGTCCTATAGTTTTCAAGAACCAGCGTTTATCCTTGGAAGTACTCTGAGTGACTGCAGAGTACCTGATGCCCTGCGGTAAGAAAATTGATTTTTTAACATTTACCAATAATAAGTTATTTCCTCACAACGATAGGTCAACAATCCCCCTACGTCACCTCAAAGATGGCTTACCTTGGAAACTATCCAGGCCAAACCCAAACCAAGTTCGCCGGTCCCGGCCGGCAGCCGGCCTACTTTCTTTGCTCGTCCAATAGAAAGTTGGCAAAGAAACAACGTAAGACCGGCTAACGCCCTATGGCATTCTCGGGGAAACGGTGTGATTTCGGACCGTTAGCGCATTGGACAGGGGGCGCGTCTTCGATGTTCGCTCTTGCTAACGGTGGGGATGCGCCGGCGGCACTGCCTGGCTGTTGCCAACACCGGCGCTGCTGATTGGACGGAAGGCCAAAAAACCGAAGCAGGCAATGGCCTGCTTTGAGAAACAAATCCCGTTATCGCCGCCACCCTCCTTAACGAAGCACCACCGACACAATCCTGCCCATCTGAACTTGTTCAACTGGGGCCTTGGCCGTTCGGTGGATCGAAGACGCTGCCATGTAAGTTGTGGACCTGGCGATAAAAGCCACCGCCTCCCGCGAATGCCATGCCCTCCGCAGGAGAAAGGCCTTTTTTGCTTACTTTTTGTGGCCGTTTGGACAAAAAGTAAGGCGTCCTGCGGGACGCGACCCGCGGTCTTGTCTTTGACCTTGACCCTGAAAACTGTCCGACAAAAACCATAGAACCAGGTTCGCCGGTCCCGGCCGGCAGCCGGGTGACTTTCTTTGCTCGCCCAAAGAAAGTAACCAAAGAAAGGGCGTAAGACCGGCTAACGCCCTATGGCATTCGCGAGGAAACGGTGTGTTTTCGGACCCTTAGAGCATTGGACAGGGGGCGCGTCTGCGATGTTCGCTCTTGCCCACGGTGGCGGTGCGCCGGCGGCACTGCCCCCCTGTTGCCAACACCGGCGCTGCTGATTGGACGGAAGGCCAAAAAACCGAAGCAGGCAATGGCCTGCTTTGAGAAACAAATCCCGTTA
>Ga0334895_1003478_pt1 | contig 12087 bp, 11 predicted proteins | sample GraSluR3_MG_7_FD_207229 | JGI IMG/M metagenome (GOLD analysis project Ga0334895, IMG submission 207229) | Sludge microbial communities from methane-producing bioreactor in Wageningen University, Netherlands - Granular Sludge_31_05-R3 | ecosystem: Engineered > Bioreactor > Anaerobic >... | reverse complement strand
CTAGGTAATTGTGAATTGTGATCTGTGAATTGTGAATTCAATCTTGATATTTTATTATCAAATGAGAAAATCCAGCTTGACATAATAGATAACCTTCGATATTATAATAGTAGATATATCTTCAGGGCGAGGTGCAAGTCCTCACCGGCGGTAAAGCCCGCGAGCCGAAAGGTTGATCTGGTTAGATTCCAGAGCCGACAGTTAAAGTCTGGATGGAAGAAGATGATATTATCTTTAGTATTTATGCCCCGAAGATTGCTTTGGGGCTTTTTATATTCCCGAAGTAATAAAAAAACATGGAGGGATATTATGTATACACTTAGCAAGGAAGCATGGAACACCAGAATGATGGTTAAGATATCGGTATTGGGAGTGATCTCCTTTATATTGATGTTCTTCGAGATACCCCTGGTTTGGCTTGCGCCACCGTTTATCAAGATCGACATATCAGATTTACCGTCACTTATTGGGGCATTTGCAATGGGACCAATGGTTGGGGTCATAATTCAATTGCTTAAGAACGTACTTAATCTTGTAATTGAAGGAACCACAACCGGAGGAATCGGTGAGCTGGCAAACTTCGTGGTTGGAAGTGCATTTGCCTACACCGCTGGATTTGTATATTTCAAGAAGAAGACATTTGGAAGGGCAGTTGCAGGACTACTGCTTGGAACAGTTGTGATGACCATTGTCATTACAGTGGCAAACTACTATGTGATGTTCCCATTCTATGCAAAGCTGTTTGGGTGGCCAATTGAGAGCCTGGTTGAAATGGGTACTGCAGTGAACAGCAATATTGTTGATTTGAAAACAATGATGCTATACTCCATTGTGCCTTTTAACCTGCTGAAGGGAAGCATGCTGACCGCCATAACAATTTTGCTCTATAAGAAGGTATCACCCCTTCTTCACAACTAGATAGCAAAACATGAACAAGGACCTGGAGTCCTTGTTTTTTTGTTGGAATTCAAGGCTCATATGGAAATTGAGAATGTGCTGTGTTAAGCTTAGAAGGTAGGTGCCTTGAAAAATACAATTGAGAGGTGTCGTATGCTTGATAGGTTGAATGAAGAGATATTTGAAATAAAAAAAAGACTGAGGGAGTACAACAAGTTGAAATCTCTTAGAGAAGCAATGCAGGATGAGCTGAGCCAGCTCGTACAATCCAGAGGAGACCTGCTCCAACGGCATGAAAAGGAGCTTAAGGATGTAGAAAATCTGGAGAAGTCGGGAGTAAAATCCCTTTTTCTATCAATAACAGGAAAAAGGGAGGAGTACCTTGAAAAGGAAAAGGAGGAGCTCCTGCGGGCAAAGGCCAGCTATGAAGAATGCCAGACAAACATCCAGGACCTTGAAAAGGACCTGGCCGAGGCAGATATGCTTCTATCCCAATTTGGAGACGTTGAGGGCAATTATAAGCAGCTACTTAAGGAAAAGGAAGAGCTCCTCATTGAGTCTGGAGGAATTCAGGGGAAAGCCCTAGGTGAAAGGCTGATCAGGGCTGATGAGCTGGAGGTAGACATCAAGGAAGTCAAGGAGGCAATTGCAGCGGGCAGGTCCACTCTTGAATCACTAGAGGGTGTAAGGGAGAAATTGGATTCTGCAAAAGGCTGGGGTACCTGGGACCTGCTCGGGGGAGGACTTGTCTCAAACCTTGCGAAGCATTCTGCAATAGATGAAGCAAACAGAAGGGCCAGGCAGGTCCAGCACCAGCTGAAGGCCTTCAGGAAAGAGCTGTCAGATGTCAATGAGTTTACAGACATAGAGGTAAATATTTCAGCCTTCGCTTCCTTTGCAGACTTCTTCCTGGATGGTTTGATTGCAGACTGGTTCGTTCAATCCAGAATAAACGACTCAATAAGCCACGTTGAGGACGCAAATGGAAGTATCGAAAACATAGTGCGGGAGCTTGAAAATAGACTGGCAGGTCTTGAGGAAGACCTCAAATCAACCAAGGAAGAAATTGGTGAGATTCTCCAAAACTAGGGTTTTTCTAATATATTGCCCAAAATATTTGTCTAGTGGATTTTCATTTGGTATAATTGAGTATTGACGTGATTGGGTAACAGTAGTTAGAAATGGGAAGGTAAAGCATGAGAATAGAGCTTAAGGGAATAGAAGAAACAGATACATTTGGCAAAAGACTGGGTGAGCTGGTGGAAGCTGGTGATGTAATATGCCTAAACGGTGATCTTGGAGCCGGAAAGACCACTATAAGCAAGTCCGTTGGATTGGGACTTGGAGTGGAGGATTACATCACAAGCCCAACCTTTACAATAATAAATGAGTACCAAGGGAGACTTCCCCTGTATCATTTTGACGTGTACAGACTTAATGATGGGGAAGACCTTTATGATCTTGGGGTAGAGGATTATTTCTACGGAAAGGGAGTCTGTCTGATTGAATGGGCCGAAAACATACAGGAGTACCTTCCTGATGACAGACTTGAGCTTTGGATTTACAGGACAGAAAATCCCGATGAAAGAATTGTTGAGTTGAAAGCATTTGGAAATAGAAGTGAGTTTCTTGCTAAGGAGCTGATCAAATGAAAATACTGGGACTGGATACCTCCACAATGATGACCACCTGCGCCGTTATGGAGGATGAAACATTGCTTGGAGAGTTTTCCCTAAGCCTTGATATGAGTCATTCAGAGGCACTTGTGCCCATGATAGGCGAGCTGATGGATAATCTGGGGATGAAGATAAGGGATATGGATGGATTTGCGGTATCAAAGGGACCAGGGTCATTTACAGGCCTTAGGATAGGCCTTGCAACAGCAAAGGGTTTCGCCCATGTAACTGACAAACCCATCGTTGGGGTATCCTCCTTGGAGGTTTTGGCCGATAACATGTACGGACATGAAATTGTTGTCCCAATGATGGATGCCAGAAGGGACAGGGTCTTTACTGCAATATACACCATGGAAAACGATCGGTGGATTCCAGTGCTCAAGCCTGATGCCCTACCTGTGGAGGAACTGATCCATATAATCAACAGGGACCATGACAAGGCAATACTGGTTGGAGACGGAGCGGTCAGATATAAAAATGAGTTTAATGAAGGTCTGGGAAATAAGGCACTATTTGCACCGGGCAGCCTAAACCTAAGCCGAGCTGCCAGCGTCTGCAGACTAGGCATGATAAAGCTTAGAAGTGGACAGTTTGATGACATGTTTACAATGGCACCTGAATACCTGCGGGATTCCCAGGCTCAGAGAATGCAGAAAAAGATGAGGTAATTATGAAAATCATATTGAGAGAAATGACTGAGAAGGACATCGATGATGTATTGGAAATTGAGAAGGCTTCCTTTAGTACGCCATGGTCCAGAGAATCCTTTCAGAAGGAGATTGTTGAGAATGTCCTTGCGGTCTACATTGTGGCAGAGGTCGACAACAAGGTTACGGGATATGGAGGATTGTGGAAGATTCTTGATGAAGGGCACATAACCAATGTTGCCGTAAAGAAGGAGTTCAGGGGCAAGGGGATTGGAGATGCCCTTGTAATGGGAATCGTGGATTATTGTGACAGGACGGGGATACCGGATATCACCCTTGAAGTCAGGGAATCCAACTTGGTGGCCAGAAATCTTTACCGGAAGCATGGTTTTAGGGATGCCGGCAAGAGGCCGGGTTATTATTCCGACAACAATGAGGATGCAATAATAATGTGGAGAAAGAAGAGCTTGAGGTGAATATGATGTTAACATTGGCAATAGAGACATCCTGCGATGAGACGTCCTGTGGAGTCGTTAGGGATGGGAGAGAGGTACTATCGAATATAATCTCCTCACAGATAGAAATTCACAGGGAATACGGAGGTGTGGTGCCTGAGATTGCATCCAGAAAGCACATCGAGGGGATAGATGTAATAGTTCAGGAAGCCCTGGATAAGGCCCAGGTCGGCTTTGAGGATATAGACTTCATAAGTGTAACTCAGGGTCCAGGACTTGTGGGTGCTCTTCTGGTGGGACTGTCAACGGCTAAGGCAATGGCATATGGACTTGATATCCCCATAGTTGGAGTTAACCACATAGAAGGACATATCTGTGCCAACTATATTGAGCACAAGGACCTTGAGCCACCCTTTACCTGCCTTATAGTGTCAGGAGGTCATTCATATCTTATTGACGTTCTTGATTACAGCAGCTACAAGCTTTATGGAAGGACCAGGGACGATGCGGCTGGAGAGGCCTTTGACAAGGTTGCAAGGGCATTGGGTCTGCCATATCCCGGCGGGCCATTCATCGACAGGTTGGCCATGGATGGAGATGGGTCTGCAATAGATTTTCCAAGGGTGTTTTTGGAGGATGACAGCTATGATTTCAGCTTCAGTGGGCTTAAAACTGCAGTTCTTAACTACCTGAACCAGTTGAAGCAGAAGGATGAGGAGCCTGTTGTAGCAGATGTGGCTGCAAGCTTTCAGCAGTCGGTTCTTGAGGTAATGGTGGAAAAATCCTTTAGGCTGGCAAGGGAAACCGGAAGGGACAGGATAGTAATTGCCGGAGGAGTTGCCGCCAATAAGGGCTTAAGGGAAATGATGGAGAATCGAGGGAGGAAAGAGAATGTGGATATCTTTTATCCATCCATTCAGTTATGCACAGACAATGCTGCTATGATTGGTTCCGCAGGCTACTATAATTTCATCAACGGCAAGGTCTCGGACCTTAACATGAAGGTAATGCCCAATCTAGGGTTTCTAGACTAAAAACCATCCCCAGGATGTCCACAACATATGGGGATGGTTTTTCATTTGCCTGTGGATAATGTGGGAAAAAGAAGGAAAGTTACTGATATACAGTGGATAACTAGGTGTAAACCTGTGGACAATGTGGATATGTTGTAATGATTACTCTCCAAACTCCATCCACTGTGCATAAATCACCTCCAGCATCTTGTGAAGATCGTCCCTGTCCTTGGAAAGCTTAAGTACCTCCTGATGGTTGTTATATATCTCAGGGTCGGAAAGCTTTTCATCTATCCTTTCAATTTTTTCCTCTAGTCTTGAGATATCTTCCTCCAGCTTATTGATGGTCTTTTTTCTTTCCCTCTCCCTTTGAAGCTCTTCCTTTTCCTTCCTTTTTTCCTGCTTGAGCTGAGTTTTGGTTTTCTCCTCTTCCTCCTCCTCCAAGTCCAGTGAGAGGAAGGCCTTTTTCTCTACATAATAATCGTAGTTGCCCATAAATTCGGTTACACCCTCTTCAGTCAGCTCCAATAGCTTAGTGGTAACCTGATTCAGGAAGTATCTGTCGTGTGATATAACAAAAATAGTTCCGGAGTAGTTTTTCAGAGCATCCTCAAGGACCTCCTTGGAGTCAATATCCAGATGGTTTGTGGGCTCATCCATAAGAAGGAAGTTTGACTTTGAAAGCATAAGTTTCAGAAGGGCAACCCTTGCCTTTTCTCCGCCGCTGAGCTCGTTTATCTCCTTGAAAATATCATCACCTACAAAAAGAAATTGGCTAAGGTAGGTCCGTATCTGATAATGGTCAAGGAGAGGATATTCATCCCAGATTTCATCCAGAACTGTCTTATCGAGACTAAGGTCACTCATCTCCTGGTCGAAATAGCCTGGGTATACATGCTGACCGAGCTTTACAAAGCCCTCGTCCAACTCAACCTGTCCAAGCAGTATTCTGAAAAGGGTTGTCTTGCCGATTCCATTTGCACCTATAAGACCGACCTTTTCTCCCCTGTAGATGTCAAGTGAGATATCCTTAAGTAGCTTAAGGTCGCCAAAACTCTTGCAGATTCCCTCTGCATGGAGCACGTCCCTTCCAGATCTGGTTTCAGGATCAAAATGGAAGGATGCCTTCTTCGATTCATTAAGCTTTGGCAACAGCTTGATCTTATCCAGCATCTTCTGACGGCTGCGAGCCTGCTTGACATACCTTTCACCGCCATAGTTCATAAATCTCTGGATAATCTCCTCCTGCCGCTTTACTTCCCTTTGCTGGTTTTCATATTGACGTTTCATTATTTCCAGTTCCTTTTTCCTTTGTACCATAAAGCCTGTATAATCAGTATTGTAGCTTCTGAGGCTCCTGTTTTCCATGTGGAAGATCCGGTTTGCCACATTGTCCAGAAAGTACCTGTCATGGGAAATGATAAGACTTGAACCCCTATAGTCCCTTAGAAACTTTTCCAGCCAGGTGATGGCATCTATATCCAGATGGTTAGTAGGTTCGTCCAATAGAAGAAGGTCCGGTTTTTCCAATAGAAGCTTTGCAAGGGACAATCTCGATTTCTGTCCACCGCTGAGGATTTCCACTTGCCTTTCAAAATCCTCCTCAACAAAACCGAGACCCTTGAGGACCCCCCTAATTTCCGACTTGTACCCATAGCCCTTAAGGGCAGTAAACTCCTCCAGCATATGGCCGTATTCATCCATGAGCCTCTCCAGATTTTCATCCGCGTTCTCACCCGCCCTTGAAATCTCGATTTCCATTTCCCTTAAGCGGTTCTCCATAATTATAAGGTCTTCAAAAACCGTCAGGCATTCCTCGAAAACATTTAGCCTGCTGTCTATTTTTGTATGCTGCTCAAGATATCCAATTCTTGTTCCACGCTGCACCTGAACCTGTCCCTGGTCCATAGGAAGCTTTCCTGAGAGTATCTGAAAAAGTGTTGTCTTTCCAGTTCCGTTCAGGCCCAGAACACCGATTTTATCCCCAATTTCCACATGGAAGCTGATATCCTCAAGGATTGGGTCGACAACATAGGTTTTATATATATGGTTAGCTGTTAGTACTGGCATTTTTATCCCTCCATGATTCCTATGACCATTCTAACAGAAAAAACATCTCTTTAAAAGTTAAATCAATGGCTTCAGGGGAGACAAAAAAGATTGTTAAAGGCCTGTGAATAAATTGACATATGCTTTTGTCAATGATATAATTATCCCAGAATTCAAGATGGGTGGTGAGTTTATTGGGCAAAGATAATAAGGTATCATTAACGGTTATAAGAAGATTACCCAAGTATCATCGTTATCTCAGTGACCTTATGGATAAGGGAATCAGCAGGATATCCTCACAGGAGCTAAGCGTATTGACGGGTTTTACTGCTTCGCAGATCAGGCAGGACCTGAATAATTTCGGTGGTTTCGGACAGCAGGGATACGGATACAATGTTGAGGACCTTCAAAGGGAGCTTGGCAAGATACTGGGACTGGACCAGAAATACAACGCGGTTATTGTTGGTGCTGGAAACCTTGGACAGGCAATAGCCAATTACAGAGGCTTCGAGGATGCAGGTTTTAGAGTTCTTTCCATGTTTGACAGAAATCCTAGAGTAATTGGTCTAAAAATCCGTGATATTGAAATCAGGGATATGGAAAACATTGAGGAGTTCATCAAGGACAACAACGTGGAGATAGGTATCATAACCACGCCAAAGGAAAGCGCGCAGGCCGTAGCTGATATCTATGTGAAGGCTGGAGTAAGAGGAATTTGGAATTTTGCGCCCACAGACATCAATGTACCTGAGAACATGATCATAGAGAATGTAAGACTAAACGAAAGTTTGTTTATTCTTTCATACTTTCTTAAGGCGTCAACTGAAAAGTAGAGCAGGATGATCTCGATTGAATTATAGCTGTCCGCCCTTAGACAAAAGGAAAATGCTCCTTTTGTTTTAAGGTTGCCAGACCTTGGGCGGTATGATATAATTTTATCGAGATTAATAGTTATTGTGAGTTTTTTTCACAGCTAAATTAAAGGGGGTAGTTTTACCATGTCAAAAGAAATACTAAATCCGTTGGAAAGTGCTCAGAAACAGGTAAAAGATGCTTGTGAGGCATTGGGTTACGGAGAATCTGTGTACGAGCTTCTAAAAGAGCCAAAGAGATTTATTGAGATTTCCATTCCAGTTAAGATGGATGACGGTTCAGTAAAGGTATTTAAAGGCTACAGATCAATGCACAGTGACGCTGTTGGACCAGGCAAAGGTGGAATACGTTTTCATCCCGATGTAAACCCTGATGAAGTAAAAGCACTTTCAGTATGGATGACATTCAAGTGTTGTGTAACAGGAATCCCTTATGGTGGAGGTAAAGGTGGAATAACTGTTGACCCATCAACTCTTTCACAAGGAGAGCTTGAGAGACTGTCAAGAGGATATATCCAAGGCCTTTACAAGTACTTAGGCGAGAAAATAGATATCCCTGCACCAGATGTTAACACCAATGGTCAGATAATGGCTTGGATGGTTGACGAGTATTGCAAGCTGACTGGAACTATGAACACTGGAGTTATTACAGGTAAGCCAGTTGAGTGGGGCGGTTCACTTGGAAGAAACGAAGCTACTGGATTTGGAGTTGCCGTAGTAACCAGAGAGGCAGCCAAGAAGCTTGGTATCGATATCAAGGAAGCAAAGATTGCAATCCAGGGATTTGGAAATGTTGGAAGCTTCTCAGTTAAGAATATTGAGAGACAAGGTGGAAATATCATTGCAATAGGTGAGTGGAACAGGGAAATCGGTACATTCGCAATCTACAATGAAGATGGACTTGACTATGCTGACCTTGCTGCTTACCAAGCAGAGCACAAGACAATTGCAAACTATCCAAAAGCAAAGATGATCACACTTGACGAGTTCTGGGAGCTTGACGTTGACATAATGGTACCTGCTGCTCTTGAAAATGCAATAACTCTTCACAATGCAGACAAGATAAAGGCTAAATTGGTAATTGAAGCAGCAAATGGTCCAATAACACCAGAAGCTGACGAAATACTTGAGAAGAAGGGTATCGTAGTTGCTCCTGACATCCTTGCAAATGCAGGTGGAGTAACAGTTTCATACTTCGAGTGGGTACAGAACCTTTACGGATACTACTGGAACGAGAAGGAAGTTGAGGAGAAGGAAGAGATCGCTATGGTTAATGCCTTCAACGCACTTTGGAAGATCAAGGAAGAATACAATGTACCAATGAGAAGATCAGCTTACATGCACTCAGTCAAGAAGGTTGCTGATGTTATGAAGCTTAGAGGATGGTACTAATCAGCCCCAAGCTGTAAAATAACATAATTATAAATTAGGAGGCAAGGAGAAATCCTTGCCTCTTGTTTGTACTTTTCGCTTCCCCTTTCCGCCTGGCATCTTTAACCTCTATCCATTTTACTTCTTGGATTTTGAAAATTACCCATGGCGATAGCCATTGTCCTGGTTAGATCATTCATTGACAGGGTATGAAATGTGAACTGAGAATTGAGAGTTGTTATATAAATGTAGTATAATAAGGCAAAACAAATCTAAGGAGACAAATAATGGACTACACAATAGAGGGGTCTGAAAACAGGCTAGTAATTCATGGATTGAAGGACTTCAATCCTACACATATATTCGAGAACGGCCAGTGCTTCAGGTGGCACAAGGAAGATGACGGAAGCTATACAACAGTAGCAGGAGGCAGACTGATCAACATCCTGAAGGATGGGGGCAGGATAATTGTCAATGGAGCTGATGAAAAAAGCTGGAGAGAATACTGGCACAACTATTTTGATCTGGACAGGGACTACGGTGAAATAAAGAGGGAGCTTTCAAGGGATCCGATCCTCAAGGAGGCTATCCAGTTTGGGGAAGGATTGAGATTGCTTAACCAGGATCCCTATGAAACCATTATTTCCTTCATCATTTCTGCAAACAACCAGATACCCAGAATCAAGAATGCAGTGGAGGCAATCTCCAATGACCTTGGGGATTATGTCGGAAGCTACAGAGGAAGAGATTACTATAGCTTTCCAGAGCCGGAGAAGCTGGCATCAAAAACCACCCAGTATATAATGGAGAAGTACAGAGTTGGCTTTAGGGGAGACAGGATAAGAGAGGTAAGCAGAAGAATTGCAGAGGGCGAGTTTGACACCCTTTGCATCTATGACACAGATTATGGAGATGCGGTTGACATGCTCACAACCCTTCCAGGTGTAGGTCCAAAGGTAAGCGGATGCATCCTGCTTTTTGCCTATGACAAGTCAGAGGCATTTCCAGTGGATGTTTGGGTCAAGAGGGTCATGGAGCACTTCTATTTCAAGAGACCCGCAAAGAGGAGAGAGCTGGAGGAATCAGGCGAAAGAATCTTTGGAAAGCTTGCAGGCTATGCCCAGCAATACCTCTTCTACTATGCCAGGGAACTGGGAATAGGCAAGTGATATGTGCCATCGTCATGAGACGGTGGTTTAACTTTTTTGTCAACACATTGTTACTTTATCGTAAACTATGTAGGGGACCATATTGTTATACTTTAGTCAGATACACAAGTGAGGTGGAAGAATGAAGCTGCTAGGACACATGTCAATATTGATCCTTACGGTCCTAATGCTTCTTCTAACAGGATGCAGACAGGATAAGGCCCTGTTCCATGCCAGAGGTGATCTGACCGGTGAGGGGGAGTTTCTGGTGGTCCTGACAGGAGAGGATGGTAAGGAGTATCTGAAGGATCTGATAATATATGACACCAGGAGTGGCAAGAGAGAAGTCTTCAGAAAGGACATGTCAGACCTGAACCCGTGGAAGCTCATGGTGGGGGATGTGGATGGTGATGGCCTGGATGAGATTTCCATAGGGGTATACAAGGAGTCCCCGTTGCATCCGGTGATGGCAAAACGACCCTTCTTTTATAATTTCAATGGTGAAGACCTGGTTCCCAAGTGGAGGGGCTCGCGACTGTCAAGGCCATTTGAGGACTATATCCTTTTTGACCTTGATAAGGACCGGATTATGGAGGTTGTTAGCGTGGAGTATCTGGAGGATGGAACTCAGGTCCTCAACAGCTACAAATGGAGGGAGTTTGGCTTTGAAGGATATAAGGAGACCGATGCTGTCAAGTCCATCCAGAAGGTCTTCATATTCAATGATCAGCTGCACGCAATAATAGGTGAGGATTTGGTTAATACAAGGTATTTTGTTGAAGAGGCGGAAGAGGGATTGGAATGGAGGGAGTACCATGAAAAGGAAGAATAGTGTTGTAATGCTTTCATATTTTCTAGCTCTTATGTTGATATTTACAGGTTGCAGGGGAATGGTGGATGAAAAGGTTCCCCAGGAGCCATCTGAAGTGGATGAGACCGCCCAGCAGCCAGAGGAGCAGCCCGGGGGACCTGAGGACATAGTACCGGAGACCGATTTTTCAAATGTCTTAAATATGTCTGATTTCCCAGAATTGTCAGCTGCCCAGAAGGAAATGCTGTTGCAAAACAGGTTCTTTGTATCACCATCGGACCAGGCGCAGCTCTTCTATGTTTATGAGCTGAATGAGTATCAGAAAGTGCCCAATTTTATCACAACGGATTCTGTGCTACACACCTATCATATATTCTATGATTATCTTTTAAGGACACTTGAAAATGAAAAGCTCCTTCAATTGACCGAGGAGCTCACTGAAGAGATGCTCCTTAAATCCATAGCAGTCTATGAAGGTCTGGATGAAGGGGAGCTGAAGGTGGCTCAGGGAAAGAACATTTCATATTTTACTGTTGCCCAGCTGCTGTTGGAGAATGAGTTGCCAGATGGGATCCCAGCAGAATCATTGGAAATGGCATCAAAGGAGCTTGCCCTGATAGAGGATAAGGCTGGCTTTACCGATTCTGCCATTTTTCCTTTTCAGATGGACTACAGCCAGTATGTACCCAGAGGTCATTACACACGGTCAGAGGACCTTGAGAGATACTTCCTGGCCATGATGTGGTACGGACAGGTTCCATTTCCTCTTTATGAGAGCGAGGATGTAAGAAATCAGGAGCAGACCCTTCAGGGTATTCTGATCACCAGGATGATTTGGGAGGATGAAGACCTTCTCCAAAAATGGGAAAAGATATATGAACCGACAGACTTCTTTGTAGGCTCCTCAGACGATTTGGGCATTGCTGATTATTCCGGTGCAATAGATGAAATCTATGGTAAGGGTGCAGAATATGATGATTACTCAAATCCAACCCTTCTTGACAAATTCTACGAAAGGGCTGAGGAATTTCCAGAGCCCAGGATTGTGGGAAGGTATATATCAACAAACACCCCTGTAGACAAGCAGTTCAGGTTTATGGGCCAGAGGTATGTCTTTGATTCCCAGATCATTCAGGAACTGGTATATC
>Ga0334895_1003476_pt1 | contig 12090 bp, 14 predicted proteins | sample GraSluR3_MG_7_FD_207229 | JGI IMG/M metagenome (GOLD analysis project Ga0334895, IMG submission 207229) | Sludge microbial communities from methane-producing bioreactor in Wageningen University, Netherlands - Granular Sludge_31_05-R3 | ecosystem: Engineered > Bioreactor > Anaerobic >... | reverse complement strand
CTAAATTATTAAAGCAAATCACTTATTATCTATTTTAATTTAAAAAAATCAGCAACTTTTCAACCCCAAGCTAAATTTTTTCTATAATTACCACATCAAATATCACATTTTTTACTTTTTTAGGAATCGCTACAATATGATAAAAACCTTAAATCAGCATTTTTGCTAACATTGAAGATTTCTGTTATTCTGATGGCAGATTAGTATGAAAGGATGGCAAGATTATGAAAATTACTCTCCAGTTTATTATTTTGGTAATTTTAGTGGCAACAACAGGTGTTAATATGAGTGCCTATGCCGGAAATCAGCTTCCTGAATCAATAGAATTGCCGGCAGCTAAATTAGAAAGTGAAGTTTCTGTAGAAGAAGCAATGAGCAAGAGAAGATCAATCAGATCTTACTTAGAAGAACCTATATCCCTGGAGCAGATTTCTCAACTTCTTTGGGCTGCCCAGGGAATTACTGAACCTGCAACAGGTTATAGGACAGCTCCTTCTGCCGGAGCCTTATATCCTTTGGAAGCCTATATCCTGGCCGGAAATATCACCGGACTGCCCGCAGGTCTGTACCGCTATATTCCGGAAAACCACAAATTAATACTGATAACAGAAGGGGATAAAAGAAATGACCTTTTCGAGGTATCTCTTTATCAGTCTTCGATCAAAAATGCTGCTGGAGTTTTGATATTTTGTGCCATTTATGAAAGAATCACTGGAAGATATGGTGAAAGAGGAATTCGATATGCCCATATAGAAGCAGGACATATTTCCCAAAACGTATACCTGCAAGCAGTGCCATTAGGATTGGGAACAGTAGTAATTGGTGCTTTTGATGATAATGAAGTAAAGAGGGTACTTGGTTTACCTGAGCAGGAAGCCCCTTTGTATCTCATGCCAGTTGGTGTTATCCAAAAGTAAAAAAAAGATTATTACAATCAAAAGTGAAACTCCAAAAATAATTTAAAATCCTAATTTTTAATAAATACGGTAAATATTTAAAGTATTTAATCTTCCTGGTCAGGTTGTCAATTATCATTAAGTCCTATATAATAAAGAGCAATTAAGTCAATGATTTTATAATAAAACAAAATAAAAAGGAGGATACATAGTGTTAAAAAGAATCAATTTATTGACTTTTATGATTTTACTCATATTGGTTGGAACAATGTTGATGTCTGGATGTACCCCAGAAACTCCAAAACCTGACCTGGTTCCTGTAAATCCGGAAGGATTGGAGAATTTCTGTGATAGAGACGGCATGGGGAAATTAAAAGTACATGTCAAAAACCAGGGGAATGCTCCTGCAGGAAGTTTTCATGTGCAGGTTAGTTATGGGCAGGATGATCCGCCTGTTGAACTAGTACCTTCCTTAGAAGCAGGCGAAACTGTTACTGTTTTATTCCAATTGTATTCCGGTTGTTTTGATCCTGTTTGTGAATTTGAAATCACCGTAGATGTCTATGACGAAGTTGATGAATCAAATGAGCTTAACAATACTCAAAACGGGGAATGTTCATAAAGCCTTAGTATCATACTAAAGGTTTCTTATATTAGTCTTATGCACATTTATAAAGCTTAACACCAAACAGTTTTTACCAAAATATCTTGCTAGTATTCAGCCATCATTGCCCCTCAGCATACAACCGAGGGGCTTTTTTATTGTTTCTATATTTAAGTTTTGATATAATTTGTATTATAGATTTTATTAAACCCCTTTCAGGGGTTCTTAAAGCCACCTGCTATGCGGGTGCGATATTTACTTAATCTAATAGTAATATTACTAAAATAACAGGAGTAAAAAATGAGCCAGACTTACGGGAAAGCATTTGCCAGAGTATATAATCAGATGTTTGGAAGTTTTTCCTTAAAGGTAGCATCTCGCATCATGAATTACTACCGGGAAAAGGAGATTTATAAATCAAACAAAAATGTGTTAGATGTCTGTTGCGGTACTGGCCAGCTAGCCCTGGAATTTTTAAAAAATGATTACAGGGTTACCGGAATTGATCTATCTCCTTATATGATTTCTTATGCACGGGAAAATACCAGAGATTATGAAAATAAAAGTGCAATTAATTTTATAGAAGAAGACGCAACTAACTTTAACCTGAAAAGGGAGTACGGCTTAGCAGTATCCATATATGATGCCATAAACCATCTGGAAAATATAAAAGCACTAAAAGGGTGTTTTAAGTCTGTTTACAACTGCGTTGTTAGGGGCGGATATTTTATTTTCGATATAAACACCAGGATAGGTTTACAAAATTGGAATGGTACTCGTATTACAGATAAAGAAGATATTTTATTAATTTTAAAGGGAATTTTTGATAGGGATAGGAATGAGGCAATTACCAGGATTTCAGGGTTTATTAAAGAGAAAGATAATTATTACAGTCGTTTTGAAGAAATAGTCTACAATTATGCTTATCCACTAGCTGAAGTTAAAAAAATATTACAGGAAACAGGCTGGAGGCATGTTAATTTTTCCCTTATAGAAGATTTAAATAAGAATATTGAAGAACCTGAAAAAGAAGAAAGAATATTTATTATTGCCCAAAAATGAGAGAATCTCTAGCTTTACTAGAAAATAAGAGAGGCAAAATATTAGCTTAGATAAAAAATTATAATAAAACAAGAAAATTGGTAGATAGGTCTGTTGTAGCTGTCAAAAATTCAGAAATATACAGGTAAAAACCTACTATAGCAGAAATAACTATTAAACTGACTAAAATAATAATTATAAGTTTAATCATACTTTATTATACCATATTTACATTATTTTTATGGTTAAATAAAGAAGAATTGTCGCAATTTATTTCTTTTGTCTGGAAAATATACCAGAAGTCCCCTTATTGGATTCCACCATTGAAAAATGATCTATTAAATTCTTTATTTTAGATCAAGATGCTAACCGGAAGATCGAATATCTGCTTATTTCTTATTTTCCTATTAGGTTGTATAATAACTATAAGGATACAAGCAACCCGAGAAGCAAAAAATAGTTGCTAACCACATAAAATAGTCAAAATTTAAAGAATTATAAAATACATTTAAAATAGAAAGGAGAGTATTTGTAGATTAATATAATATTAATAACTGCATAAAAAAATATAATTAGTTATATATTTTTCTTATTTGGAGGTAAGTAATAATGAAAAGAAAGCCTTTTATTGAAAGGATGAGCAAAATGAATCAGAAAAAATACTTTTTCATTCCTATCTTGATACTTATGTTATTTCTTTTATGTGTCTCGGCAAATGCTCAACAATTAAGATACGGAACCCTTTCGGTTAACTCCAATCCAAAAGGTGCCAAGGTTTATCTGGACAATGATTACAAAGGTGAGACTCCTTTAGATTTAAAGAATATTGCAACCGGACAATACAGTCTTAAAATGACTTTGGCTGGTTACGAGGATTGGACCTCCACTGTTGTTATACTGCCGGTGTTGACTGTAAGAATATCTGCTGATCTAACCCCGAAGGAAAATGAGTTTGGCTCAATTTCAGTTAACTCTAATCCACAAGGTGCCAGGGTTTACCTGGATAATGCCTATAAAGGCAATACCCCTCTAAATATCAGAGATGTCGCTACAGGTAGACATAAAATTCGAATAATGCTTTCAGGGTATGAAGAATGGACAAGCGATATTACTGTTTCCTCGTCCCGGGTAGCCAGAGTCACTGCTGACTTAAAACCACAAGCAGAATATGGCTCGATTTCTATTAATTCTGAACCACAAGGTGCAGATATCTATTTAAACGATAAATATGAAGGGCTGACACCTCTTAATTTGCAGGATATTCCTGCTGGTAATTATATGGTGAAAATTACCCTACCAGGTTATAAAGAATGGGTTGATGATGTAACGGTTTCACCTGCGAGAACTGCCAGGGTATATATTGATTTGGAAAGCCGTCCTGAGTTTGGCTCTATATCAATTTATTGTGACCAAAAAGATGTCAAAGTATTTCTAAACGGAACTTACAAAAAAGACATTACCGAAACTCCTACAATATTGGAGGACATAGCAAGTGGAGAATATGAAATTATCCTGATTAAGGATGGTTATCGGGCATGGGTTGAGGATATTGAAGTATTTATCGATGAAACAACCTCAGTTGATGTCAGAATGACCAGGATAGAATGATCAGGATAGTTAGCTAGTTGTTTATAGCCGGGGGCTTTTGTGATTTTTGATTTTTTAAAACTTACCCCCGGTTTTTATTTTACATTAACTGGATTCATCGATATCAGGTTAGCTTCTAGCTTCTATTCAATAAACAATTGAAGAAGGAGAATTCGAATGAAAAAACAAAAAGAAAGGATGCTTTCAGGGAAACCTTATCTTGCTTTTGATGATGAGTTGCTGCAGGAAAGACAATACGCTAAAGGACTGGTTTTTAAATTTAACGCACTTCATCCTGATGAAATTGATAAAAGAAATGAAATAATAAGAAACCTGCTTGGCAAAACAAATGGAACATTTTTTATTGAGCCCCCTTTTCGCTGTGATTATGGATACAATATAGAAATCGGTGAAAACTTTTATTCCAATTACAATCTGATAATACTGGATTGTGCCAGCGTAAAAATTGGGGATAATGCCATGCTGGGACCGAATGTTGGCATTTATACTGCCGGGCACCCCTTGCATTATGAAACCAGAAATACGCTCTATGAATTCGCCTTGCCAATAAGCATTGGAGATAATGTCTGGATAGGTGGCAATGTAGTAATAAATCCCAATATTAATATTGGCAATAATACAGTTATTGGCTCAGGAAGTGTACTAACAAAGGATATTCCGGATAATGTCATTGCAGCAGGGAATCCCTGTAAGGTATTACGAGAAATTAATGAAGACGATAAAATATATTATTACAAAAAAATGAGAATTGAAAAATAAAAAGACCCTTCATCTTTTATTTAGAAAATATATGTTCAGGTGGTGATTAAATGATTGAAGATACTTTAGTTTTAATTAAACCGGATGCCTTCAAGAGAGGACTAAGTGGTGAGATTATTTCCAGATTTGAAAGGACAGGCTTAACTTTAAAAGAAATGAAGTTGACAAAACCTGCCAGAGAGCTTGTTGAAAAACATTATTCCGATGATGAAGAATGGTTAAAATCAATCGGGGAAAAGACCATAAAAACATATGAGAAATATAGTTTAAACCTGAAAGATGATTTAGGAACAGAAAATGCTCTGGAAATTGGTAAAACAATCAGGAAATGGCTCATACAATATGTTACCTCAGGTCCGGTAATTGCTATTGTTTTCAGCGGTAATCATGCTATTGAAGTAGTCAGAAAATTAGTTGGAAATACTGTTCCTATTTTCGCTGAACTGGGAACTATTAGAGGTGATTATTCCATTGATTCGCCGGATTTGGCTGACAGGGAAAAACGCTCTATTCAAAACTTAGTGCATGCATCCGGAAATATAGAGGAAGCCAAAAAGGAGATAGCCCTCTGGTTTGATTAGTGTTTTGGTGAAAAGATAAAAAGTAAAGATAATGCTTAAAAAAGATGTTTTCGTATTTTTGGTTTGTCTTGAAATGGTAATTATTGTATAATTTCTTACAGATTGGCTATAAGAATTATTTACTAAATAAAATGATTTTACCATAAAGTTAAATAGCTTTTAGAGTTTTCTAAGGCCACCCGCTATGCAGGCGTTATATTTACTAAAACAGTATTTAGATATTAAAAGTGAACACATTAAAATTGAATAAAAAAATAAAAAAGGAGAGTAAAAAATTATGCCAGAATTTGGAAGCTCATTTTCCGGTTTAAAAAATGACCGTAAATTAACAGAGGAAGAATTAATCCGTGCCATAAGATTTATGATTGCCGCTGAGTATGAAGCAATTCAGCTTTACATGCAGCTGGCTGAGTCAACTGACAACAAATTAGCGCAGGAAGTTCTAAAGGATATTGCTGATGAAGAGCGTGTACATGCAGGAGAATTCTTGAGACTTTTAAAAGAGCTTGCCCCGGATGAAGAGAAGTTTTATAAAGAGGGCGAAGAAGAAGTAGAAGAAGAAATCGAAAAAATGGATAAATAATATAAATCCGTCGCGTTAAGAATCTGTAATAGTAAATATTTATAAGTAATATATGCAAAAAAGAAAATACAATGGATGAAAATATTAAAAAAGAAGTTTATAAAAAAAATTTGTCTGTTGGCAGTAAAAACCCTAAAGAGTAATGGGTTTAAAAATTCCCTGTTCAGCAACAGGTAAATGTATGGATTGCGATTCACCCCAGACATGTGTAAGGTATCTGTTGTTATAGATAGACAACCACAGTGTTTTGCTATTAAAGCATTTCAGCTAACTATTTTGATATAAAAAAGTGTAATATTTTAAAAACTTCAAGAAAAGACCTAAAGGAATAAACAAATGAAAATATCTATTATTGGTTCTGGCTATGTTGGCCTGGTAACAGGCGCATGTCTGGCAAATTTTGGATTATCTGTTACTTGTGTTGACAATGACGAGCACAAAATTAATTTATTAAACAACGAGAAAATACCTATTTATGAACCTAATCTAGAAGATTTAATTGTAAAAAATGTAAAAGAAAACCGTTTAAAATTTACCACAGACACTAAAAAAACAATTCAAGAATCACAGGTTATTTATATTGCAGTTGGCACTCCACCCAATAATGATGGTTCTGCCAGATTGCACCAGGTAGAAGGGGTAGCTAAGGATATTGGCAAATATATTAATGACTATAAAGTCATTGTAAATAAATGTACTGTACCAGTCGGCACTGCCCGCAAAATAAAGCAAATTATAAATTCTTATTCCTCCTCTCCCTTGAAGGAGGATCCTTCACATACCCCCTCTAACTCGAGAAGAGATTCTTCAAATATTTCCTCTCCCTTGAGGGGAGAGGGCAGGGTGAGGGTGAACCATCCTTTCGACATCATCTCAAACCCGGAATTTCTCCGGGAAGGCTCAGCAGTCTATGATTTTACCCATCCGGATAAAATCGTCATTGGCTATGAGTCAGAGAAGGCAAAGAAAATAATGCAGGAAATATATCGCCCACTGTATCTTTTGGACACACCCTTTTTATTTACAAACCTGGAAACTGCCGAGATGATTAAATATGCCTGTAATGCTTTTTTAGCAACTAAGATTACCTTTATCAATGAAATAGCAAATTTATGTGACAGGGTAGATGCAGATGTGCATCATATTGCCAAAGCTATGGGGATGGATGGACGAATCAGCCCAAAATTCTTACATCCGGGACCTGGCTATGGTGGGTCCTGTTTTCCAAAAGATACCAGGGCACTTCATGCTATTGCCAATAATTATAACTATGATTTCAAACTGCTCAAAGCAGTCATTGAAGTGAATTCACGTCAGCGACAGATGGTTGTTGATAAAATGACGCAAGAAATGAGGACATTAAAAAATAAAAAGATTGGTGTTCTAGGGCTTGCCTTTAAGCAAAATACTGATGACGTTCGTGAATCAGCTGCTATCGATGTAATTAAGATCCTTTTACAAAAAGGTGCTATAATTCAATGTTTTGACCCGATGGCTATGGAAAACGCTAAAAAGATATTACCGGAAATAATATATTGCCAGGATGAGTATGAAACAGCTAAGGACGCAGATGCTTTGCTTATATTGACAGAATGGGATCAATTTAGAAACTTAGAACTTAATAAAGTAAAAAAACAAATGAAATGGCATGAATATGGATTAATATTTACTCCCTTTATCTTTGACATGAAAAACCTTTATGAACCGGAAAAAGTTAAAGAATATGGTTATAAGTATTACGGTATCGGAAGAAATTAGATGATTATTATCTTTTGAACATTATTTTATTTAATCATAAAAAGATTAAAATAAAATAGATAATAATTTTACACCTGAAGTACAAAGTTAGAAATACTATTGCTTAAGAAAGATTATGGATAAAAGTATAAATAAAAAATCGAAAGAAAAAGAGCAAAAAAGTTAAACCCCTTTTAGATTTTAGAGGTTCCGAAAGCCACCCGCTATAGGGTGCGATATTTTCTTGGAATTTAGGTAAGAAAAGAAGATAAGGTAAAAAGCAATCTGGTTACTTATATAATTTAAAGAGGAAAATAAGGAAGAAAATATGAATAAACAATCACCAACTATTAAACAATGGGAAGACTTATACACAGCTGCAATAAAGTTTCAGGAAATGGGATGCTGGAACTGGATGTGGGATAATGATTTATTCGGCGTTCAGAACCCTGAAAATGGAGAGGTAGGATATTGTTGTGTCATGGGAGGAGCAGGGGAACACTTTGCCCTGGGGGTGTATTTAGGAAGCGAAGGCCTGTATAGCTATTTAGAGCTGCAATCGAAAAAAGGCTATCCATCTCTTGAAGAAATACTCAGTCATCAGAACTTATTAATGGCCTCATTTGAGGAAAAAGATTTTTTACAGAAAGAAGATTTTAAAATCATTAAAAAAGTTGGTCTGAAATTAAATAATCCCCGATTATGGCCATTATTCCGGAGTTATCTGCCCGGATATCACCCGTGGTTTTTAACTGTTGCGGAGGCAAAGTATTTAACCTTATGCCTTTATCAGGCAATGGAAGTAGCAATCCGCTTTAAGCAAAATCCAAACCTTCTCACCCCACGTACCAACAATCATTACCTGGTTCGAGTCCCAAAAAAAGAAGCGACAGGTTTTTCCTGGAAAGACCTATGGATAGAACCATTACCCCTGGCAAAAGACGAGATTATTTTAAAATCCCTTGATAAGGAGCTACTAAACAAAATAAACAGGAGACATTTGCCCCATCAAGGTACCTGGGAAGCCGATTTCTTTTATTATCCAAGGGCAGTTCAGGACAAAGGAGAGAGACCATATTTTCCTTATGTGTTTTTTTGGGTAGACCATCATTCGGGCTTTATTTTAGATCATCATTTAGCAAAACCTGAGCAGTGTTTTAGAGAATTTCAACAACAATTCTATAAAATTATCATGAATATGGAAATTCTACCTCAGGAAATACGAGTAAAAAAAGAAGACACGTTCAGACTTATTAAGCCCATTGCTTCAGAATTAAAAATCAATCTTCGCAAGGTAAAAAACTTAAAAATGCTGGATTCAGCCAAATCCAGTATGTATAGGTTTATCAATGACGATGAAGATTAGGGTATAAAATATACCAGGGAGTTATATAAAGAAAGGACCGATACCAAATGGCTCAACTAACAAAATACATCATAGCACTGACAAATCTTTATGGCTTCGTCCATAAAGATAAAGTTGTTGAGATTTATAATAGACAGAATAATGAGAAGATTATTAATGAAGATATTGAGACTTTTTTTCAAAATCCATCCCAAACCCTGGAAGATAATTTTATTGAGACTTACGAAGATTTTTTTGTCGAAGAATCTATTATTGAAAATGATAGAATTGATGAATTAATGACAAAAAAAGCGAATAAACCATACTATATCCCGGAACAAGAAGAACTATTAAAATATGCGGATGAATTTTATTTTGAAAAATCACCGGCATACAATAAGTTATATGATTATATAAAGAAAAACTTTAATGCCGGAGATGATTACAAAACAAAAATATTAACTGAAGACCTTCAGGTAATCTGTCAGTTTGCATTTGATATGAAGCTTATTTCAGAATGTTTTAATTGCCGAAATATTGTATTTGATAGCCAAAACCAGATTAAAGAAGTGCTACAGCTGGTGATGGATCTTTCAAACAATGTCAGGTTATGGGAAAATAACGGCCATACTCCTGCTGAAATGCATGAACTTTCTGAAAAACCAAATCTGAGACCATTGCCGGAGGTGCCATTCGGGTTTACTGAATCCAACGTGATTGATTTTATACCAAAAAAGAAAGTAGGCAGAAATGATCCATGCCCTTGTGGCAGCGGGAAGAAGTACAAGAATTGTTGCCTTAATAAAGACGAGAGACAATAAAATACGATAAAATGTAGATGTCGAAAATTATAAACTAAATTTCTTTTTTCGAATTACTAAAAGCATTTTAAAACAATCAGGATACGCTTTTAATTGACAGAAGTATTAGAATGTTTTATTCTATAGTAATGAAAAAACATTACTATTGGAGTGGATAATATGAGAAAGACAAAAATTATAAATATGTCTTTAAATGAAGATTTATATAAGGAAATTGATAATCTAGCAAAAGAAAGACAAACTTCCAGAAGCCAAATATTTAAGGAATCCCTTATATCCTATCTTGATGAAATAAATCGCTGGAAAGAGATAAGAAAATGGGGAGAAATGACAGCCAAGAAATATGCTATTAAGGATAATAAGGATATTGAAAAAATAAGAGAAGAATATGAAAGTTATAACAAAAGTTAAATAATGCCTACAATAAAAGTAGTGTTAGATACCAATATATGCATCTCTGCGATATTATTTGGAGGAAAACCTGAATTATTAATACGCTTAGCCAGAGAAAGGGCGTTTAATATATTTATTTCTGATAAAATTATAAATGAATTGAACAAAATTTTTAAAAATAAATTTGGCTGGAATAATGAGCAAATATATTTTTTGAATGAATCACTAAATAAAATTACTCACTTTGTTGTACCTACGGAAAAAGTAAATATAATAAAAGCTCACCAGGCAGATAACATTATACTGGAATGTGCTATTGAAGCAAATGCCGATTATATTATATCTGGTGACAAACATCATATACTACCTTTAACAAATTACCAGGGTATTAAGATATTAAGTGTATCACAATTTTTAAATAAGTATTTAAACTAAAATCTGTAATCCCCCTCACCCTAACCCTCTCCCTCCAAGGGGAGAGGGAAAGTGTTAAATGCCCTTCATTTCTAGAGAATATGTTAAATATCGTCCATTGGGAGAAACAACGTTTTGTAAGCCTCCCTCTGATGAGAGAGGGATATGCTAAAAAACATGTTTCTGGTTTATCATTTTTTTTGTTTTTCGTGAAGAGCATAATCGGTTTTTTTGGTTTTCAAGGAAGGAATAATGAAAGATTATCGTATTTATATTTAACTTGAATCTTGCATCTCGCACCTTGCACCTGTATTTGTATTCACCTCGCACCTCGCACCTTGCACCTGTATTTGTATTCAACTTGAATCTTGTACCTCGCACCTTGCAACTTGCACCTTATTTTAACTCGCACCACCCAATACTCCCAGATCGACACTGATTTAATCTGTAGGCCAAGTCAGTGATAAATCTATAAAACTACGGAATCCTAATACTAGAATAATTGTGATATGATATAATTTATAAAAATCTAATTAAGCTATGTGGAGGTAAGTGATGAAAATAAAAGAAATTGTCTTTGTAGTTGAAGAAGATCCGGAACAAGGATATTCAGCAAAAGCATTAGGTTATTCTATATTCACTGAAGGGGATAGCTTAACAGAACTCAAAGATAATATCAAAGATGCAATAAAATACCATTTTGATAAAGACGATATGCCTCTTTATGTTCGCTTACATATTATAACGGAGGAAAAATTCGCTTGTGCATAAGGTACCAAGAGATATAAGTTTTCCTCTCCCCCAAATCATGATCCGATAAAGATTGGAACTCTGAATAATATAAGAAGTGATTTGGCTGATAATTTAAAAATTGAGAAAAAAGAATTAGTAGAAAAACTATTCCACCACTAAACGATATGAAAAATGATATGGTTAAACAAATATTTATTTATTTGATACAAACATTACATTAATCTATAATTACTATAAACACTAAATGTTTTAATATATTAAAACAAATAGAATTTTACAATATAAGAAAGGAGATGACTGTTTTGGACAAACCGACATTTGTATTTACAGGAACTATTATTAGCGAAAAAGATGGTTATAGTTCCTTATGTATAGATATTGATGTAGCTTCTCAGGGTGATACCATAGAGGAGGCTAAACAGAATCTTATGGAGGCAGTTACTCTTTATCTAGAAACTGCAATAGATAATAATTTGCCATTAATACGTCCTGTTTTGAAAAATGATAATCCAATAAACACAAGACCCGACGATATTGTTGAGATTTTCAAAATGA
>Ga0334895_1003469_pt1 | contig 12123 bp, 11 predicted proteins | sample GraSluR3_MG_7_FD_207229 | JGI IMG/M metagenome (GOLD analysis project Ga0334895, IMG submission 207229) | Sludge microbial communities from methane-producing bioreactor in Wageningen University, Netherlands - Granular Sludge_31_05-R3 | ecosystem: Engineered > Bioreactor > Anaerobic >... | reverse complement strand
AGTCCCAACAACCCCATTCCATAAATCAAAATGGCTATTATTTGAGTGTAATCCCCTGAATTTTGGGCTTTCATCATCAACACTAACCATCCTATCCCAAAAAATACAACGCCTGCCAAATGAGTCAATGCATTCAAAGGCTCCCTAATTTTTAAATTCAATACGCACACCTCTTGATATAGTTTTTAATACTATGTTATAATGTCATTATATGCTACTATCATAAATTTGTAAAGTCACTTTCTGAAATGATACTTACTCTCAAGGAGGCACGTCTTTCATGGAAATGTTTAATCGTTTTAAACCTATTAGTCCCCAAGACATTCCTACTATCGCTCTGTACATGGATCAAGTTACCGGATTCTTAGATGAAACGCTTCAGAGTTTCAAAGTAGAATCAGAAGACAAGGTATTCACAAAAACCATGATTAACAATTATGTAAAAAGTGGTATTTTGGACAAGCCGGTCAAGAAAAAGTACGATCAAAGCCAGTTGATGCAATTGATTATGATCTATCATTTTAAAAACATCTTGTCTTTGCCTCAAATTGGAAAATTTTTCGAACTAAGCCTAGCAGAATTAGGTTCCTTTGAAAATCTTTATGCTCTCTTTTACTCGGTTCAGTTGGAAGTACTAGAAGCTCATAACATAGAAAAAACCAGTTCGAATCGAATTCATAGAATTCTCAAACTGGTTTTTGAAGCCGATATCAAGAAACGCATCGCTATTACTGAGATTCAAATCTGATTTTTGGCACCTCTTTGTAATAAATCTTGTTACCTTTTCCAACTCTTTCTATTTCATTTTTTTCAATCAATTGATTTAGAATTTTGATAGTCTGTGTTTTTTTCAACTCTAGCAAAGCCTCTACTTCTTTTCTGCTGATTTTTTTGTGCTGTTTAAGATGGTTGCAAATCCTTTCTTCATCTTCTGAAAAAACTTGCTCTTTAAAAATTTCATGAGATTCGGAAGCATTCTTTTTCGCTATAAGTTCAGATCTCATTTTCTTTTCATTGATTTTGGGCAACACAACTTTAATGCTGTTTTGTGCGACATGAAACTGGGGTTTAAGACCTGTATATTGATAGCTCTCTTTGATACGTCTTATGCCTGTCGCTAATCTTTCGATGATCCCCATTCTCATGAAGATGCTTGCAATCGCGGGATTTCGGCAGATTGAAATCCTGCCATCCAAAAATTCTTCCTCCGATATCCCCCGGGGCAATCCTCCTGGGGATACGACCTCTATCCTGCTGTCAAAGAACTCTATTTTAATATCTGCTCCCATCTCATAATCTCTGTGGACAATTGCATTTGCAATCGTTTCGCGATAAGCAACCAAAGGGATTTCCTCAATCGTCTTGCGATAGACACCATCAATCAATTCTCCTATATTGACGTGCTTGCTATAAAAATCAATACACCTTTCAAACTGATTAATGATTGACTGGTGCTTAACATGCAATCTATCTCGGATATTCATGACAGAATCGCCTTCGAATCTGATCAACAAAATACCTGTTTTAAAAATCGGGTTTTCTGTCGGGCGACTCGATGCTTTTATTTGAACGTCTCTTTTTTGTGATTCTTCCTTTGGTTTGTTGTGATTTGGTGCTTTAATAATCCCCATTTCTTTCACCAACTGCTTGTTTTTTCGCAAAGCCATTACTAACTTCACACCTTATATATCGACTATTCTACCATCTGGTTTTGATGATTACAATGCCAATAATCCCATCCTTCTCCTTCTTCCATATTGCATCTACGGTAAGCTTTACATATAATGATAGATAAGAAGCCTAGTTAGATAGGCATAATGGAGGAAATACCCATGAAAAAACAACTCGTACTATTTATTGTGCTTCTGATGTTGATAACTGCTTGTTCTGGAGAACCCTCTCCTGGCGGAGATCAAGATATCTCTCCCGATGATCCTCCTCAGGTGGCAACCCCCGAACCTGACCCAAATAATCCAGAAGAATCCACGCCTGATGACATCGCTGAAGTAAATCCTCTTGAACTAGCCTACGATCAAGGTTATATTCTTTACCAGTTAGGTTTGTTTGATGGTGTTTCTCCTGTGAATTATGAACCAAACCTAGAAGGCGAAATGAACAGAGAAGAAGCGATGAAAATGATTGTTTCAGCTTTAGGTTGGCTCCCAGCTGATGAGAGTGATTGTCCTTTCACCGATGTTTCCACTTGGGCTAAACCTTTTGTCGCACGAGCCTATTTAAACGGAATTGCCATTGGCACCGTTCCTCAAGACAATATATTTGGAGCAAAAGATCCAGTTACTTTGCAACACTTATTGACATTCTATTTGCGAGCCCTTGGTTATGAAACTACCTACGCTTATGAACACGCCATCAGACTGGGTCAGTTGAAAAGCCTCACAGATAATGTGGCCATTGGAGAAGATTTTCTTAAAAGATATCAACTTGTTATCATCACATACAACGCATTGACCACCACTCGCGTTGATAGTGCCCGCACATTGGTGGAAGACTTGATTAGAGAAGAGAGAATCACTCAAGAACAAGGAGAATCTTATGGTTTGATTAAGACCTACCGGTATCAATCTCAAAGAGACAACGGACCCTTGGAATTATCCTTTGAAGACTTTGAAGATGAAATTTTGAATGAAGACAAAGCCATTGTTTTATTTTATCAGTCAGGAAGTCAACTCAGTCAGGAAATGATGTTGCCTTTCTATAATGCCGCAGTTGCATTGGCTGATGAAGCAAAAGCTGGACAAATTGAAAGAAGCGTTGCGGAAGAATTATTAGATACCTATCACGTCTCCAGTTTTCCAACAATCAAACTATTTAAGAAGGGTGAAGTGACCACCTTGCCACCTTTGCCTGAAGCAGAGGCTCTTGTGCAATGGATTAAAAACAACTGATGGCAAAACTATAGCCACTCTGGGAAAGGCGGTATTTTTCATGAAAAAACTAGGTTTAACCTTAGTATTTGTACTTGCTCTGTTGACTCTCTCGAGTTTCCAGGTCAACAAAGAACTGCCACAAGTCTCCCTAAATTCGGATCATTACTTCATAACCAGTACACAGGAAACAGTTTTTCTTTCAGTTTTTTTTGAAGAAACAAAAACAACCCATGATTTGTACCCTGATGGTCAGTGGTATGTCCAAGCTCCTTCTGGAAAATATGTTGAGATTTTGCAAAGCTCTAGCGCAATGCCTGAGTTTTCTATTACAGAAAATAATTTGCCTATGTTTTTATTTGAAAATCCGCCGGATAGTATGGAGATTTTAGATCCAATAACCCATTCCACCTATGAAACATTTTCTGATTATTTTATGTCTCTTACTGAAAACGGTGCTTATCCTGTCACTATCATCGCCGAATGGTTGCCTTCAACCGAGAGACCTTATCATGGTGCGTTATCCTATGACATGCTTTTTTCGGTTACCTTAAATCCTCAAATCCAATTATTGACAGATGAACTCTACCCAGGAAACATTCTTGCCTTGGCTCTTTCTCCCATAAAGGAACATTACATAGTAGACCTGTCTACCAACTTATCCCACGGTCTTTTCTCTAGCTTTAACAATAACGGTCAACGCTTGTTTTTCATTCCAATCGATATTTGGTCTGAAAGTGGTTTTTACGATCTTTCCTTCCATATCCAAGATCCTACTACCCAACAAAATTGGCACCTGTCCAAGACCCTATCTGTGGATTCAAAAAACTTCGTGACTCAATATTTATATATTGACGAACAGATTTACGAAGAAACAACTAGTGATGAAGCTTATGTGGAATTCAGACAACGGGCACAGGAAGCCAGACGTGTTTCTGACCCAGTCCAACATTGGGAAGGACCCTTTATCATGCCTGTCAAAGATGACTATGTTCTAACCACTGATTTTGCTGAAATAAGATATGTTAACGACGAAATCACTTCATCAAGGCATTCGGGTCTCGATTTAGCTGCACCAACAGGAACCCCTATCTATGCTTGCAATCACGGTCGCATCGCATTATCAGAGTATTTGATCCTGACAGGCAATACCATTGTCATCGATCATGGTTTTGGATTATTCACTAGCTACTATCACTTAGATACTTTAGCCGTGGACGAAGATGACTTTGTTTTAAAAGGCGATTATGTCGGGACTATGGGATCAACTGGCTTCTCAACAGGACCTCATCTACACTGGTCAATCAGTGTTTATAATACCTATGTCAATACTTGGCAAGTTACAGACTCAGACTTTCTGCCTTAATCCTTACTGCGTCAATTTGTTTTCAAGGATGATTCTGACTTTGTTGGGGTTGCCTTGTCCCTTGGTAGCTTTCATGCATTGTCCCATTAAGAACCCAAAAGACTGGGTCTTGCCGACTTGGTAATCCGCCACCGCCTTGCTGTTTTCAGTCAACACCTTGTCCACCACTTCTTCCAGAATATTTTGTGCACTGATTTGTTGAAGTCCTCTCGTTTCGATTATCTGAAAGACTGATCGGTCAGTGTTTATCATCTCTTCAAAAACTTCTTTTGCAACTGTTCTATTGATGGTCCCTTTCTCCACTTCAATGATAAGTTCTGCCAATTGCTTTGAGGTAATTGGGATCACAGATTCCGCCTTAAGCACTCTCAAAACCTCTGTCATCATCCAATTGGCTGTTTCTTTTGGTTTTCCTGATAACTTGACTGCTGCCTCGTAGAAATCCCCCACAAGCTTTTCTTCTGTAAGAACCCTTGCTTCCTTATCTGTTAAACCGTACTCTCTCATCATTCTTTTTCTCTTGTCTTTAGGTAGTTCAGGAAGCGACTGTTTGATGTCTTTCACTTGTCCCTCCGAAATAATAAGCTTGGGCAAATCTGGTTCTGGAAAATACCTGTAGTCATGCGCATCTTCTTTTGTTCTCATTGAGACAGTTTTTCCTTTAGACGCATCCCACCGCCTTGTCTCTTGGATGATTTTATAACCCTCTCCAAAGCGGTACAACTCAATTTGTCTACTCTCTTCTTTTTTTATGGCTTTATAAACTTCTTTCATAGAGTTCATGTTTTTTATTTCAACTTTTGTTCTCAATGTTTTTGACCCCAACTCCCTTATCGAAATATTTACATCACATCTCATGGATCCTTGTTCCATCTTACAGTCCGATATACCTGAGTAAACCAATATCCCCCGCAGGTCCTTTAAAAAAGTTACCGCTTCTTCTGCCGATCTTATGTCAGGCTCTGTTACAATTTCAATTAAAGGAATGCCTCCTCTGTTGTAATCTATCAACGTGTCATTTTGATCTTCAATATGAATCAATTTGCCTGCATCTTCCTCGATATGGATTCTTGTGATGCCGATTTTTTTTCGTTCTCCATGCTTGTCAATATCAACGAATCCATTCACACAGATAGGTAAATCGTATTGTGATATTTGGTAAGCTTTGGGCAAATCAGGATAGAAGTAGTTTTTACGATCCATTTTATTGATCAGGTTAATCTCGCAATTTAAAGAACAACCCGCTTTTATGGCTAATTCCACTACCGACTTATTCAAAACAGGCATAACGCCAGGCAACCCCAAACAGACAGGACAAGTATTCACATTGGGTTCATCTCCAAAACTAGTAGCGCAAGCGCAAAATATTTTAGAATTTGTTGCCAGCTCAACATGTATTTCTAGTCCAATCACGGTTTCATAAACAGCCATCATACCACCTCCATCGCTATAGGTTTCTTATCAAGAGCCAATTCTTTTTCTAGTGCATAAGCCAAACGAAATAGCGTTTCTTCTGAAAACTCATTTCCCATCAACTGAAGACCTATGGGAAGTCCAGACTTGCTAAACCCAGAAGGCATCGATATTGCTGGGATCCCTGCCAAATTAACGCTTACAGTAAATATGTCTGCCAAATACATGGACAGTGGGTCTCCTAACTTTTCTCCTATCTTAAATGGCAAAACAGGTACAGTTGGTGTGAGAATCGCATCGTACCGCTCAAACGCGTCCTGAAACAGCTTTCTCACCTTCCTTCTAAACATCATGGCTTTATTGTAATAGGCCTCATAGTAACCCGAAGACAAGGCATACGTCCCTAGCATAATGCGACGTTTGACTTCATTTCCAAACCCTTCCGTTCTGGATGAAATGACCCTCTCCTGGTAATCATCACAATGGCTGGCACTATACCCAAATCTGATGCCGTCGTATCTGCCTAGATTTGAACTGGCTTCTGCCGAAGAAATGATGTAGTAAGCGGACAGTCCGGATTCTGGTATGGGCAAAGAGAAACTAGACACAATAGCGCCTTCTTTTTCTAATTGTTTTGCGCCTTCCAATACTGAATTTCTTACCTCGGGGTCAACACCTTTACCGAAAAATTCTTCAGGCAATCCAATTCTCAATCCTTTTACACCTTTTTTCATGATTGAGACATAATCTTTGTCGTAACCTTTTTCTCTTGATGTGGCATCTTTGGGATCATGGCCTTGAATCACCTTCAATGCACAAGCTGCATCTTCCACATTTTTTCCAAATGAGCCGATTTGATCAAGGGATGAACCAAAGGCAATCAATCCATACCGGGAAACCGTTCCATAAGTCGGTTTCACTCCCACTACACCGCAAAATGATGCCGGCATCCTGATGGATCCCCCTGTATCTGACCCATATGTCACAGTAGCAAACCCAGCTGCCAAACCTGCGGCTGACCCGCCAGAAGACCCACCAGGCACATAATCCAGATTCCATGGGTTTCTTGTGGGATAAAATGCCGAATTCTCATTAGATGACCCCATGGCAAATTCATCCATATTGTACTTCCCAAGTATGACCAATCCTTCTTTCTTCAACTTTTCTACCACACCTGCATCGTATGGCGGTTCAAAATCCATCAGCATTTTTGATGCGCAAGTAGTTCTGATGCCTCTTGTGCAAATATTATCTTTAAGACCTGTTGGCACGCCTTCCATCCATTTTATCGACTTCCCGTCAGCTATTTTTTTGTCTACTTGAGCCGCTTGTTCTAAGGCTTCTTCTTCACATATCGTGATCATAGCCTTTACGTTTTTATCATGCCTCTTCATTCTATCTAAGTAAGCCTTTACCAACTCAACGTCTGAAAACTCTTTTCTCCGAAGTCCTACTTGTACATCTTTGACTCTCATTGACTCTATTCCCATTGCAAACACCTCCTAATCAACTATTTTGGGTATTCTTATAGCTGTTCCTTGCCGGTTCTTTATATTTCTATACAAACCCTCTTTGTTCTCAAAAAAACATGCTTTATCTTCTCTCAACCTCACTGATTCTGAATTCAAATCTTCATCGGTCCATTGCGTCAGGTCTTCTTCTCCTATCTGGCCAAAGTGATGGAGAATCTCAGTGAATTCCTTCACATATGTTTCTATATCTTCCTCTTTCAATCTTAATTTCGCCAACGCAGCCATTTCCTTGACCGTCTCCCTTGTGATTTTCATATGCCCTCCTACTCTCAACATTTTTAATTCATGGTTTGATTCTAGTCATGTCTCTTGGGAAAAGTGTTGCTCGTCTAATGTTATCCAATCCAAGAAGCATCATCGTGATCCTTTCCAACCCAATTGCAAATCCACCGTGGGGCGGCATTCCATACCGAAAAGACTCTAAATAGAAATCAAAATCCTCAGGTTTTCCTCCAAATCGAAGTATGTTTTCCGTCAACTGATCGTAATCATGAATTCTTTGACCACCTGTCGTGATTTCAAGACCTTTGAATATTAGGTCAAAAGACCTTGTCATCCCGGAATCTCTCTCATCTGGCATGGTATAAAGTGGCCTTTTGCTTGCGGGATAAGTTGTCAAAAAAACAAAATCAGACTGGAACTCTTTTTTCACATACTGAGCTAATAGTTGCTCTCCCTCTGAATCAATGTTGCCCATGGGAGATGTTTTTCCGTAAATATCCATTAGTATCTCTTGGGCAGCCTTCAGCTTAATTCGCGGTATTTGATCAATCCGAGGTAAGGTCACATCAAGAAATGCCAATTCTTTTTTGCAGGTTGCTTCCAGGTGTGCCATCACATGTTTTAGAAGTCTTTCCTCCAAATCCATGATCTCTTCATCGCTTTCAATGAATCCCATTTCAAGGTCAAGGCTTATATATTCATTTAGATGCCTCCAAGTATTGTGTGGCTCTGCTCGATAAGCTGCGCCAATTTCAAACACTCTTTCAAAACCTGCTCCCACCAACATCTGCTTATAAAATTGCGGGCTTTGAGCCATAAAAGTCCGATTTCCAAAATAGTCCAGACTAAACACCTGCGATCCTCCTTCTGTTTCAATCCCAACAATTTTAGGTGTGTGGACCTCCGTAAATTCTTCTTGAATTAAGAATTGTCTAAAAGCCTGTACAATTTCTTGTTGAATCGTAAAAACCCATCTTCTATCCATTCTTCTCAGTGAAATGGTCTGGTGATCCAATTGCTTTTCCAATGCCGCCTGGATTTCTCTGCCGTTGATAGAAAAAGGCAGCAGATCGTATTTTGCCTCTCCCTTGATTTCTAAAGATTTCACAATGACTTCGATACCTGAATTATCTTCTTCACTTTTAATAAGCCTTCCAAATACCAGCACAGACGATTCCAACTTGATCTTTGAGCTTATCAGACTTTTGTCCATCACCATTTGGACAATCCCTGTCCGATCTCTCAGATCAATGAAAGCAAAATCTTTAAACTTCTTGATTCTGTGAATCCATCCAAAGAGTTTGACCTCTTCATCTTTTGAATCTCTCAAATCTTTCACCCATGTTCTTTTCATTTTTCCCTCCTGTATTTATTGATTTTTACGATTATTCTCCAAATAAAAAACCCCCATCCTTAAATATACATTTAAGGACGAAGGTTGTCTTCGCGGTGCCACCCTAATTAGCTTGCGCTCTCTTTAATCAGTACAGAATAATCGATACCTATCCGCTATAACGTGCGGCCTACGACCAAATCTACTCTCCATTGGATTTCGGTTGGCAACTCAGGGATGTTTTTCAACAAATTCCGCTGTACCGGACTCTCACCACCACCGGCTCGCTTAAACATCTTTCTTTGTTTACTCTTCCCATCAAAGTCTTTTAGATTCTCTATATTTTGTATGATTATAGGCCAACTTTTATGAATTGTCAATAGTTTTCTTAATTAGTCGATTTTTGTGGTATAATGAATGTAATTATCAATAATAAAGGGAGGAGGGAAATCATGCGCAAATTGTTAGTGCGTATCCTCATCAATATGATTGCCATCTGGTTGGCAGCTTACTTAATCCAAGGTGTTTCATATCCTTCATTAGAAGCCTTGTTTTTCTCAGCGATTGTTTTTGGTATCATCAATGCGATTATTCGACCTATTCTTATCGTACTATCTTTTCCTCTAACAGTTCTGACTTTAGGCTTGTTTTTATTTGTCATCAATGGCATTACCGTCCATTTGACCGCCAGCTTGACAGGATTGCATTCAGCTTCATTTTATACATCCATAATAGCTGGTATTATCATTACCCTTAGCAACTGGTTTCTTTACAATTTGTTCGGCAAAAATATCAAACGTTAAGATATATGAGGTAATCAATGGAAAAATACTTAGTCATATACAATCCATCTTCTGGCAAAGAAACGGTTCAACAAAAAATGTTTCAAATTGCAAAAGAGTTCCTGATAGACCAAAACACCAGTATCACTTTCATTTCCACCAAAAAGCAGGGCGATGCTACCGAAGCAGCCAAATCTGCTTGCGCTGAAGATTATGACTTAATTATTGCATGTGGTGGCGATGGAACCATTAATGAAGTGGTCAATGGCATTATGGCTGCTCCCTGCAAAACAAAATTGGCCATCCTTCCCTCTGGGACGATGAATGATTTTGCTTCCCATATTGGCATTCCGACCACAGTTTCTGAGTTCACTTATATGTTAAAGCAGCAACACACCAAAAAAATCGATGTGGGCCGTGCGAATGACCGATACTTTATCAATGTGGTCTCTGGAGGTGCTTTTACCAATATCCCCCACGAAGTAGCTCATGAGGCCAAATCTATATTTGGTAAATATGCCTATTACTTCCAAGCTGCCATCGAAATTCCCAATCAAATTTTTAAATGTCATCCATTGACCATTCGCACAGATGATGACACCTACAACGTAGATGCCTTGGTTTTCATAGTCAGCAACACGCCTAGCATTGGTGGGATTAAAAAAATGTCTCCTGATGCCAAATATGATGATGGTTTATTCGATGTGGTCATCATCAAAAAAGCGCCTCCTCTGACTTTATTGGAAATCTTCTCAGGATTTGCCAGTGGCGACCATGTTCGACATAGTAGTGTTCAGTATTTCAAAACAAGTCAGCTGACCATTGAGACCAATGAAGAACTGATCGTGGATATTGATGGAGAGTATGGTTTTACGACTCCTCTTACTATCGATATTTGCCGTGGTGCCATCGAATTGATTGTCCCTTAAGGAGTTTTTATGCCTCACATCCGAATATTTCAATGTCTTTCAGCGCCTGACAAACCAGGTAGCTATGTTCTTTACTGGATGCAACAAAGTCAAAGAAGCCGATACAACGATGGGTTGAATTTTGCCATTGAAGAAGCCAACCGGTTAAATTTGCCCTTGCTGGTTTATTTTGGTGTGACCGATCATTTTCCAGAAGCCAACCTTAGGCATTATCACTTCATGATGCATGGACTAAAAGAGCTGCAATTTGCTTTTAGAAAAACGGGAATCCGTTTTGTGCTTTACCATGTGTCTCCTGAAAAGGGGTGCGTTGATCTTATGAAAGACGCAGCCTGTCTTGTTATGGATAAAGGTTATCTTCGTTATCAGAAACAGTGGCGAGAGTTTGTTTTGAAAGCCGCTGCCTCCTCCGAACTGCCTGTTTATGAAGCGGACAGCCACGTTGTTGTTCCTGTCGAAATCGCTAGTGATAAGGAAGAATACGCAGCACGCACCATTCGTTCTAAAATCATGTCCAAGCTTGACACGTATGCTCATTTGCCAAAATCCGCTCAGCTAAAGCATCAAGATTTGGCTATTCCCATTTCCTGCTCTTATGAAATCATACAGGACCCTTTGGATTTTCTAAACACCCTAAACCTAGACCGTTCCGTTAAACCAGCCCCGCGTTTCATCAGTGGAGAACAAGCTGCGCATCAACAATTAAATCATTTTCTTGAACAGGCACTCCCTCATTATTTGGACAGGAACCAACCTGCTTCTGATTTTTGTTCTTTCTTAAGTCCTTATCTTCACTTTGGACAAATTTCACCAGTTGAAATTGTTGTAAAAACCCAGAATAGACTTGCCGAGCAACCCAATCTCTCAGACGCTGTCCAATCATTCTTAGAAGAGCTGGTTGTCCGTAGGGAATTGGCGATCAATTTTGTTTATTTCAATCCAAATTATGACAATTTTGAATCTATGACTTACCCTTGGGCTTATGACACCATGTCCACTCATGTAGATGATTCTAGGGATTTTCTGTACACCACGGAGGAACTCACCTCCTGCAAGACCCATGACCCTTACTGGAATGCCGCCATGAAAGAGATGGTTCACACCGGTTTTATGCATACTTACATGCGAATGTATTGGTGCAAGAAAATCATCGAATGGTCACCTGATTACCAAACAGCCTATGAAACCGCTTTGGAACTCAATAACAAATATTTTCTGGATGGCAGAGATGCCAACAGTTTTACCGGTATTGCCTGGTGTTTCGGAAAACATGACCGAGCATGGACTGAGAGACCTATTTTCGGTAAATTAAGGTATATGAACGACAAAGGACTCAACCGAAAATTTGACATGGCCGCATATTTAAGAAAAGTTGAACAGTGGATAGGAGAAGAACAGTGAAAATAACCATTATATCTGTGGGAAAAGTAAAGGAAGATTATTTTAAGAAAGCCATCTTGGAATATGTCAAGCGGCTATCTGCTTATTGTGTTCTTATGGAAATCGAAACGACTGATGAAAAAGCTCCTGAAAATCTCAGTTCAAAAGAAGAAAACATCGTCAAGGAAAAAGAAGGTGAAAGAATCTTGTCCAAATTGGACCCATCATCTTATTTGATTGCCTTGGATATAAAGGGAAAGCAACTCTCCAGCGAAGCTCTT
>Ga0334895_1003466_pt1 | contig 12131 bp, 13 predicted proteins | sample GraSluR3_MG_7_FD_207229 | JGI IMG/M metagenome (GOLD analysis project Ga0334895, IMG submission 207229) | Sludge microbial communities from methane-producing bioreactor in Wageningen University, Netherlands - Granular Sludge_31_05-R3 | ecosystem: Engineered > Bioreactor > Anaerobic >... | reverse complement strand
TCCTTACTTGTGGTTGACGGCATACAAGCTACAGGAGCGATTCCAATCAATGTTATAGATGATGGCATAGATGTTCTTGCTGCTGCTGGTTTTAAATGGTTACTTGGGCTTCCTGGAACAGGATTTCTATATGTAAATGAAAGAGCCAGGAAAAGAATTAACCCGGTGATGCCTGGTATGTTTGCTAGTGAGTTAGAGTATGATAGCTTGAACTTTTTCAACAATTCAAAAAAATATGAAACAGGAACAATTGCTTATCCACTCTTCTATGCTTGGGAAGCAGGCTTAAACCTTCTATTGGAGATTGGGATAGACAGTATTCACAAGAAAATAATAACTTTAACTGATATACTTATCGAAGATTTACATAAGAAAGGGTATGAAATAACCACTCCTATATCATCGAAAAGTGAAAGATCCGGTATCGTTATTTTTAAAGGTGATTCAAAAGAAAAAACATATGAGCTGTTCCAGAAAATTTTAAGTAAAAATATAGTAGTAACATTTAGAGAAAACGCTATTAGAGTTAGTCCATCTTTTTACAATACAGAAGAGGAAATCTTGACACTATGTAGCATTCTATAAAACAAAGCATTTAATAAACTCCTTAGTCTTAGTGATTTAAGGAGTTTATTTATCTATGCCCCAAATCGCAAGCCATTACTCTAAGCTTGTTAACTTGTTCTTCTTGTCCTAAAACAATTAGTATATCATCTGCCTCAACAACTTCTGTTGAGCTTGGATTAAAAGACATCTTCTTAGAACCAGCTCGCTGTATCGCAAGTACAATGAGTCCTGTTTTCTCAGGAATTTTTAGCTCCTTAAGAGACTTATTTATCATTTTTGACTTTTCACATATGACTACATCTTCTAAATCTAGAACTACCTCACCAGCCTGAGTAACTACGTCTAGGAATGAAATAATGCTTGGCCTCAAAACTATTGAAGCCATTCGCTTGCCTTCAATTTCATATGGAGATATTGTATTGTTTGCACCAGCTTTTAGTAACTTTTCTGGGGAATTTTTATCAACTGCTCTAGAAATAATATATAAATCCTTGTTCATTTGACGTGCAGTTAACACCGTGTATACATTTTCAGCATCATTATTCATGCTACAGATAAGGCCATTTGCTTCTCTTATTTTTGCCTTCTCGAGTGTTTCTTCATTAGTGGCATCTCCTAAAATTGCTAATATCCCTCTATCAACTAATGCTTCAATTTTATCTTCATTCTTGTCTATCACAACAAAATCTGCTTGTGTCTTCAAAAACTCTTTAATAGAACTTTGTCCGGTCTCTCCTGCTCCACACAAAACATAATGATTTTTTAATTTTTCTATCCTATTTTCCATTTTTCTCTTCCTCCAAACTGTCTTAAACTTACCCTCCATAAAAAGAGCAGTTATACTCGTGAAGGTATATCCTAATATACCAAGGCTTGTAAATATTAAAAATACCGTGAATATTTTAGCTTCATTTGTCAATGGCATAATTTCTCTAAACCCTACAGTTGATATTGTGATAACCGTCATGTAAAATGCATCAATCAAAGCAACTCTTAATAAGTTCTGATACCCTAATGTACCTATAGTTATTAATAGTATTACTGTGGCTACTATAGTAATAAACTTATTTCTTTCAGCCATATTATACCTTCCTTATTGCTCATTAGCATAACACTTTTATTTGTCTTTGGTACCTTATTATCATTGGAAATAATGGGCCAGCCTCCCCATCAACATCTGTTTCCACATTATCAAAACATTCCACATAAAGTTGATCTGTTTGAAAGTAATGTATACATGAATCATCTCTATGATCCCCTCTTAATATCTTAAGAAAAAGATTGAGTTTACTAATAATATTACAATTCTTAATTACGAGAACGTCAAACTTTTTGTCATTAACTCGTGCATCTGGAGCTAAGTTTTTAAAACCTCCAGCACCTTTAGTGTTGAGTACTAAGAACAACATTGCTTCTTCTTCATATACTTTTTGATTAACTATATACTTAACCTTAAAAAATTCAAATGCGGGATTTTGACCTAGTACGTTTATGTAATAGCCCATTTTTCCTAAGTTATTCTTTATAGCTTGGTTAGTCTTATGGGCAATGCTACTTAGTTTCCCTATACTAACTACATTAACAAAACTTTTTCCATTTATACAACCTACATCTACTTCACTAACGTTATTGCGCTTTATTGTATTAATAGCAGCATGCAAATTCTCATCAATGTTTAGATAGGACGCAAAATCATTAATTGTACCAACAGGCAAAATCCCTAATGGGATATCTATCGAATGGTATATCATTCCACCTACCACAGCACTTATTGTACCATCGCCACCTGCTGCAACAATTAAATCAATGTTAAATGCAGAATATCTTTCAAGTACTTTTGGCAAATCGTCATCCTTTGAAAGTCGATGTATTTGCAACAAAAATCCTTCATTTTGCATTTCTTCGATAAACAGATCCAGCATTTCTTTAAACGATCCTTTTCCAGAAACAGGGTTGTATATCAACAATAGTTGTTTCACGCAATACCTCCTTACCACTGTATTAAAGCTCAAAAAGCACCCTGTAATCAACATAACTCGCCTTTCCAAAGAAGTACTATAACATAAGGACAAAAAGCTCTATACGCTCATTTTAATCCGAATGCATTTGCAACTACTTAGCACTAATTATAAAGCTATATTTTTTTCACAAACTCAGATTTTAGTTTCATTTGACCAAACCCATCAATTTTACAATCAATATCATGATCGCCATCAACAAGTTGAATATTCTTCACAGTAGTTCCTATCTTAAGTATTGAAGAAGATCCCTTAACTTTTAAATCTTTAATAATTGATACAGTATCGCCATCTTCAAGTGTATTTCCATAAGCATCCCTTATTACTTCTTCAGCAGCTTCGTTTTCTAAGGTAGCGTCAACTTCTTCTATTGCTGAAGACCATTCATAGTGGCATTCTGGACACACGTAAACATTCGCTAATTCATATGTGTACTCTGACTGACATTTTGGACATTTTGGTAACTCAAACATAATGTGCTCCTTTAAATTTTATATAACTATATTAGCATACTTTTTAGCGTATTACATCTTACATAAGCATGAAGTAGCTTCAAAATTGAAGTTGCTTCATATGCACAGTCCCTATTTAGACAAAAACTATTATTAATAAGTTATCTGTAATCCTACACCAACTTCTTTTACATTAACTACTTCTGATAGTGCCATTTTTGCTTTTAGGTCTGTGCAATGACATGGATGTACTTCATTGATTTCTTGACTTGCAAAGTAGTTAATAGTCCGGTTTAACATAACTTCTTCTGCATCTTGTAAATGGAAGCCTCCTACTACATCTAAAATATTGTCATTATTGCAGACCTTCTTTGCATACTCTATTATGTTACAGATGCCTGAGTGAGAGCACCCTGTCACTATAACGATTCCCTCTTCTAGCTTCACACAAATTGCACTATCATCTATATTATAGTCTTCAACGTAACCATCTTCGGTTAATACTTCACCAATACTATTTTTCTCAAAATTGTTCTCTCTTGGGATTTCACCTAGGAATACTACCTTATCTGTAAGCCATAGAGGGTTCTGAGAAAGATGAAAATCAAAATATCTTGCTAACTTCGCCTTATCAACATTTATTCCAAACTCTTCGCTACCTGTGAATGTTTTACTTGCAAAAATCATTGGGTGTCCAATTAGCTTTGCTCTATTAGGCATTCTACCTTCAAGTTGTTCTTCAGTATACATTTTAACTAATGGTTCTAATCCCCATGTATGATCTAGATGTGCATGACTTAGAACTAAGTAATCAAGATTAGTTAAATCTATGTTCATCTTATAAGCATTCCTAATAAATACATCGCTATATCCTGTGTCAAATAAGATTTTCTTCCCATCTATTTCAATGAAATAAGATAGTGCTGGTTCCCCTAAGTAGTATCTATCAATTATCGTATTGTTATCTACAAGTACAGTTAGTTTCAAATCTAATCCCTCCTAATTAATAAGTTAAAAACATTATAACAAATATAAAGAGCATCATTGAACGCAAAAACAACATTTTTAATAAATTCTTTAATGTTGTTATGTGTTTCATAAAGTGATAGAATCAATGTATAACATATAAAGGAGGCTTTATTGTGAAATGGAATGAAGTGAAACTCTTAAACAATAAGCATGATGTTAAAGTATTTACATTAACGACATGTATATGGTGCAAGAGAGTCAAGCAGTTACTAGAAAAAGAACAATGTACATATAAATTCATAGATGTTGACCTTTTAGAAGGTGATGATAGAGATATAGCTGTAAATGAGATTAAAAAGTATATTAATAAACTATCTTTTCCCCTAATTATTATTGATGAAGATCCCATTCAAGGATATCATGAGAAGAAAATAAGGAAAGCCGTAAATGAGTAAACATGATCTTAAAGAAAAAATTAGTAAACAAATTAATGGAAAAGGGTATTATCTTAACCCAGATGATACTTTCACTTTAGATTTGATTGAAAGTTTATTAATTAATGATAAGCGATATGGTTATATGTTTTGTCCTTGCAGGTTAGCTACTGGTAACCGAGAAGAAGATCTTGACTTAATCTGCCCTTGCGACTATAGAGACCAAGATGTGGTTGAATTTGGCACTTGTTATTGCGGATTATATGTTGATAATGACGTTGTTAAGGGTGAAAAAGAAGTTATACCTATTCCTGAAAGAAGAGTAGATTCGCATTCTAGCCAAGAAATACCAACCAGCCTAGGTGAATTACCATACCCTGTATTTCGATGTAAAGTCTGTGGTTATTTGGCAGCACGAGAAAATCCACCTCATAAATGTCCTATATGTGGCGTAAGCCAAGATAGATTTGAAAGATTTCTGTAAAATCAGCCCAGTCATTGTTTGGGCTGATTTTTCCCATAAAGTATAAGAAAATCCATTGTAACAGAATCAATATTTTCCAACTCTTTGTTAGTTAACTTATTCCCCCACATTAATGGTGTCATAAAGGTAATGCTTCTTAGTAGATCTTCATTAACCTTAAATTTATATTTAAGGTTAATGACTTTTGTACGTTCAAAGTTATCTGTAAACTTTTTCACCACATCAAGATTGCTATAACCTTCTTTATCTACAACTTCCCTTAATTCCTTTAAATAATCTGAACCAGGTACTACTTTAATTATTCTACCTGAATCAGCTAAGATTCTTATAAACTCCTCATAATTAGCAGGCGAAAGGACATTTATTATTAAATCAATTTTACTATCTAGAATCGGTATTCTTGCAATATCTGCTACTATCCATACATCATGGTGCTCTCCTCTACTAGCCATAGCAATACTTGTTTTTGAAATATCCATTCCAATGATTTCAACGTTATTTAAGCAGCTCGAAAGATGCCTTACTAGTGACCCTTCTCCGCAACCTGCATCTAATACTGTTACGCTAGATTTATTTAGACTTTTTACTATTTTCAAGATCTCCTCAAACAATTTATCAAATAGACCATCAGCAATTGCTTTCTTTCTCTCTTCAAAGAGCTGTTTTGAGTAATTCGATCGATATTCTTTTCTTAGTAGAAAGATGTATCCCTTTTTAGAGATATCGAAAGTATGATTGTTAGTACATCTAATACTATAATCATCTACTTCTATGCTCTCACTGCATATTGGACAAGCCAAAATATTAGCTTCTCTAATTTTATCTTTTATGAAATCTATTTTCTTCATCATATCTCCCTATATAAAAAATCCATTTGAATCGTGTTTATGATCCTTTCATAATTTAACAGTACATTACTCTGTTCACTATAGCAAGATGCTTATCAAAAAAAAGAAATCCTCCACAGTAGACAGTCTAAATTTTCAAAATTTAGACTGTCTACTATGGAGGTATTGTATTAACTTTATTATTATCTATAGCTATGAATACCTGGTAAAAGTGTATTAACACCTATGAATGTAAATATTACACAAATAAAACCAATCACACAAAACCAAGCGGCTGCTTTTCCCTTCCAACCTCTATGGAATCTTAGATGAAGATACACTGAGTAGATTAACCAAGTTATTAGTGACCAAGTCTCCTTAGGGTCCCATGCCCAGTAGCGTGACCAAGCTGACTTTGCCCATATTGCACCTGTAACAATAACAAGTGTAAGCATAACATAACCAAAAGCAATTACCCTATAACTCATATAATCACATGCTTCTAAGTCAGGAAGGTATGAGCTTCTAAACCCATCCTTCTTTGTACCCAATAAGTACATTGCAGATAGCCCTGCTGCAACTGCAAAAGCCCCATAACTTATAACGGCTGTACCAACATGAACATATAGCCAGTTGCTTTGAAGTGCTGGCATTAAGGGACGTATATCTTTTGGAAGCACAGATGCATATCCCATAACAAGAAAAGCTAATGGCATAACAAATGCTCCTACTCCAGTATACTTATATATATAGTGTAAAACCAAATAACACAGTACTATACCCCAAGTAAAACTCGTTGCGAACTCAAATTGATTACTAAATGGTAATCTACCAGATTCAATAACTCTAAATACTATCGCTAAAGTGTGTATACCAAACCCTACTGTTGTTATAATTGTTGCAAATTTTCCAATTATTTCTTTTTTGAAAGCAAACAAAACAATAAACGATAATGCAGCTAATGTATATGCTATAAAAGCTATCGTGAAAGAAATCTCTTCTAAAAAAATAATATTTTCCATTTATTTATCCTCTCTTTTTATTGAGTCTTCAATCATTCTTTTTATCTGATAATTAAAACCCCAGCTATTTTGTCTTGTAATTGTGTATATCTCTTGTTCTTTAATAACAATAAATTTAGGATATAGATAGAAAGACACCAACAACCCTAACAACATGATAAAACTTCCGATTACTACAAAAACATATCCAAAGTCTCTTCTAAAAGTTATACCTGTATATAGCCTCGATTCTTCAAACTCTATTAAATAATCTCCATACTCTATTGTTTGACCTGGCTCCGTTATATATGAACCTACATGATCATTAAAATGGTACAAAACAACTGCATAATGAGGATTATCTTCTTTTTCTGACATACTTAATGGTTCACCTGCACTTGTTACAACCATGTCGGGGTAGTAACCATACAACAAAATTGTTAAATGCTCTGATTGAAAGAAATGGCTTTCATTGTTTCTAAGGTACTTCATATCAAGAATTTCTCCATCTTTATTCTTGATAACAAGTCTACTTGCCCAACCATAGCTAGTTTGATAAAAATCAATACCATTAACTTTCATGGGTTTATTAACCCACATAGTTTCTTGTCTTTCATCACCGCTTGGTTTAACAACAGTGACTTCACTATAGTACTGCTCTATTGATTTATTATCTCTAAACTCCATATAAAAGTCATCTAACCTCACGGCAAAACCATGATCATTAAATGCTCTTACATCTCCTGGTAGCAAATTAAAAAAACCACTAAATGCAAATAAACCTCCAAAAAAACTCCCCACTAGAATTATTACAATTCCTAAATGTGTGATAGATGAGCCTAGATATCCGATTCTATTCTTTGACATCATATATCCATTGCCATCTCTAAAAACTTTATATCTCTTCCTTTTTAGCTTATCAACTAAGCTTTTTATCTCTACTTCATCGTTATATAAATTTTCACTGTCTTTTCTAACACTAGGATAATAATCCTTATCAAACCTTCTTACTTGTCCTGGCAAGATTTTAAAAGTACAACCCGCTAAATTAATTACAAACAAAGTTAACAAACTTACATATATCCATGAATGATATATGTCATCAAACTGCAAAACAGTTATTACTCTACCAAATGTACTATAGTTTTCTAAATAAAACTCACTTGCTAAACCTTGAGGAAGTACTGTGCCGATTATTGAATAAACGGCTATTATAACCAGTAAAAAAATTGCCAGCTTCAAACTAGTTATTAAGCTCCATAGTTTTTTCATAATTTCCTCCTAAATCAAAAAGGGGCGGTAAACCGCCCCCCTAAGGTGTTTAAGATAATGGTGGTGGCAATGCAGGTATTAATCTGTAATTTGCTTCACTATCAGTATCTCTAATATCATTCTCTGTTAACCATATCCTAGTATTATCATGACATGACGCGCAGCTTTCATTTTGGAAAGTGCTTTTCTGAATATTATGAGTCGGTGAATACTTCCAATTTGCTTTATCATGATAATTTGGCAGCATATCATCACCAACAACCTCTAACATTGTCTCTTGTGTTGGCACATGTCTTAATACAACATAGGTATAAGGTCTCTCTTCTGTTATCTCTGGGTTATATCCAATTTTGAACATAATTCTGCTTTCAGACGAACTCTGCAAGTGAGTGCCTTCTGCGTTAAAATCCAAATGACATTCAAAACAGTTATTATTTGCTTGTGCATGACACACTTGGCATGACAATGAATCACCGTGGATTGTATGATTCACATCTGTTGCTTCCTCATGATGTTTATCTGAATGACAATCTAAACATGATGGTAATTCTTCATCCCACATATTATATGTTGGTTCACTAGCTCCATGGAAATTACTAACTGGATGACAATCCATACATGTCATACCCATATCATAGTGAACATCTGAACCAAACCCTATGTTACCCATATACTCTCCTGCATTTCTTGCATTATGGCAACCGTAACATGTTTGATCCATTGGTGGTGTATCAAAAAACATATGCTCATCGATCAGACCTGGAGTATAATTTTTAGGTCTACTTACATGACAATCTCCACATGTAGCATGACACTTAAAACAATCCTCTTCAAACACCTCGTAATGTTCTGGAGAATCAGACAAGGAACTTAAGTTTGTAAATTCCTGTAATCCATGCTCCATACCATGAAGGTTGTAATGAATTGATTCTTTATACAAGCTTGTGACATTACCATGGCAATCTCCACACGTTCTTTCAAAATCAGTCGATGGGTAAGCTAACATACCTGAGTGTGCTTCTTCCTTAACCGATGCATTTTCTCCACCATGACAAGTTATACAACCTAGTACCCCATGAGCCGTTGTAAGGAATTCTTCAGAAACTAGAAACATTTGCACAGTCTCCAACTGTGGTCCTGGCGCTCCTCAACCTCCTGTATCTTCAGCTGGTGGGTTATCTTCATTGTATGTAGAAGCAGCAATAACTGCTTCGCTTGTATGACAATCTATACAGTATGAACTGTCAATTGATTCGAAGTCCCATGGGATCTCCTCATCACCTTGCGAAACATCTGGCAATAGAGGGCCATCAGGTTGCACTACATTATAATGTATAGCTAAAGCTACACCAGCTAGTACAACTGCTACTACTAAACCTATAATAAATTTTTTGTTATTCATATTAGGTCCTCCTTCCTCCAGAAAATTATTTATACTACTCTGTTACTACCGGTAGTTCTGCTCCGTTCCAACCAATCATACCTCTACTTAAACTCATAGCATTAAATCCAGCTACTCTTAAACCAGCCTTAGCAATACCTGCAGTTTGTCCTGAATAACATACTACGTAAATAGGTCTATTAGCAGATAATGAACCGATGTTGTCTCCTACTTCTGCATAAGGAATATTAATCGCACCTTCAATGTGGCCTTCAGTATAATCATCTACTCTTCTTATATCTAACACACTAATTGCATCTGGATTATCTTCTACAAAAGCAGAAAGATCAGCCACAGATACTATATAATTATCGGTTGCTGAGAAGTAGCTTGTTGCTGCGTCCCACATGATTTGCTCTCTTTCACTTAAGTCTAGCTCTCTTGCTTCAGGTAATGGATTTGTAGTTGTTTCTAAAGTACTCTCATCTTCACCTAATGTAGACCAACCAAAGTTCATTCCACCTTGGAAAGAATATGCTTCTATTCCAACTAAGTTAGCAATTGTAGTTGCTTGCGCTGATGTTTGACCAGAATAGCACACAAAGTAAACTGGCTTATCAGTCGGTAAAACATTTAATTTATTGCCTGTTTCAGCATAAGGTATATTAATAGCACCTTCTATATGACCAGCTTCATAATCAGCTGGACTTCTCATGTCAACTAAAACAGCGGCATTTGGGTTAATTGCTAATAGATCTAAAATCTCCCTTCCACTTGTTAGATAAGATGTGCTACCAACACTTTGCAAAAAGCTAGTAACTTCTTCTAAAATAACCTCATCTGCATCTAGTGGATCTTCCACTACTATTGGATCCTCATCTACTGGGTCTTCTGCTTCTGGGGTACATGCTGACATAAATGTCACCAGCAGCATTAGAACTAACATTAAACTAATAAGTTTGCGTTTATTATACATTTGTTTATCCTCCTATAGTTCTCTAAAATAATTAATTTTAATCCTCTTCACTTACCAATAAAGTAATATCATACAGCTAAATGTAATTACATTAAGTTTATTATCCTCCCTTCTACTTACAATAATTATCTAAGCAGTTTTATAATTGGTATTATGGGCAATTACCCATAACCTTAAGACAAAATGATATCTGACTCTCTTAACTGCTATTTAATAATATTTTAACATAATTACTTAACGATATCAGTATATCAGTGCAAATAAGCATATGTCAATTATCACTTTATTTTTCAATCCTTATTTTCTACTTAAGAACTAAAATATAGCTATTTAATATATCAAAAAAATAATATGCGTAGTTTTATTATTTAAATAATCACCTCACTATATTGAAGGGCTGTTTTAATTAATAAAATATATGCTCCACAATTATTTATTATTTTTAAAATCAATAATCAGTATTTATCAAGAAAAATAAAAAACAGTGCCAGTGCACTGTCTAAATTATTAGCTGATTTTATAATTTTATATTTAGAAATCAATATACCTTACAAGCAAGTAATATATCGTTAACAAATGTATAATCATTAAAAGAGGAACTAAATTAAACTTTGTTTTATTCTTTTTATGATTAAACACAATTATCCCTAACCACATACCAAAAGCACCAAAGAAAAAAGCCAATAATAAAAGTGACTTCTCGCTTATACGTCTTTTCTTCTTAACTGCCTTGTTCTTATCAATACCCATAAGAATAAATGATAATACATTAATGCATAAGATAGTCAGCCCTGAAAATAAATATTCATTCATATACATTTACTACTGCCTAGCTTCCCAATCTAAAAGTCGCTGTTCTCCCTCAACCTTCTTAATATCAGTAATATCTTGGCTTACTTCTAGCGTTCCAAAATATTCATTATTTTCACTTTTTAGTGCTAAATACTTAATTAATATGGTCTTCTCATTTATGTTTATCCAAAAACTTGCTGAACTTCTTTCACCAGACTTAAATTTATCTAGTATTTCCTCTACTATATGCACACTATCAGGTGGGTGACAGTTTTTAACGTCTCTCCCTATAATAGCTGGGGAGCGAGGAAATATACGATCTTCATTGTCAGAAAAGAACTGAACTTTATTATATTTGTCAACGAACGTGAAGTCTACTCCCAGGCTTTTTAGGATAATATTTAATTGCTCAATCGTAAGATTACCTGTTGAGGATGAAAAAAAATCACCCATGGATTCTTTAATAGAATCCTTTTTGATGGCTTCCCTATCAATATTAATTAAAGGCCAATCAAATTCTAAGCTTTGTACATGCATTAACGCCCATTCTTCACTGCTTAATATCTCATTAGCTGTTGGAAACAATATTAACTCTTCTTTTTGTAAAATCCCTAGATACCCGAAAAAAATCTCTCCAATTACCCTGTGTAATTCATCTTCAGCTTTACCACCATCATTTAACAGCTTTACCGCTCTTCTTTGTATCTTCTTAACCTCATCATGCAGAGCCCACATTATATTTATACCCTCAAACTCTTCTGAATACTTCTCTAAATATGGGAAAAGAATATTTTCTTTAATAGTGTAATGTGTATGAAACTTTTCGAGCTCGTTTATTTTAGCAAGCAATTCACTTGTATATTCAGTTATATCTCGCTGTTTTAAAATTGATTTGATCTCTTCAAGTTGATTTTCAAGCCATTTATTGTTCTTGCTCAAATTTTTAAAAAATTCATAA
>Ga0334895_1003465_pt1 | contig 12133 bp, 9 predicted proteins | sample GraSluR3_MG_7_FD_207229 | JGI IMG/M metagenome (GOLD analysis project Ga0334895, IMG submission 207229) | Sludge microbial communities from methane-producing bioreactor in Wageningen University, Netherlands - Granular Sludge_31_05-R3 | ecosystem: Engineered > Bioreactor > Anaerobic > Unclassified... | reverse complement strand
GGATCAAGGTTGTTCATAATGTCGCTCAGTTCTTTGGTATGAAAAGTTTTGAGGCAGGTAGTGTCTCAAAGGTTGGTGTAAATTGGAGTCAGCCAGATGAAGAAAAAGGTTGAGCCGGATCCCACTCTTTGTTTTTATGGTTTTAATCCAATAACTAAAGAACAAGGAGAAGATCATGACTCAACCAAAGAGAAAGAAAGATGAAAGAGCGGAATTGGTCAAGTTATTTCGCACAGTTTTACCGGGAGACTTTGTAAAAGTGCTGGAAAACGGCATCCAGAGTATCATTGAAGCAGAGCTTAGCTCAATCCTTGGAGCGGAGCCTTATCAGCGCGTGGAAGGCAGGACTAACTACCGCAATGGCTACCGTGAGCGTAAAGAGCCTCTCAGCACAGGATTGGGGCCTATAAGCGTAAGCATTCCGAAGCTCCGTAACGGCAGCTTCTACCCTTCGATTCTGGAGCAATATCAACGGGTGGACAGGGCTTTGATCAGTATCGTCAGCGAGGCCTACTTTGCCGGAGTTTCTACTCGAAAGATGAACAAGTTGTTTGTGGACTTGGGTTTGGAAAACATAGATCGCAGCTTTGTCAGCCGCTGCGCTGCTCAGATCGATGAAGAAGTGGAGATATGGAAGAATAGACAGCTTGATAGTCGCTACGCGTATATCTGGCTGGATGCGAAATGCCCAGAGCAAGGTAGCCAAGACAGACCTTCTGTGGTTGCTTCCACTAATCAAAGACCTGGTAGGTTCCCGGACCAAAGAGTCCTTTGAATTGGCCTGGAAAGAGCTTAACAGAGCAGCCCAGTCTAAGGGCAAGGACAATCTATTGGATTGGCTGGATAGCACTTACCATGAGATATCGGTCTATCTTGATTTCCCTGCAGCACATTGGAGCAGAATCAAGTGTACCAATTCGCTGGAGCGCTTGAATGAGGAGCTCAGACGCAGAGAGAAATGCATCCGGATATTCCCTGATGATAAGAGTTGCCTTCGGCTGTTTGGTGCGATCCTGCAAGGCTATTCGGAGGACTGGATAAGCGGGAAGCTATATCTTTCGGAACCAATGGAAAGAATCAAAGACACCATGAAAAAGCCCATACCATTTGAGGCAACGCGCGACGGGCTGGAGCCCTGCTCCGTCGGCTACGCCTCCTCCGCAGGGCTCCAGCCCGTCGCAGCAAGGTAGATTATTTATGAAAAAGAACTTGACTAGGATTAGCAAGATGAAAACAATGCAAGTGGTCGCTTGGCCTTACATAGATTGTGAGTCACGAGGGATATCAGATGCCCTCAAACAACCAGAGAAACAATGAGTTGGAATTTACACCAACATTTGGGACTCAACACTCGACGACAGAGCAAGATCCCTCTTTACTTTAGCTTAAGAAAGGCAAAAGGAGAATACAATGTCTTACAAAGCATTTTTCACCCAAGATGCTCATGGTTCAGAATCAGGAACCAAGGCAATGAGCAGAATAAGTATGGAATATGATCTACATGGGAAAAGATATGTATCCGAAAGGGGAAATGTATCAAACTCTCGCACCCAAGCTCTGCTCAAAATCGGTATCAGCTTAGCATGTTTGAATCAACATCCAGGAGTTAATATGAAGCAGGTTCTTTTTCTGGCTACAATGATTATTGGTCTGTCTTTACTGCTTGCAAATCCCACTATAGTCCACGTGCCTGCTCAAGCTTCTACTATTCAGGAAGGGATAGATCTAGTCGCTGACGGGGGAACAGTAATAGTCGCAAGTGGTACCTATAGTGTGAATGAGTTATCCTGGGCGAACAAGCATGTCCGCCTATTAGGATCTGGCAATCCAGTACTCACGAGCGGTTCGCATGCCATTAAGTTGGACTGGAGCGGTATAAACAATACTGATCGAATTCATGGATTCACATTCCAAAACTGTTATGCTTATGATAATGGCCCTGCAATTATGTTACTTGAAGGAGCATCACCACTGGTCTCAAATTGTACTTTCGATGATAACAGGGTGCAGGGTGAATACAACATGCAATTCAATAATCCATCTGGATATGGTGGTGCTGTATTCATTCAAGGTGGTTCAAATCAGTTAAACTCACCCAGATTTGAGAATTGCACTTTTACCAACAACGCAGCGGCTAATGGTAATGGTGGTGGTGCAGTTGCGTTGTTTGGGCCTGCAACATTTCTATCCTGCACGTTTACGGATAACTGGACATCGACAGCTGTGGGCTTTGGCCCTCCCGCATATTTCGCCGCTGGTGCCATCTTGATCTATGGTGATGATTACAATGGAGACATCCTGATTCATAATTGCACCTTTACTGGTAACTCTGGTCAAAATAGAGCCAATGACATATGGGTAGCAGGAAGTAGAGGTATTAATAATCTTACCATTGAGAACTGTACGTTTAATCCAGATACCAGCTATTATTCTGAGCCCGCAATCTGCCTCTTTTATGAAAACATGCCATATTTTGAGGCATCAAGCACAGATTTTGTAATTACCGGGAACACGTTTAAACTCTCAGATAAAGGCGCTGTGTACTTCCATGATTATGCCGGTCGCTGTAGTATGAAATTCAACAATAACGTTATTGATGGGATCGAGGGTACGACCTATGGTTTACATCTCTATTACTATGGTGGGGCTCCTCAGAATCCTGATTACTTCCAGTTTAACAACAACACGCTTCTGAACTTGACAAGTTCGGGATTAGTGCTGTTCAAAGGATCAGACTATACTATTGAAAACAATATATTCCACAACTGTTCTCCTTATGATGTGGAATGGGGTGGTCATACCGAAAATCCCAACCACGCCTCTGAAAGCCTGACCATCAATAACTGCTTCTTTAATGATCTTACTAACCATGTTGACACACAGGGTAACGCATATCAGGTGTTCTCAATATCCAACCCGGTTGTGGCTTCGGATCCTCAGCTCGACTCTTATTATCAGCCTCTCTGGACAGCCAGCACCATGTCGCCTTGTATTGATTCCGGTGTTGGTACTGATGAGGACGGCACTCCAGCTGATATTGGAGCCTATCCTGCAGTGAACCATACTCGTGACGTATATACTATGCCAACGAATGGAACCCCGAAATGGATGAGCTTCCCGGTGCTGAACAGGACCACTCCAAGCTATGATATAGCTGAGAATTACTTTGCTCCGATAACGGATGTTGATGTCCTTGATCAAGTGATTTGGAAAGATGGGAATAATCCACCAGAGTCTATGCATATCCAAGAAGGATTGTTGTTAAACGGAGACTCTCCCGTACGAAGTGTCCTTGGTTACAAGATAGAGCTCCAACCTGGAGTTACTCAAGCTATTGAGATCCCAAGCTCTGGCTTTGTACAATCTCCCAATACCGTCATCAATCTATATGCCCATCCCGCTGGATCTTCTACGGGGGTAAACGAAAACTGGATAGGCTATTACCTGCCACAGAGTTCCAGCCCCTTCACTGCTCTTGCCTCCATTCTGGATAAAGTAACTTCCATCAAAACGCAATATTGGAGTGCCATTAAGGGCAATGGGTTCTGGAAGGTCAGCTCAGCGAACTTAACTCTGAACTATGGAGATATGGTAGTTTTAACCGTAACCGAAGATTGCAGCTTCGCGTGGAGCAATGTAACCCCGATAGACCCGAAAGTAAGACCCAAAGCAACTGCTTTTGAGTATGTGGAGAAACTTGATTACACCCCCATGTTCATCGACCTTAGCGGTTTTGATGTGTTACCGTCTGAGATCGGCCTGTATGTGGATGGAGAATGTAAGGGCGCGGTAAAGGTTGAAGGCGATTATACCGATCTTTGCGCGTATCTGGACAAGTATGAAGTTATCAATCCGGAAGATTGCGAATTGGTGTTCTATTTTGATACCAAGGCAGTGGATAACGTTAAGCAGCGTTGCCGGCTGGATTCCAATGACATGAAGCTTATGAGTGAGTTTGGCATTCGGCATTATGAGATTGCCATAAAAGCAGAAACGGAGCTTAACCCCATTATCTCCAAAAACGCTTTATCGCCAAATTACCCCAATCCCTTCAATCCGCAGACTACCATCAGCTATGAGATTGCCTCAGATGGTATTGTTAAGCTGGATATCTTCAACCTGAAGGGTCAACTGGTAAAGACCCTGGTAAATGAAAACAAAGTATGCGGACCACACAAAGTGGTGTGGAACGGAACTGACAAGTATGGCAGGAAGGTAGCCAGCGGATTGTATCAATATCGCCTGACTACCAAGGAAGGAAGCATCACCAAGAAGATGATGCTGATGAAGTAAGTAATGTTAATTTGCAAGGGAGGGTTACGCTCTCCCTTGCTCATTTTAACAGTATCCTACGCGGGAATGACAGATTATAACAGAGAAAGGATAGGATCTAAGATGATTGGAGCAACAATGAAGAGACTGTTATTGGTAACCCTAATGGTGGCATTTACCACGATGAGCTTTGCCGTAACGCTAAATGTAGCAATAGATGGCAGCGAGCAATACATCTCCATTCAAGCTGCCATAGAAGCTGCTAGTAATGGTGATACGGTATTGGTACATCCCGGTAGATACATCGAGAATATTGATTACATTGGCAAATCCATCACTGTATGTAGTCTGGAGGCCACTACCAATGACAGCACCTACATTAGCCAAACCATTATCGATGGCAATCGCAATGGCTCTTGCGTTGCCTTTCGCAATGCCGAACAGAATGCCACTCTAAGGGGTTTTACCATTACCAATGGGACAGGTTTTCTGACCTATGACGAACTTACAAGAGGGGGAGGAGTACTGATTAATAACGCCTATATGACTGAGGGGTCAGTTTCTCTTACAAATTGTGTGATAACCGGTAATCATGCCGGGATGGGAGCGGGTATTAGTTGCTTAAATGCCTCGTTGCAATTGAGCGGCGTAAATATTCACCACAATTATAGTCTGGCATCCGGTGGGGGGATTCTTTTTACAGGAACCAACACAATGATACCAAGTATTGTTTTTGACCCTGTGAATAGATGTTCCGTTTATGAGAACTATGGAGCTGCCCCGGTAGATATAGCCGTTTTTGACATTCCCGCCAACTTGACAATCCACTTGAACAAAGCGACCATCAGTCCACCCTCAACCTTCTATATCGGCAGGCATAACAATTTATCCAGTCTGCAGCAGTATCATGATACGGCTGTTGTACAGCAGGCTCATCGCACGGAAATAAACCGTGACTTTTACGTTAGCCCCAATGGAGATGATAACAATAGCGGTATCAGCCCTGATGAGCCAATGCGCACCATCACCAGAGCAATGCATCTGATAGCTTCCGATAGCCTTGAGGTCAAAACTATCCATTTGCTGCCGGGCGTGTATGAAGAAGCTGAAGGGCAAATCTACCCCATCCCGATCAAGTCCTACACCAATCTCGTCGGAGCAGGGTCGGATTTGGTTACGTTAACATCATCAGTGGTTTGCACATTAGGTTATCCAAGATTCATCAATGCCATCAAAGCTAGGCACAACACGATTTGCGGATTCACCATTACTGAAAGCGTGCCCAGCAACAGAAGGCCATATACAAACCCATCAACCCAAGATAACTTGTATCTGAATGATGTGGTGATATCAGATATCCAAGCTTGTGAGTATAGCGCATTTATGATAAGTGTACCAAGAAACGTTGAGATCAATAAACTGGTCATCAAGAATATCACAACCCCACATATAGTTGTAGATTTTAATAAGGTACATGATTCAAAGATCAGCAATTCAACCTTTACGAATATCCATTCCACTTATGTAACCGATGACCCTTTTTTCAGAGGTTCTGCCGTAATAAGCTTCAGGGTTGTAGATTCGTTTACTTTTGAGAACAATGAAGTTAGCAACATGAGTGTGTACTACGACCAACCCACCTTTGCTATCTCTTTGTGGAATCCAAGGACTACCGAGGCAGTAGACATTAGGGTTAACAATTGCCTGTTTGACAACATCAGAACCAACGATGACCGAGCTGCGCTGTTCGGTAGTAACGACTATAGCAACGTAGAAATCTCAAACTGCACTTTTTATAACAATTATGGTTCTGTGGCAGCAGTGGGGCTAATTGGAAATATAAGAATGCGAAACAACATCTTTTTCAACCCTGTAGCTGATCATGAGATTGTGATGTATCCTCCAATATCGGGACAGCAAGACCCGTGTAATCTTGATATAGATTACAGCTACATTCGCGGTGGCGAAGAAGGCATATATAATATTTCAAACTTCAATACATTAAGCTATGGGGAGCAGAACCTAAGTGAGGGGGAATTGTTTGCCGACACCAATGCCGGTAATGTGGAATATCTTCGTCTTGCTCCAGGATCTCCCTGCATTGATGCGGGTACTCCTGATATCTCTCTACTGGGTTTGCCGCCCTATGATCTGGCGGGTAATCAGCGGGTGTGGAACGGGATCATAGACATGGGAGCATATGAATATGGCTCTCAGCCCTGGGTGAGCATTAATGATCCGGAGTTGCCTGCCATCGATCATCTTGTTCTGAGGCAAAACTACCCCAATCCTTTCAATCCTACTACCACCATTGCCTATAGCTTGCCGGAAGCCTCGAAAGTGCGGCTTGACATTTACAACGTCAAAGGACAATTGGTCAAAACCCTGGTCAATGCTGAAATGCCTGCTGGGCTGCATAGTGTGGTGTGGAACGGTAGAGACATGAATAATAAGGCTGTAGCCAGTGGCGTATATTTCTACCGCGTCAGCAGCCCGAAGGCAACCCATACCAAGAGAATGCTGCTCATGAAATAGTATCTTACACACTATGTATGAAGCCCGGGGCAAGACTCCGGGCTTATCCATTTTATCACACTAACTGATATTTAATGGATTTGAGCCTGATGATTGTCCATGCCGGAGTAGCAACAATTCGGCAATATGAAGAGGCCGATCAGATTCTTGCACTTTTAGCTTTCAGATGTTTTGTAGCAACGGATAAGCTCCTTGTGGAATTTTTATTATGGGACAGGGTGTTTGGAAAAAGTGGTAGATGAGGTAATGTGTTAATAATGAGGGAGATAGGGAGAATATGGAGGTTTGGAAATAATTGGGGATTTTGGGTGAATGTTCGACAGGGTGTTTGGAAATTGCGACAAGGGGTTTGGAAAAGATACGGGTGGAGAATGATGGCTGTAATGAGGGAGTTGTGGTGCGAAAGAACGAATTAGTTTGAGGTTTCCTTTAGTGATTTGAGGATGGCTTCGATGAGGAATCGGCGTGGTTTGAGTTCATTGTATTTCATTTTTCGAGCGATAGCCCAGGCGAGGGAGTGGTAGCGATCGGCGAGCTCTTGTTGCTTTTGGGAGAGCTTTGCTCTTGAATTGAGATGAACGGAGAGCTTTACACCTGGGGCAGTGTGCGAGAGCAAGCGTTTTTTTCGCGCCCACTCTTCGATGGGTGCAATTGGTGGCATTTTGCCGGCTTTTCTGCCCTCGTGGACGTATTGGGCATGGGGAGCGATCTTTTCATCTGCAAAGACGTCTATGGTGAGTTTTTGCGGGTCTACCTTAGTTTTGATGGCTCTCCTGAGCTTTCCCCATGCAACGATCTTATCCCGGTCGATAATGGCGATAGCGTTTACTTCTATGCGATTGGCGAGATCGTTCAGGATAGATGTAACATGCTGTTTTGGGCTATTCATGATAAGCTCTTCCGGAGATTTCGATGGAGTGGGAGATGGGATCGTAGGAAAGTTCCAAGGGACGGATATGGTAGTGATCGAAGACAGCTATTGAGTTCAGAAGCTCGTAGGGATGGGACAGCCCCAGGGAGGAGTAGTCTTCGCTATAGAGGTGGGTATTTAGGCGCGCATCGAAGGGAGAGGCTTCGAGAGTGGCTCTATAATGCGAGCTGATGGCATCCAGGACAGCCTGAGAAGCGACAGCAACGGGTGTAAGCTCCGGAGCAGAAGTGTCGGCTTGATCCAGCTCGAACTCGATGGGATCCGCGAAATGAAGCACAGGCAGCTCATCATCCTGGCGGTTTTTTATATAGAAGGAGTAGTTATCTACGGTTATTACAGCATTTGCGACGCGGAGAAGCTCGCCCAGGAGGTCTTTGGCTTTGTATTCTCCGGGAACGATTTCGATGCTGTTTAGCGAGCCGGGTCCAGAGTAGTAGGCTTTACCGCTTTCAATGCGGTAGTTGCCAATTCCCCAGATGTATTGAGCCACTTCTGGAGCGGGGGGAAACTCATGGACTTGGATGTTATGAAGGTCTTCGCTTTCCACGGGTGTAATTGAGGCGTTGTTCAAGATGAATTTGCGCCATCTGAAGTGATTCCAGCTTCGTGTAGAACACGCTTGCCAATAGACAAGAAAGTAGTCCTGCCCTTCATTTGTAAAGCCAAACACCTCTTCATTGTACATATAGCCAGGATACTTCAGAGTGCGACTATCTGCCAATACATGATCCACCAGGGTAAAGGGCAGCCACTTGGCTTGATTGTAAGAATAATGAGCATACTGGTAGTTAATGGGTCCAATGCAGAGGATCAAGCGCAGAACATCGGCATTGGTGTAGCTATCGGTATCCGGTTCACCATTCATAGCCAGGGGATGGATGATAGAGCCGATAATGGAGGGGATAGTAGCCACGGGATTGATGTATTGATCGGCAAGGGTGACAAGCCGATCGGAAGCAAGCTGGAGGATGAGCCCCAGGTAGTCCAAGAGCTCCAGTTCTACGGTTTTTGCGGAAAGTGAGAGGTATTCCACCGAGAAGGATGATTCCGGCAGGACACCTGTGTAGATGAGGCTATTGGCATCGTCGTAGATGAAGGCGCAGAATGTATGAAAGCCGGCTTTGATCTCGCGCAGAGAGCCCACCAGGATGGACTCAAGAGTGTCATCCATGAGGAGCTTAATTTTGGCAGAGCGGGCTTCCTGGCTCCAGTAATCGATACCGGAAAGGCTGAGGGGATCAAGCTCGAGCTCCAGGAGGGAGTCGGATTGGTAGATGATGGAGGTGATGCGCTTTATTATGAGTTTCATAATTAGTTGAGAGTTGAGAGTTGAGAGTTGAGAGTTGCGTTCTTGGCGGCTTCGAGTTCCTGGCGGTGCCGGATGCACTTGATATAGCTATTGAATACATTGTAATCGAACCAATCGGCATAACGCTGAAGGACTATCTTATCCACGGCGAGGATGCGCTGTTTGAAGGCTTCGGGGATGGTATCCCATTCTTCTTCCATGCCAAGGCGGTTGAACATTTCCAGCTCATCTGTAGAATCATCACCTTCGAAGTAATCGATGATGTATTCATATTGTCTAACATCTATATCAGTGGTCATTCTTGACACTCCTTTTGAAACATATTGATCTGATAACATCATGACCTTCCCGTGAACATTTGGATCAAGATTTTGCATGATCTTTTCGATCTGTTTGGGATGAAAAGTTTTAAGGCATTTTTTGTCAAGGCTAAAAACGGCAAAATCATGATACTGGGATCCCCTCAATTCTCTAACCCTGGGATCCCAGACATAGAGATTGAGCGTGCGATCGCGGGCAGAGATGGCGAGTCCCATCTGTTTGAGTGGATTCCTTAGCAGAGCAGAGACTTTAGCCATGTATTCGACCTGAGTAGAGACCCCGAGATCGCTTTTGTGCTTTGCCAGGTGTTCAAAGAGCTTATCGCGGGAAGCGTATTCATAGTTCATTACCCGGGAAACGATGGCTTCTATATGGCGATCCTGGAGCTTTACAAGGTTGTGATAGCGATCCAAACCGGCATCGAAGGGATCGGAAGGTTCTATATATGGAACGAGCCTGGTGCGGCAGTTATAGTGGTAAGGCGGCAGCCAGGGAGTCATATCCGAGGTGGGGGTTTGGGAAAAGTGGCTGTTGCCTTTCCAGAAAGATTCGGAATGCACGAGAGGATCCTGGGACTGAAGGCTTTGGGACGCGGGGCCCAGCTCGAAGATTCTGCCATTCATCATGCGGCAGATATCGGTGGTAGCCTCATCGATGTAGGCGACCACTTTCACCATCTGAACGCCCCGGTTTTGGTATTCGGAGAGCCGCTCTGTGGTGGCAGCGCGGGCGGAGACGGTATTGGTATAGCTGGTGATCTGATCCTCCCGCAAGTCTCCCCGGCGGGGATAGGAAGAAGTAATGGTTTGGTATATTTGCTGATAGAGGGGATCTGCGCCGATGGCGAGTTGAGAGCCCGGAGTTGAAAGTTGAGAGTTGAGGGAGGAGCGGGCTTCTCCCTGGCGGTTGTAGAGGGTTTCCAGTTCTGCTAAAAGATCTGCCTGGGAAAGCTTTCCGGATACAAAGAGCCGAATGAGCCGGGAGAGCTTATCCGCCCGGCTCGCTTTGGCTATCTTGCGTAGGAGCAGCAGCTTTTTAGCGCTCATTGGACTTCTCTTCTGTGCTGAACTCGTGCCCGCATTTGCGGCACTTGCGGATTCTGATGGTTTTCTCCCCGATATGGATGGTTCGGATAACTATCGTCTTGGAATTGCACAATATACAACGCATAAGGCATATCCTTTCTATTATAAAGCGTCAGGATGACGCTTCTACCTTAAAGAGGATGAGTCTATCGGAATTGCGGACATCGTAGTGCAGCCAGTTGACGTCCTTTTCCAAGCCTTTGATTTCCGGGAACTTATCAGGATTGGCGAGGATATAAGCCCGCACTTCCTGGACAGTTGCTTTGAGGAAATGGGCATCTCCCGCCATAGCGAAACGGTGGAAGCTAAAATCCCCTTTGGGGGCTTCCAGATCGATGGGAGAGCGCAGTCCACGGAAGCGGAAGGGCCCTCCAGAAGCCCAATTATTGATGATCATAGGCCCAAAGAAAGCGCGCAGGCGATCTGAGACAGATAGGAAGCGGGGATCAAAGAAACGCCAGGCGTTTTGCCCGAAGCGCAGAAATACGGCCGGGGATACGAGTTCCTGGATAATGAAGTATTTGCAGACCATTGATAACTCCTTGGGGGCAAGGCCTTGGCCCCTAAAAAGCTTCAAGATGAAGCTTCTACATTCACACGTCAAGATGACGTGTCTACTATAAGAACAAAGGAGGGCAAAAGGCCCTCCGGCTTTAGTTCGATAAGGACTCCTGCAGAGCTTGTTCGTTTTTGGTGCGAGTGTAGACCTGGCTGGGGACATTGCCTCTGAATTCCTTCGTTAAAAGCTTATCCAGAGTCGCATGGGGAATCCCGCGCTTATCCATCCAGCTGCGGATCAGCGAGATCTCTTTCATGGTTTCGGCTACGATGTCGCGCGCGGCAGCTTTAGCTTGCTCCAGTTCAGTGCTTAGCGCTGAGAGCCGATTAGAACCCACCTGCAGGCTTTGCTCCATGGATTTTATGTATTCTCTATTCTTCTGCAGTTTGTGGCGGAGTGTGCGGTTTGCTTCGCCTTTCTTGATCTCGTATTTTACTTGCGCTTCACCCCAAAGCTTTATGGGCGCTTCTATCGAAGCGAGTTGAGAGTTGAGAGTTGAGAGTTGAGAGTTGAGAGTTGAGAGTTGAGAGTTGAAGTCACTCAGACAAGTTCCAATGGCTTTGATCTCTTGCATAAGCTCATCGTGTCTTTCAGCATAAGTGAGTTCCACTTGGGCTTTGATCACGGAGCTCAGTTGTTTCGCCTGCCTGTCAATGTACTCCGCCTGCAGATCAAAGAACTTACGGATATCGTCTATCTGCTGCATCTGATTCAGCCGATCCCGCTTGGATTCCCGGAAGATGGCAAAGAAGAGGAGAGCCATCACGAATATCTGGATGATGGTGTGGATCATTTTGCCTCCTGTTTTGCGGAAGCAGAGGCTTCCTGGTTGATCTCTTCGATCTTGGGGCTGATGGTGATGTTATCCACGGTTTTGCGTTCGCAGGATAGCTTTGCCAGGTCGATATCAGAGAGGGTTTTCAGCATATCCTTATTGGGCTCTTCTTTTACCTTGATATAGTCCAGCATACCCATGGATTTCAGCACTTTGAGACAGATTGCTTTGCTGATTATCTTGACAGAAGTGCTCACCCGCATGCTGATGGTGCCGTGAGAGAGCTCTTTGGAGCGTTCTTTAATGAATTCGTCCTTGTGCTCCTCACAATACTGAAGGATGGAGT
>Ga0334895_1003458_pt1 | contig 12149 bp, 9 predicted proteins | sample GraSluR3_MG_7_FD_207229 | JGI IMG/M metagenome (GOLD analysis project Ga0334895, IMG submission 207229) | Sludge microbial communities from methane-producing bioreactor in Wageningen University, Netherlands - Granular Sludge_31_05-R3 | ecosystem: Engineered > Bioreactor > Anaerobic > Unclassified... | reverse complement strand
TAACACAGGACAGGGAACGTCGGCAGCTGTGCCGGCGTTGCCTGAATTTTTCCAGGTGGGAGATACTATGGCCAAGGCCAATGTAATTATAGGTTCGATCTTTTTTCTGCTGGCACTGCTGATGTTCGCTGTCGCCCTTGATTTTCCAAAACCCCAGGTATCGGGACTTTCTCCGCGGGTGTTCCCCCAGTTTGTGGCAGTCTGCACAATGGTCTTTTCCGCCATGCTGATAGCCAAAAATGTGCGGCTTCTTGGCGCAGACGATACATCAGCGCAGGAAAAAAAGAAACTGGACACGTCGTTTGCCGCGCGCTTCAGCGCCTTCAGTGCGGCGGGTCTGCTGTATGTTCTTGTGATTGATAAAATCGGCTACCTAATTGCGACTCCTCTGCTGATTGCCGGTGCCATGATCATTTTTAACGAAAAACGATGGTATCGGGTGCTGCTGGTCTCGGTTTTTACGACCCTGGTACTGTACATTCTGTTTCGTATGGTGTTTCGCGTACCCCTGCCCAGAAATCCTCTGTGGTAAGCTAAAAGGATAGGCGTATGTCCGCATTGATTCAGGGACTTCAATTTGTTTTTACTCCGATCAACTTTCTGTTTCTGTTTATCGGGACCGCCGGAGGCATCGTTGTTGGTGCCATCCCGGGGCTTACAGGCTCCGTGGGAATAATCCTGCTTCTCCCCTTTCTGTTCTATCTGCAGCCGGCGGTGGCCCTGATTATGCTGGCGGGTATGTTCTGCGGCGCGATCTACGGCGGATCGATCTCGGCAATCCTGATCTCCACCCCCGGCACCCCCTCGGCGGCGGCCACTGTGCTGGACGGCTACCCCCTGGCGCAGAAGGGTGAGGCGGGAAAGGCCATCGGTGTTGCCACCATAGCGTCCACCTTCGGCGGGATTATTTCCACCCTGTGCCTGATCTTTATCGCCCCCCAGTTGGCCCGGGTCGCCCTCAAATTCGGTCCGGAGGAGTACTTTGCCCTGATGGTCTTCGGCTTGACGGTAATCGCGAGCGTTTCCGGAGCCTCCCTGGTCAAGGGAATCCTGTCGGGCCTCTTTGGCCTCTCCATTGCGGTTATCGGAATCGACCCCATATCGGGTTACGACCGTTTCTCCTTCGGTATTCCGAACCTTATGACCGGTTTTCCCATGCTGCCGGTGCTGATAGGTTTGTTCGCTATTACGCAGATCCTGGTGGAACTTCAGAAGATCGGGAATCCCCTGGAAATATACAAGCAGAAGATCAAGGGGGTTCTCCCGACCAGAAAGGAGCTGAAGGCCCTGTTCAAGGTAATAATTCCCTCCTCCTTTCTGGGGACCTTTATCGGAATCATCCCCGGGACCGGCGGGGCTATCGCTTCCTTCATGGCCTACAACGAGGCGCGGCGTTTTTCAAAGGACAAGGAGAGCTTCGGTGAAGGAAATATCCTGGGAATCGCGGCTCCTGAAGCGGCCAACAACGGAACCACCGGGGGTGCCATGGTCCCCCTGTTGTCCCTCGGAATCCCCGGGGATGTGGTAACCTCCGTTATGCTGGGGGCCCTGATGCTGGTGGGACTCAGGCCGGGACCGCTGATGTTCAAACAGAATCCTGAAATTATAAATGCACTGTTCGTCGGCTTTATGACAGCCCAGTTTCTTATTCTTGCCCTGGGTCTGTTGAGCGTGCGGGTATTCCCCGCCATACTCAGGGTCCCCTCGTCCATACTCTTTCCCGTGATTCTGGCCCTTTGCTTTCTGGGGTCGTTTTCTCTCGGAAACAGCATCTATGATATGTTCGTGGCCCTGATCTTCGGCATAATAGGGTTTTTCCTGCGGAAGTATGGCTTCGCCATGGCTCCGATCATCCTCGGCATAATTCTGGGACCCCTGGCGGAGCAGAACCTGGGGAAGGCTCTGATTATCTCTCATGGAAACTGGGGAACCCTCTTTAACTCCCCCATCGCCCTCTTCTTTTACGCAATTTCTCTGGCGTCTGTCAGCTATTCCCTGATGCGTATGAAGAGGCCCCACAAGCAGCACTGAAAAAAGAAGGGGCGGCTCTGCCGCCCTGAACTGAAAGCAGAGCGGAGCCGAAGGACACAGGTCCGATGGCGACCGGGAAAAAGGAACACTTCATGAAACTGCGTTATGGAATAATCGGAACAGGGATGATAGCGGAACACCAGGCAAAGGCCCTGGGGGATGTAGAAAACGCCGAAGTTACGGCGGTACTGAGCCGCAGCAGCCGGAGGGCACAGGAGTTCGCCGAAAAGTTTGACTGCAGGGCCTGTACGGAGACGAAGGAGTTTCTAAGCGAGGTAGACGCAGTGTCAATCTGCACCCCCGCGGGACTGCACCTGGATTCGGCCCTGCCGGTTCTGGAGGCGGGAAAGCACCTGATGGTGGAAAAACCCCTGGAGATAAACCTCAAACGGGGCATGCAGATAGTAGAAGCTGCCGAAAAGAAAGGCCTTAAGCTGGGCGGGATTTTTCAGTCACGCTTTTACGAGAGCTCCCGGGTAATAAAAACAGCCCTGGAAGACGGGCGCTTCGGCCGCCTGGTCATGGGGGACGCCTATGTAAAGTGGTTCCGCAGTCAGGAGTATTACGATCGGACGGACTGGAAAGGCAGCTTTGAATACGACGGAGGCGGTGCCCTGATGAACCAGGCGATTCACGCGGTGGACCTTCTGCAGTGGTTCATGGGGCAGGTGCAATCGGTTCAGGCGCGCTGCTCCATTCTCGGGCATTCAGGCATTGAGGTGGAAGACACAGCAGCGGCAGTGCTGGAGTTCGACAGCGGCGCCCTGGGGGTCATCGAGGGCTCAACGGCCGTGTATCCCGGATTTTTAAAGAGGATAGAAATATCCGGTACCCATGGCACTGCGGTCCTGGAAGAGGAGGAGCTCAAGACCTGGAGTTTTGAGTCGGAGATTCCGGAGGACATGGAAATCCGCAGGCGCTGCGGGGTAAAATCGGGCTCCGGGGGGGGAGCTTCGGATCCGGGGGCCATCAGTACCCTGGGGCACCGGCTTCAGTTCGAGGACTTTACCAGAGCAGTTCTGGAAAACGGGATCCCCTTTGTCGACGGAATCGAGTCCCTGAAATCGGTGGCAATAATCGAAGCAATCTACGAAAGCGGAAAGCGCGGCAGAATGGTTCCGGTGGAGCGCCTGTAGTTTCCCGGGGTTTTAACCAGCTTTTTCAGCCTTGCGGCGCACAAGGCGTTCGTGACTGTTTTTCAGGTGGGTCTGCATAAGCGTAAAGGCCCGTTCCGCTTCGTGATTGACAATGGCTCTGTACACCGCGGCGTGTTCCTCCATGGCCACTCCGTGGTCCCGGATGGTCGGGTTGGAATCGGCGTAGGTATTCAGGATTGAATCGAGGATGATCGGCACCACCCGCATGATAATCGGGTTGCACGAGGCCTCGGCAATGCTGCGGTGAAAATCCAGCTCTATGGCCATACCGATGCGGTGCTCATGGACGACCTCCCGCATTTTCTCAATGCATGCTCCGATTTTTTTCAGGTCCTTTTTCGTAGCGTTTTCCGCCGCCAGCCGGGCGACCCCCGGTTCGATGGCCAGGCGTGCTTCCGCCAGGGATATCTGCAGATCCGGGGCCAGAATGAACTCCAGCCCCAGCGGGTCCCGGGCGACCCCCGGCGCACGGGAGACGAAGGTTCCCCGGCCCCGGACAATCTCCACGATGTTCTGGGATACCAGGGAGTTGACCGCCTGCCGGATCGTGGGGCGGCTGACGCCGAAGAGCCTTCCCAGCTCTATTTCGTTGGGAATCTTGTCTCCGGGCTTCAGGTGCTCGCTCCGGATGAGCATTTTTATGTGTTCGGTCACCTCGTCGGAAAGGCGGTGCCCCGAGGACCCAAGCTTTTTGTACATACCTCTTAGTCTCCCGGAATAGTATATAGCTTAACTATAAGAGGTAAGACAACTGTCGTCAATGGTTACAAGAGCCTATTGCACCTCGTCCAGCATTCTGGACTCTCTGTCCAGATGAGCTCTGTCTCCCAGCACCCTGAGGCGCCAGGCCCCGTGAGCGTATTCAAGCATATTCAGGGCGCAGTTGTAGAGGGCAAAGTTGCGGGGAGCGTTATGGGGAATGTGCAGCACGTATCGCAGCATGGTGCTGATAAAGGCACCGTGACTCACCGCCACGACCTTCTCGTGCTTATGGGCTTCCGCGATATAATTTAGAAAGGATTGCCCCCGGTCAAGAAGCTGGTTCAGGGATTCGCCTTCAGGAATGATAAAATCAACCTCGAAATAGCGTTCCCAGATATCCGCGTGACCGTCCCGGATATGGTCGAAGGTGAGCCCGGTCAGAATCCCGACGTTCCGTTCCCGCAAGCGGGTATCCGATTCCGGCATAAGCCCGCATGCATCGGCAATAATCCGGGCGGTTGAATGCGCCCTGCCCAGGTCGCTGGTGTAGACAGCCGAGGGAGAGAGGGCCGCGACCCGTTCCGCCAGTAAACGGGCCTGGCGTTCCCCTTCAGGGGTGAGAGGGCTGTCCGCCTGTCCCTGGAAACGCTGTTCCGTGTTCCACTGGGTTTCACCGTGGCGCAGTATATAAAGTTCGGTCATTCTTCGTGAGGATACGTATTATGCCCACCCTGGGCAATAGCCGGAGCAGGTTCCGGCTAAATCTTCTCCGCTATCCGGTCTCCCATCTCCCCGGTTCCGATCTGCTTCATTCCCGCTGACATAATATCCACAGTCCGGTAGCCCTCGTCCAGAACGCCCTCGATGGCGGCGTAGATGTCGTCGTAGGCTTTGTCCAGTCCCAGGCTGTACTTCAGCAGCATTCCCGCTGAGAGGATCTGGGCTATGGGGTTCGCGATTCCCTGGCCAGCGATGTCCGGGGCCGAGCCGCCGGAGGGCTCGTAGAGTCCGAAGGGAAGCTCGCCCTCGGCGGCTTCCGCCAGGGAGGCCGACGGCAGCATGCCCAGGGAGCCGGTTATCATGCTGGCCTCGTCGGAGAGGATGTCCCCGAACATGTTGCCGCAGAGCATTACGTCGAACTGCCGGGGGTTCCGTACCAGCTGCATGGCAGCGTTGTCCACGTACATGTGGCTTAAAGTTACATCGGGGTACTCTGCTCCCAGTTTGGTGATGACCTGTCGCCACAGCACCATGGTAGACAGGACGTTGGCCTTGTCGATGGAGACCAGCCGCCGGTTGCGCTTGCGGGCGGTCTCGAAGGCCAGGCGGCCGATGCGTTCAATCTCCCCGGCGGTGTAGACCATTGTGTCGAAACCTTTGACGCCGTCGTTTCCTTTGGGCTGGCCGAAGTAGATGCCCCCGGTAAGCTCGCGAACGACCATAACGTCGAAGCCTTCGCCGATTATCTCGGGCTTAAGGGGAGAAGCCTCCTTAAGCTGGGGAAAAACAATGGCGGGCCTCAGATTGGCGAAGAGCTTGAAAATTTTTCGCAGCGGAAGGAGAGCCCCCCGTTCGGGCTGTTCTTCCGGCGGAAGGCTTTCCCACTTGGGGCCGCCCACCGAACCGAAGAGAACCGCGTCAGCGTTCCGGCAAGCTGCTACTGTCTCTTCGGGTAAAGCTTTTCCGTGCCTGTCGATGGCGATTCCCCCCACGTCGGCGGGGCTAAAGTTGAAGGACAGATCGTACTTTTCTGCGATTTTTGCCAGGACTTTTTCAGCCTCTGCCATTACCTCCGGTCCGATTCCGTCTCCGGGAAGTACTGCTATGGTATAGGTTTTCATGGAACCTCCTGTATTTCCGTATCTGTGGCTTAATAAATACTTAAGTTGCCGTAATTATACTAAATACGAGGCTCCAGGAAAAGAGGGCGGGCCCCGTGCATCTGTATTAAAAGCCGTTTTTTCGCTATACTCCGGGTATATGGATTCTTCTACCATCATCAGCCTGGCCGGCATCTGTGCCGTCGCCTTTGTATCGATTTATTCACAGGTCTATCTTTCCCGGCGCAAAAAGCGCCTTGCCGAAAAAATTGCCGCCGGTCCCAAGGTAATTGACGTCCGCAGTCCCAAGGAGTACCGGCAGGACCGTTACCCCGGGGCGGTAAATATTCCCGTCCAGAAGCTCTACATGGAACCGACTAAAGCGGGGCCAAAGGATGTCCCTATCCTGGTCTACTGTCAGAACGGCAGCCGGGCCCGCCGGGCCCGGCGCATTCTCAAGGCTTATGGTTATAAGGATGTAACTAATGGCGGCGGACTGGGAAAACTGAAAGCCCTGGGCTGACAGGCGGCTTGAAAAAAGCTTGACATATGGTATGCATACTCCCATACTGAATACGTATCCAGATAAATAGTATGTATTCAAGGGATCCTTACGTCCCGGGAGGTCTGGCATGTCGAAACGTGTAACCCTGAGCATTCCCGATGCCCTTTACCGCAAGCTCGAAGAGTGGCGAGACAGCTTTAACCTGAGCCGTGTTTTTCAGGACGCCCTGGCGGAGATGATCCGCCGCAAGGAGTCCCTGATGGAACGGCTCCAGGATGACATGCCCCAGATTATTGCCCGGCTCAGGCAGGAAAAACGGGAGGCCGAAGGGAGCTGGGAAAAACGTGGACACGACCGGGGACTTAAGTGGGCCCGGGGCGCCCACTGGCTGGATCTGAAAAAGATGCTTGCCTGCGGAGCGGATTCCCTGCTGGAAGACTCTGCCCTCTTTCCCGATTCCTTTCAGAAAGCTCTGGCTGAAGAGGCCGCTGAAATCGGCGACGACGACAGGGAGGCCTTTGACTGCTCCTTTGCTGAAGGCTGGATCAGGGGGGTCAGAGAGTTCTGGACCATGGTGGAGGACAAGCTGTGAAAAAGAGTCCTCACCTTATCGGCCTGGATATCGGTTCGGTTACAGTCTCCCTGGTGGAAATGAACGACCGGGGCGAACTCCTGGAGCAGGAAAATGTTATCCACGGCGGGCACGTGGAGGAGACGGTAAACAGACTGCTGGATAAACGCCGGGGCAATCAAAGGCTTTATATTGCCGCCACCGGTTCGGTCCCCGCCGGCTTTAACCCGGATAAAAAAATAAACTCCCAGGTTGCTCTGATTCGGGGTGTCCGGGAAAGCATTCCCGAGGTACAGGGTATTCTGTACGTGGGGGGAGAAAGGTTCGGACTTCTCAGCTTCGACGGCTCCGGGGAATATCGCAGGGCCCAGGGAAATTCGGGCTGTGCCGCCGGTACCGGCAGTTTTCTCGATCAGCAGGCCGAGCGCCTGGGCTTAACCGACAGCGCGGAACTGGCGGCTATTGCCGACACCAACACAGGGGAGGTCCCTCCCATAGCGACCCGCTGCGCTGTCTTCGCCAAGACCGACCTTATCCATGCCCAGCAGGAGGGTTGGAGCCTTGCTTCTATCTGCGACGGCCTCTGCAGGGGGCTCGCTCGCAATATAGTGGATTCCCTCTTTACCGAAGTCCCGGATTACCCGATCCTGATGTGCGGCGGGGTCGCTCTGAACGGGGCTGTGCGCCGTCATCTGCAGGAGATTCTCAATGTTCCGCTCACCGCGGAAACGGAGGAGGCCCGTTATTATGCCGCCCGGGGAGCGGCTCTGGAGCTGCTTGATACTCTTACAGAGTGCGGTCTGTCTCCTGATCTTCCTGCGGACCCATGGAAGCGTTTCGGAAAGAACGAGATGGAGAGCGTCTCTGTCTATCCTCCTCTTACCCTGAAGCTCAGCGACTACCCTGATTTCCGGGGCATGGAATACTATCGCTTTGCCCCTCCTGCAGAGGTCGGCATCGGAGATGTGGAGGTGGATATCTACAAGGAGCTGCGGGAGGATCTGGACATTTACGTGGGTATCGATGTGGGATCCACGAGTACCAAAGCCGTTCTGATAGACCCAACCCGCAGGGTCCTGGCGGGTTTTTACACCCGGACCTCCGGGCGTCCGGTACGTGCCCTGCAGGGTATTCTTGCCGCGGTGGAGGATGTCTCCCGGAGAACGGGCTGCGGCTTTCAGGTGCTCGGCTGCGGCACCACCGGTTCGGGGCGCAAGCTGGCCGGGGCAGTCCTGGGGGCGGATACAGTGCTGGACGAGATAAGCGCCCACGCCAGGGCCGCTGTGGAGATCGATCCGGAGGTGGACACGATCATCGAAATCGGCGGTCAGGACGCCAAGTTCACTACCTTGAAGCATGGCCAGGTTACCGGTTCGATCATGAATAACGTCTGCGCTGCGGGAACCGGCAGTTTTCTCGAGGAACAGGGGCAGAAGCTGGGGACGAGGATTGATGAATACGCGGTCTGTACCGAGGGGGTAGCCGCTCCCCTTTCTTCCGACCGCTGTACGGTGTTCATGCAGCGGGACCTGAATCACCTGCTTTGCGACGGCTGGAGCCGGGAGGAGGTCCTTGCGGCGGCTCTTCACGCGGTGCGGGAAAACTATCTGCAGAAGGTGGCTGTGGAGAGCCGCATCGGCAGCAGGATCTTTTTCCAGGGCGCCACCGCCAAAATAAAAACCCTGGTGGCGGCCTTTGAACAGAAACTTGACAAGCCCATTATAGTCTCTCCCTGGTGTCACCTGACGGGAGCCCTGGGGGCCGCTCTGGAACTGGCGGACCGGCAGGTGATTTCCGCATCCTTTCGCGGTCTGTCCCTCTGGAAAGAGAAGATCCCCGTGCGCAGCGAGGTCTGCGATATCTGTACCAATCACTGCAAGCTTACCGTAGCGGAGGTGGCGGGAACGACCGTTGCCTATGGCTTTCTCTGCGGCAGGGACTACGATACTGCTCATTATGTGCGGGGGGGCGGTAGCGCTTTCAATCTGCTGAAAGCGGTAAAAAAGGCGGAAGGGCCCGATCCTGTGACCGCAGAGCCTGTAACCCCCTTCTCCGTGGGACTGCCTTCTGCTCTGTACCTGAGGGAGGACCTGCTCTACTGGAAGACCTTTTTCGCCGAACTCGGGATTCCCGTTGTTTCCGGGGAAAAGATTGAAGACGGGGTTGCGGAAGGACGCCGCCACACCGGGGCGGAGTTCTGTGCTCCCCTGACGGAGCTTCACGGCCAGGTACACCGCCTCGCTGAATCGGCGGATTATGTTTTTCTCCCCGTTTACATGGAAACAACGAAGGAGAAAAAGGACCTGCGGAAATTCTGCTATTATAGCCAGTTTGCGCCGGCCCTTATGGCAGACCAGTTCCCGGAAGGAAAACTGATCAGTCCCGTTGTCCAGGCCAACTCCTTTCCCTTCAAGGTCCAGGCGGAGCTGTATAATGCTCTTAAGGGACTTCCGGGAAAATACTCGTTTTTGTCCATCACCCGAGCCCTGGAGAAGGCCGCCGCAGCAAAAAATCGGCGCAGGGAGGCCCTTTCAGCGCGCTTTGAGGAAGAACGCGGAAAAGCGGCAGATACTGATGTTCAGGTTGTGCTTCTCGGACGACCCTATACGGTTCTCTCTCCCTACATGAACAAGGGTATTCCGGAGATCTTCGCCAAACTGGGGGTACGGGCTTATTATCAGGACATGCTGCCCAGGGACCCTGAGGCTGTTGAGGCTATCCGTCCCCTGCTGGAGCAGGTTCACTGGCATTATGCCTCCGCTATCCTCGAGGCTGCGGAGAGAGTTGCAGGAACCCCCGGGCTCTATCCGGTTCTAATAAGCTCTTTTAAATGTTCCCCCGACTCCTACCTGCGGAGCTATTTCCGGCAGATCATGGACGCCCGGGACAAGCCCTATCTTATCCTCGAGCTGGACGAACATGGCTCCAGTGTCGGATACGAAACCAGAATCGAAGCGGCCCTGCGTTCCTTTCGGAATCATCGGACTATGGAGGATTCCAGCGCTGCGAAGATCGATTATTCAGGTCTGCTTCCCGACATGGCCACTGACCTGCGGCACAAAACCGTGCTGCTTCCCAACTGGGACCCCCTTACGATGCCCCTGATTGTAGCAAACCTCAGGCATGAAGGTGTTGATGCACGTGTCCTGGATGAGTCGGCGGATTCAATCCGTCGGGGACTGCGTCACAACGACGGTCAGTGCATTCCCATGAATGCCGTCGCGGAAGAGACCATGGATTATGTACGCAGGAATGGACTGGACCCGGAAAAAACCGTCCTCTGGATGATGAAATCCGATCTTGCCTGCAACATAGCCCTCTATCCTCACCACATTCGGCATATTTTCAGGAATTACGGTGGAGGTATGGAAAAACTGGGGGTTTTTACGGGGGACATAAGTTTCGGGGAGGTGTCCATTACCGCTGCGGTGAACACCTACTTCGCCTTTCTGTTCGGGGGACTCCTGCGAAGGATCGGGTGCCGCCTCCGGCCATACGAGATTAATCCGGGACAGACCGACAGGGCGATCGCCAGGGGAATGGAAAGGCTTACAGAGGCCTTTCTCGGAAAGAGGAAAAAGGAAGATGCTGTCCGGGAACTTATTGAAGAGATTGAGGCAATCCCTGTGATAGCAGCCGAGCGCCCAAAGGTGGCGATTTTCGGGGACATATACGTCAGGGACAATGACATATTCAATAATAACCTCATACGCTTCATCGAGAACCACGGAGGAGAGGTAATCACCACGCCGTACAGCCAATATGCCAAGATGATTTCCGACGCATACTTCAAACGCTGGTTTGCTGAATCCCGCTTTCCGACGCTCCTGGCTTTCAAGACCCTGCTGGCCGCAGTTGAGCTGCTGGAACGCAGCTATCAGAAGCTCTTTGACCGAGTGCTCTCCCTTTCCAATGAGCGCTACGACGAACCGGCAGAAAAAATCCTTGAACGCTTCGGCATGAAAATCGAGCACTCCGGGGAATCCATGGATAACATCCTCAAGGTCTGGTACATAAAGCGCCATTATCCGGAGGTCTCTCTGTTCGTTCAGACCAGTCCCGGTTTCTGCTGTGCCGGGCTCGTTACCGAGGCCATGACCCGACGAATTGAAGAAGTAACCGGAGTTCCGGTTGTCAGTCTTACCTACGACGGAACCGGAGCAGACCCCAACGAAATCCTGGTTCCGTATCTGCGTTTCCCCCTTTCCACGGAGGCAAAGGAAAAGAGCGAGCTGGAACTGCAGACGGGCTGAACCCTGCATTGTCGGCATAGCTGTACCCCGAAAAAGGTGCTCTCCTGTATCCATGAGACTGAAGGGTGAGATTATCCCGGGGTAACCATAAGCCTCCGAATACCATGGCTGAGGTGTTCTCTTCTCTTGCGAGGGAGGGCATAATTGATGACAGACTGGCGAATAGCCTGCGCAGCGCCGTCGGGTTTCGTAACATTTCCGTCCATGAATATGAATCTATCGACTGGAACATCGTCGAGTCGATCCTGACCAGCAAGCTCCCCGATTATTATCGTTCTAGTGAAGCAGTTCTTCAGAATTGAACTCATATAATAAAACTAATAGAATTATTTGACATTCAGCCTTTCGTGGGATAGTATAACTGATATATTATCACAAATTGAAATAGGCGGTTTCTGTGGGTAATCAATTGCTGCCCTGTATTCTGTGCATATCCATCATGCTTCAACTGGCATCGACCGCATACGCCCTGGTACTGATCAAAAAGTCCGGATTCTTCAAACCCTGGCTGCTGATTGCATCTGCAATTGCCCTGATGACAGTCCGGCGGATAGTCAGTCTGATCAAGATGCTGCAGAGTGGAGTTTTCCCCCCGGAAGCCCTGGAACCGGAACTGATCGCCCTGCTCATTTCAGTTCTGATGCTTGCGGGCTTGCTGCTGTTTTCCCCGGCCTTCGAGATAATCAAACGCCAACGCAGACAGGAGGCTACGGAAAAGGACTATCTCCTCCGGGAATCCCATCATCGGGTGAAGAATGATCTGCAGATTCTTAAAAGCCTGATTAATCTTCAAATGAACAGTCATGGGGTCGCCGCAGAGTCTGCAAAGCTCCTCAAGGAGATCGATCTGAGAATCGGTTCTTTTCTGCTGCTTCATGAATATATGTACCGGGATGGAGTCGACGGAGTCTCTTTTCGTGAATATATCAGCAGGCTGGCAGCCTCCATTGCAGCGGCCTTTGATGATGGTAAGGTTGCTCTGAAGGTGGCTCTTTCAGACACAGAGGTGGAGCGAAAAAACCTGCTTTACTGCGGGATAATACTCAACGAAGCCCTTACCAATGCCTATAAATATGCCTTTGGAGAGACGGAAACTCCAAGCATAATTGT
>Ga0334895_1003457_pt1 | contig 12149 bp, 12 predicted proteins | sample GraSluR3_MG_7_FD_207229 | JGI IMG/M metagenome (GOLD analysis project Ga0334895, IMG submission 207229) | Sludge microbial communities from methane-producing bioreactor in Wageningen University, Netherlands - Granular Sludge_31_05-R3 | ecosystem: Engineered > Bioreactor > Anaerobic >... | reverse complement strand
CTTTCATGGGGCACTTTGAATATATCCTCCGACAGCACCACCATGTCCGCGGCAAAACCCTCTGCTAGGCTTCCCAGCCTGTCTTCTCTGTGTATCAGGTATGCGGGGTTAACGGTAAAAAGCCTGATGGCCTGATGCGGTGTTAATCCCTCTTTTATAAGCCATCCTTCCTCCGGCTTTCCGTTAAGGTCTTTCCTGGTCACGGCGGAATATATGCCGTACAGCGGCTCAAAGGGTTCAACCGGCGCATCCGAGCTGCCTACACACCGTATGCCCATATCCATATACTTCCGCCAGCAGTAGCTGTATTCAAGCCTTTTGTTTCCCACCCTGCTTTCTGCCATCTTCCAGTCGGAATTTAAAAACACAGGCTGAATATTGGCGGTAACATCAAGAACTTTCATAAGCCCCAGAACCCTTTCGCTGCCTATCTGGCAGTGAATTACCGACGGGCGCAGCCCCTTGTTTTTAATAGTATCCCTGTGCCTTCCAAACAGATCCAATACGGTTTCATAGGCCCTGTCTCCTATGGCGTGTACCGCCACATCAAACCCCAAATCAAAGGCCTTTGTGATAATCTTTTCGAGAGGTTCCTTTTCGTGAACCAGTATGCCCCTGTTTTCCGGCTGGTCGCAGTAGGGCTCGGTTAACGCCGCGGTTCTGGCACCCAGTGAGCCGTCGGCTATTATTTTAACAGAACCAAAGACAAGCTTTCCCAACGTCTTTCCCGGCCTTATGCCAAGGCCTGCATAGTCGTCGATATCTTCCGGGCCGTCGGCCCTCAGCTGAAGCACCACCCTGATTGGCAGCCTTCCTTCCTTCTCCAGCTCCCTATACGCCTCAAGGAGACTTTTTTTGTCACGGCTGTATGGGAAATCATCGGTATGAACGGTGGTTATTCCCGCTGCGGCAAGCTTAATGCAGCCCTTTAAAATCAAATCCTTAAGAAGCCTTTTATCCCCCGGCACCGGAATATGTTTATTCACGCGGTGGATGGCGTTTTCCCTGAGGATGCCGGTGGGGTATCCATAAGCATCCCTGTCTATTTCACCGCCGCCGGTATCGGGTGTGTCCCTGTCTATTCCGGCAATGTCCAGTGCAAGGCTGTTGACCGAATGCAAATGACAGCAGGCCCTTGTCAGCTTTATAGGATGCATTGCAGATATTGAATCAAGTACTTTTTTGTCCGGCAGCTTTTTGTCCGGAAAGTCTTCATTGTTCCAGCCTGCCCCTACCACCCATTCACCGGGCTTAATATTATTCTTAAAAGTAAAACTCTTCACCCTTTGGACAAGCTCTTCCACCGACGCTGTGCCCGAAAGATCCACTTCCCGCTCTTTCCTTAGGCTGTAGTTTAGAAGGTGCATATGGCAGTCGGCAAACCCGGGCACAACGGTTTTGCCCCCAAGGTCAGTTACTTCCCCCGCAGCCTTAAAACGGCCGGGGATTTCGCCCTTTCCCGTCTCCAGTATCACCCCGTCTTTTACTATTATATAGTCCGCCCTGGGACACTTTTCGTCCATTGTTATCACGTTGCCGTTTATGTATATTTTTTCCGCTCCCTGTTTCAACGCCATACCTCCCTTTCAATCCGCGGCAACAGCCATCAGCATCCATGCAGGCCTTCATAATTTTCTATGCCTGCTTCCCAACAGCCGCAAGCAGCCTCTCATACAGCTCCTTTGTCTGCAGCTCGTCCCTGTAGTTTATTATTAGTGTATCACCACCGGCAGTTATTATATATACGTACGGCCCCCTTCGGCACTGGACAAACAGTCTTGCACTGCCGATACCCTCAAGCCGAAAGTTCCCTTTTAGCACCTCTCCCGCATTAAGCCCGTTTGTTTTGGCTAAAACTTTAGGCATGCTTTCCTCCAGCGAAACGGTTTTTACCTTATCTATAGGTATCGTAATGCCGTATGACCCCTTTATGCTTATATGTTCGGAAGTTATCTCCACCTCCTGAGGCCTGCTACCGGAATATATAAGCAGCGCCGAGCTCCCAAGGGCCAAAACCAGCACAGTAACAACAACTGTCAAAACAACCCTGTCCCTGGCAGTCCTTTTATTATGGTCGAATTTCTGCGCACCCACCAAAATATATATAAAGAACAGCATCATAAAAAACAGGGTGCCCATTATTCCCCACCAGTACCCCATATGGTTTAGAAGTCCCCCAAGCAGCAGTATGACGGCAATAACATACATTGAACTGCCGATAAAATTGCCAAGGCCATGGGTATCAACATTTTTCTTCTTTTCCGTTGGCATTGTATTATACCCGGATATTAGCCAATACCACCTGAAATGTTTTATCAGTATCCCCAGAACAACAAACAGCAGCGACACAAGCACCATTATCAACATAAGCAGTCCCCCATTATCTAGAATATGCTTTCAAACAAAACAATTCTTCATATAGAACTTAATGTTTCTTACTTATATTGAATTATACCAGACTATCCATCACTGAGAATAACCAAAGAGTATCCGCATCTTGATTAGAATTATATATTAAAGAATTTTAGGAGCTTAGTATTTATTGCATAATGTAAATAGATAAAAGGGTAAGAGGTTTTGACTTACAAAAAACAACTTAGCAAACCTAGATAGATTAAAAAGAAATAATATATACAAATGGTATCACATGTGGTATTATTGTATATAATAGAGGAGGAGAAAAAATGTGAGCCGAATAGAAAAATTGTATGAAAAGATGAAAAGAAAGCCAACACCGACTGATATTACATTCGATGAAATACATAGACTGCTAAAAGCTTATGGCTTTATTCAAAAAAAACCTTCTAGCGGAAGTCATTATGTATATGTGCATCCAGAGTTAGAAGGATATTGGACTATAGCTAAAAATAACCCAATGAAAAAAGGTTATATACGTGAAACAATAAGGGCAATAGATATGGTTAAAGAATTATATGGAGGGATTTAAATGAAAAATAGAAAAATAAGCAATGAAAAGAAGGCCTATAGAATAAATGTTTATCCAGTAGATATTGAAACTGACGAAATGGAATGGGTGGCTGAAATACCAGATTTACCTGGTTGTATTGGCTGTGGTAACACAGTAGAAGAAGCTATAAAAATGGTTAAAGAAGCTAAGGGAGCATGGTTAGAAATAGCTTTACAAGAGGAAAGAAAAATACCTGAACCCACAAATCCCTATGATAATGAATATAGTGGAAAGTTTACATTAAGAATACCTAAGGGACTTCATAAAGAACTATCAATAAAGGCACAAGAAGAAGGAGTAAGTTTGAATCAATATTTATTATATATATTATCTAAGGGTTCTAAAGATAGCGTAGAGAAGAAGTATAAATATAAAGCGACTTATGAACTCGAAATAAAGCATGCGGATATTGTAAAAACGTTAGTGGAAGATAAAACCAGTTTAATAGAGGGCCTCAAAATGGAAGTGCCGGACAAAATATTAGAAACTAATAGGAGGTTTTAAATATGGGTAAAACAAAGGAATATAAAAAACTAATAGATAAGAAACCTTATGATCTTGAATTGTATAAAGTTGTTTATAAAACAGTAGATATACCCGAGGACATACCAGGTGAAACCGTATTCAAACTTAAAACAAGAGATAATTATAGAATACTAAATATTACAGAAAAAAGAATCGAAATAGAGTTTAAAAGAGAACAATATTTCGAGCCTAAAGCTGTATTTGAAATTGAAATAAGTATTAGAACTAAATATGAAATAAAAAAGGATAAAGAAAAAAACGTTTCAAAGATTATTGAAGATCAATTCAAAAAAGATATTGATGATTATTTGAGACCGGCTGCAATACAATCTTCAATTATAGTTAGTAACCTCACAAATATCAATTTTAGAACACCTATAGTTAGTCCACCGTTTCCAGTACTTGAAAGAGGAGAAGATGAAGAGCAATAAATACTGGTGCCTTTAACCAAAACAACAAAACCCTTGAGATATCAAGGGTTTTGTTGTTGGTGCGCCCGGCGGGATTCGAACCCACGACCTTCTGATTCGTAGTCAGACACTCTATCCAGCTGAGCTACGGGCGCCTATAAAAAAATGGCGGAGAAGGAGGGATTTGAACCCTCGCGCCGCTTACACGACCTACACCCTTAGCAGGGGCGCCTCTTCAGCCAACTTGAGTACTTCTCCGCGTTTTTTTGATTGAGTTTTCCTGGCGGAAGGGGTGGGATTCGAACCCACGGCTCCTTTCAGAGTCACTGGTTTTCAAGACCAGCTCCTTAAACCGCTCGGACACCCTTCCTTCTTAAGACACAAAAACATTATAGCAACTATCGGATGGATAGTCAACCACCAAAAGGGTGCAGTACTTGGCTTCCCTGCCATACATGGATTATATTGACCGGCGGCCTAATCTATTATACAGCCGCCGGTCTGCATATTATACTATTTTTTTTCGATTCTTTCAAGGCCGTTCATGTACCTGCGCAGAGGTTCGGGAATAATGACCGAGCCGTCTTTCTGCTGGTAGTTTTCCAGTATCGCCGCCAGTGTCCTGCCCACAGCAAGTCCGGAACCGTTCAGCGTATGAACATACTGCGCTTTTTCTCCCATCTCGGGACGGTATTTTATCTCCGCCCGCCTTGCCTGGAAGTCCTCGAAATTGCTGCAGGACGAAACTTCAACATACCTGTCGTAGCTGGGCATCCACAGCTCGAGGTCATATTTTTTTGAAGCGGTAAACCCGAGGTCTGCGGTGCACATCATGTTAACCCTGTATGGAATGTTTAAAAGCTGCAAAATTTCTTCCGCATCGTTTACCAGGGTTTCCAGCTCGTCGTATGACGTTTCCGGCCGGACGAATTTGACCAGTTCGACCTTGTTGAACTGGTGCTGCCTGATGAGTCCCCTGGTATCCCTGCCTGCCGAACCCGCTTCTGCCCGGAAACATGCACTGTATGCCACGTGTTTTATCGGCAGCGTACCGGGTTCTAGTATCTGCTCCCTGTACATGTTGGTCACCGGAACTTCGGCCGTCGGGATCAGGAAATAATCGGTGTTTTCAACCTTGAAAGCATCCTCTTCGAACTTCGGCAGCTGGCCGGTGCCCACCATGCTGTGACGATGAACCATGAACGGCGGGAACACTTCCTGGTAGTTGTGCTGATTTATATGTACATCCAGGAAGAAGCTTATAAGCGCCCTCTCAAGGGCTGCGCCCGCACCGCGGTACAGCGCAAACCTTGCGCCGGTGACCTTGCCGGCTGTGGCAAAGTCCAGGATGCCCAGTTCGGCTCCGATGTCCCAGTGGGCCTTTGATTCGAAATCAAACTTCCGGGGTTCGCCCCAGTACCTGACCGGCACGTTTTCATCCTCGGTATCGCCAACCGGCACAGAAGGATGGGGAATGTTGGGTATCGAATACATTATGTCCTGTATCCGTTCTTCAATTTCCCGCAGCGTTCCGTCCATTTTTTTGATGTTTTCAGACAGCTGCTTCATTTCCTGCAGGATGGGTGCCACGTCCTTGCCCTCTTTTTTGAGTCTCGGAATTTCCTTAGACACGGTATTCTGCTTGCTCTTCAGCTGTTCGACTTCCGAAAGAAGGTTTCTCCTTTCCTCGTCCATCTCAAGAAGCTTGTCAACATCTATGTCTTCCCTTCTTTTGGAAAGCCCTTCCTTTACTTTTTCAGGGTTTGCCCTGATAAACTTTAAATCCAGCATTAACACATCAACTCCTTTTAGATGAATGGGGACACACCGCTGTTAACGCGGGTATTCCTTGCTGCGGAATGCCCCGATTGATAGCCTAACGGGCAAGAGCACCTTCAAAAAACCAAAAAATCCCGTTCCCCGAAGGGACGAGACCTTTCCCGCGTTGCCACCCTAATTGGTCCTTAATAAGACCCGGCTTTTCTACGCAATAACGGCTGTAAACCGAAAGGACTTGTTTCGTCCTTCTGCTTGGGGGCGGATTCCAAAGTGTCCTGCTCCGGTTTACACCATCCACCGGCTCTCTTTTCCAGGCAGCAGCTTTGTACTATTCCCCTTCATCGCATATATTAGTATTCTTGCTCGATTTATCATGTATTATAACACACAGGCAAAAAAAATCAAGAGCCTGCAGCAAAAGCCCCTATGTAGGCAGGGGGAGTATTATTCCCCCTTCTTTTCAAAGTTTTCGCCGGCTCTACTCCGTGTCTTTGGGTTTGGGGATAACAAACTGCCTGCGGCTGTCCAGGTAATCCTGTACTATTCTCAATGCTTCGCCAAACCTCTGGAAATGAACAACTTCCCTTTCACGCAGGAACTTGAGCGGGTCTAAAACATCCGGGTCGTCCGCAAGGTTTATCAGCCATTCGTAGGTTGCCCTTGCTTTCTGCTCGGCAGCCATATTTTCATACAGGTCAACTATCGGATTGCCCTTGGACTGAATATATGCCGCCGTAAAGGGGTTGCCCGCCGCCGATATGGGGTAAACGCCCCTGTCATGGTCCGCATAGTACGGGTCAAGGCCCGCCGCTTTGATATCTTCAATGCTTGCGCCTTTAACCAGCTGGTATACCATGGTGCCTATCATTTCAAGGTGGGCCAGTTCTTCGGTACCTATGTCGTTCAGGGTTGCCCTTGCCTCAGGGGTGACCATCGAAAACCTTTGGCTTAAATAGCGAAGGGATGCCGCCAGTTCACCGTCGGGACCCCCGTACTGGGTAATAATCACCTTGGCCATTTTGGGATTTGGGGTCCTTATTTTAACCGGATATTCAAGTTTCTTTTCATAAATCCACATGCTTAACACTCCTCCCCTGCAAGTCTGAAATTAAAGCTGTAGTGCCAGGGCCACGGATTGCATATCCACTGCCATGGATAGCTGCTTGTTGAATAATAGGCGGTTAACGGCCCATAGCGCCTTTCGTATTCCATTCTAAGCATTTTGGCCTGCTCGACTGCCGTGTTGTATTTCATAAGTGCGTTCCGGTCACGGGGATGGGTATTGAGAAACAGATTCAACTCAATTATGGTAAAATCCAGCGCACTCAGCTGTTTTAAGAGTTCTTCCCTGTTAGAATCCATAATGCTGCCTCCTTTATTCATATTGCGGGGGCCTGTGTTTTTTGTCCGGTCCCCTGTAAGGGCTGAACAGTTCCGGGAACAATGTTCCTCTGCACAGTGCCCGGACCGCCGGATAGGTGCTGCACAGCCTCTGGAAGGGAACATAGGCCCTTGCCAGTTTCACATTTTCAATAACCGTTTCCTGGGGAACACAGGGGTACCCCGGTGTACCCGGCGCCCCTGGAGCCGGCTCGATGTTGGGAAGATAGGGGTTCCCCGGTATATACTCGCTTTCGGGAACCCGGTCGTAGCATTCCGGAGGGTAAGGTTTTTCGGGCATCTTTGAATCACTTGACCTCATGTTCATCATAAAAATTAAACCTCCCATACTTTACTTTGTACATAATATTATTCTTCAAGAAAATATGTGCCCCCTGACATAACCCGGCACTGAGGCGGCTGTCTGCATCCAGTACTGAGCGGTACAAAGATTAAACCGGCGGCTGTACCCGGTATAAGTTCTGAAATTTGCCGGGAAACAGAATAAAACCGCTGTTCGAAGGCAATACTCAAAGACAATAGAGTCTCGGGGGTGTTAAAATGAATGATGTTGACATGGTTTCCCAGTTGGGTGATATGAAGGAGATTGATTACAGAAATACCCTTGCCATTGCAAGCCTTATTGAACTTCTGATAGATAAAGGAATACTGGATCGCCACGAAATCGCCAAAAAGGCAAAACTGCTGGACGATATGACCGCCCAGGAAATCGCGTACCTAAGCAAAAAGAAAAGCATCTAAAAACGGAAGGCTGCAGAGCCTTCCGTTTCAGTATGCCGCTTATCGGTTGGTAAGCTGCTGCAACCGGTTCAGTACCTCCTCAAGCGCTGCAAGGTGCTCCCCGTACTCGGCCCAGTTTCCGGTTCTTTGGGCTTCCTGGGCCCTTTCAAACAGCTCATTGGCGGAATCTATAAGTTCTTCCAGATTTCCTGCGGGGCCTTCTTCCGGTAGTTCTCCGGGTTCCACCGGCTGTACAGGCTCTTCGGGCTGCTCCGGCCTGCCGGTATCAGGAGCGGCTTCCCCGAATATCACTTCAAGGGCTTCCGAAAGGGTCTCTTCCATTACTATTGTATCCTCGTAGGCCACTATAACCCTTCTCATCTCGGGCAGGCTGTTTTCGCCGGACGCTTTCATAAACATGGGTTCAACATACAGAAGGGAATCCTCTACGGGTATCACCAGAATGTTGCCCCTGATTACCTCGGAACCCCTCTGGTCCCATAGCGACATCTGCCTGGATATCTCGGTATCCTGGCTTATCCTGGTTTCAATCTGCATAGGCCCGTATACCAGCTTGTTCTTGGGCAGTTTGTATATTATCAGCTCCCCGTAATTGTCCCCGTCGTTACGGGCCACAAGGAAGGCCACCATATTGTTTTTGTTTATCGGCGTATAGGGAATGGTCAGTATGAACTCAACATCGTCTTCACCGGGCAGCCTTATTACCTGGTAGCTGGCCTCCATTTCCCGGGTATCGCCGGCATACTGCTCCAGCGCTATGTTCCACGCGTCTTCCCTGTTATAGAATACCTGCGGGTTCTCCATGTGATAGTCCCTGTACACTTCGGCCTGGATGTCAAACAGCGTTTCGGGATACCTTATGTGCTTTCGCAATCCTTCCGGCATTTGGTCAAGGGGTTTGAACAAACCCGGAAAGATTTTATTATAGGTATTTATAACCGCATCCTCCCGGTCCACCAAATAGTAGTCGGTGGTACCGTTATAGGCGTCTATCACCACTTTGAAGGAATTTCGTATATAGTTGGTGCCTCCTCCTATCGGCTGGGAATAGGGATAATTTGTATCATGGGTATACCCGTCGATTATCCAGAACAGCCTTCCTTCATGTATGACCAGGTACGCGTCTTCACCATACGAAAAATAAGGGGCGATCTTTCTGACCCTGGTCATTATGTTCCTGTTTAAAAGGATACGGCTGTCGGAAGTCACGTCCCCGGAAAGCAGAATCCTTGAACTGCCCTGGTTAAGGGCGAATATCAGCTTGTTCAAGGGATTTATTCTTATACCGGCGGTACCCTCGTAAAAGGCGTCCACGTTATCGTCCCCCAACGGGTAGTCGAATTCGGGGGATTTTGCATTTGTAATAACATACTCGTCGGTAAGCTCGCCAAAGTATATCTCCGGACGGGTTACCTCAATCTGTGTATCCGTAACCGGAGGAATATCCCTGACCAGAAGCTGGGGCTGGCCCTGGGGCGTGACGGTGTTTACCGGAGACAAAACAGCCCCGTATCCGTGGGTATATCTGAGGTACCTGTTGACCCAGCTCTGCGCTTCCTCCCTCAGATGCTCCGGGGACAGTTCCCTGGCCGAAAGAAATACCTGGGTATACTCTCCGTCTATCATATACCTGTCAATATCGATATCGTTAAACCTGTAATAGGGCCTTATTCCCTGCAGTTGGTTATATGTTTGAAGCGCGGGCCTGTAATCGTTTATCCTTATATTGTCGATTATCGGCCTGTTGGCATGAATATCCTCAATGGTAAGCGTGTCTGCGGCGGCAAACTCCTTCTCCTGGATTTTATCCAGCCCGTATGCCTTCTGGGTATACTGGATGCTGTTTTCTATGTACTGCCGCTCCTTTGCATACTCGTTGGGCTCCACTATCAGGTTTTGCACCGCCAGCGCAGCGAAATTCCCCAGTATCGACACCGCCACAAGCAAAATGGGCCCGTACAATGCAACCTTGTACTTTTTTGTAAAGGCGGCGTATACTATGAGTACCGCGCTTAAAACGCTGACTGCCGCCTGCAGCATGTAAACCTTCAGGGTGACCACAATATCGGTGTAGCCCGCTCCGTAGGCCACGCCTCTTGAAGAAAACAGCAGGCTGTACCGGCCAATGAAAAACCTAGCAGCCAGAATAAGCAGTATAACAAAGCCTATGGTAGCTATCTGCCTTACCGCCAGATTTAGCATGTCCTTGCTGAAAAGATTTCGCCTTGTAAATCCTCCCTGCTGCCCGTCCTGCATTTTGTTCATTTCAGGGGTCTTCAGGGTTATCATCGCGCCGTAAAACACCACCGTGGCGATAATAAGGACCACTGCAACGAATGTGAGCAGTGAAAGCAGCTGATTTATAAGCGGTAGCCTGAATATGTAGAAACCGATATCCCTGGCGAAAATCGGATCGGTCACATTAAAATCCACCGCATTTATGTATCTGAGGATGTCCAACCATAAACCCCTTGCCACAACAGTACTTACAAAAAAAGCCAAAACCAGCGACAGGATTATTATAATCCTGTTATAGTTTTTCCTTTCCTGGTTGCTTTCAATTAATCCCGAATGCCGGTAAAAGTCCTTTTTCATGTTCCTGAAATACCAGAACAAAAGCACCGACATTACCACAAAAACAGGAACGCCTATTTTGAGCTGGTTTATAATCCTTACCAGAAATATGCCGGTATAGCCCACTTCCCCGAACCACTGATAGTCAACAAAAAAATTGATAAGCGTGCTGAACGACAGGAAAAGGACAATAAACACCGCGATTATCACAAATAGAAACGTCCTGCCTCGTCTTCTCCATTTAACCAAAACCAGTTACCTCCCTTGAAAGCTTGTCACTCTTCAATCAAAAAACCCCTACGCTTTAATTCTTCCCGGATTTTTTGATAATTTTCTTCTTTTTTAACCTGTATGGTGTGCAGATGAACTCCCGCGGTCAATGTGGACAGGGGCTGCGCTCCTTCATTTTCTATGGATTTCATGAAGTCCCTGACATCCTGCCTGGAGGAAATCATCAGAACTCCCCTTTTTTCGCCATAGATAGGATGTTCAATAATAACATCTATTATGCTGCCTCCCAGGTCCACTATTGCTGTTAGCTCCTCCTCAATCTCCTTGTGGGTATGATGTCTGCATACAATAGTCTTGGTTATTGCCTTCGGCTGCATTGGATTTATCAGCATATATCCCCTGGGTGTTGCAACGATATCCTCCCCCGCCGCTCTCAGCACGGCAATATCCTGGACTATAACCTGCCTTGTTACTCCAAGTCTGTCCGCAAGGTCGGTCCCTTTAACAGGCCCTGCGGCCGATTCGAGAATTCTTATTATTTCTTTCCTTCTCCCGGTAGATACCATAACCTATATCCCTTCCTTTTTCCAAGTATGGGCAATTTAAATGATAACACATGTTTCCCAAAAGAACAATTGCAGTATTACAAAGGATTCCGCCATGCTATAATAAACTTAGGTATTAAAAACAGGGAGTGGATTTTTTATGAAAAACACCGCACCCAGAAAAGTGGTCCTTATATTTCTTGCCTTAACAATTGTGATTTCTGTCCTTTCGTCCTGTTCGCCGGAACGAAAGAAGGCTGAAGTTCCGGACAAAGTGCAGGTGAAAGACGCATACAGGCAGGCGATGGAAGCCTATGGCTGGTTTGACATGACTACCATGCCGGTGGATTACTCGGTTTCGAAGGAATATAACGGGACAAAATACTACAGGGTAGAACATAATGATATTGAAACTTACGCCGACCTTAAGCTCCACCTTCAGGAACTGTTCAGCGATGATATTGTGCTGGAGCTTTTAGGCCAGGCAAAAGAATTCCAGCGTTACACCGATATCGACGGAGTTTTATATGCGGTACAGGCTGACCGGGGTGCCGACATTACCAAGGGAGAAGAAACACATCAAATCATCTATGAAGCGAACGACAGAATCATTTACAGGGTAGAGGTGGAAATAATCGATTTTGAAACGATGGAAGTGGTGGATAGGGAAACTTACGATTTCACTTACGAAAATTTAAACGGTAAATGGGTATTCAGTAATTTTTGTATGGTAAGATAAAAGTTAAACCCGGCAGCGACTTACTCTCCCAAGGCGTCTCCACCTCAGTACCATCAGCGCTGGAGGACTTTACCTGTGTGTTCGGAATGGGAACCGGTGTTACCCCTCCGCCATTGCCACCGGGTTTAGTTGCACTTTCAAAGATGCACAGCGAATTTCAATCGGGGACATTCCTCGGCTACATAGGTATACCCTCTGTAGAGGTGTGTCCCCTTTCCTTATAGGTCAAGACCTCG
>Ga0334895_1003456_pt1 | contig 12150 bp, 9 predicted proteins | sample GraSluR3_MG_7_FD_207229 | JGI IMG/M metagenome (GOLD analysis project Ga0334895, IMG submission 207229) | Sludge microbial communities from methane-producing bioreactor in Wageningen University, Netherlands - Granular Sludge_31_05-R3 | ecosystem: Engineered > Bioreactor > Anaerobic > Unclassified... | reverse complement strand
AGATTGCCAAAATTCTCCACGGGTTGCACATCCCTTTTGTCATTATCGAATTGGATCAACGCCTGGTGGAAATGGCCAAGGAGGCCGGGTTCAAGGTGGTGTTTGGCGATGCCAGCCAAGCGGTGGTGCTGGAGGCTGCCAACACAGCCAGGGCTGTGCTGCTGGTGGTCAGCATTCCGGCGGTGGTAGTGGCGCAGGCCATTATCCACGATGCACGTTTGCACAATCCAACCATTCAGGTGGTGGCGCGCCTGGCTGATATCGAATTCATGCCGGTATTCGACAAACTCAAGGTACGGGATCTGGTGTATCCGGAATTTGAGGCTGGTCTGGAAATAACTCGACAGGCCCTCTTACACCTGGGCCTGCCGGTGCAGGAGGTACACCAGCACACCGAACCACTCCGCCAGGAATTTTTGCAACTGAAGGACCAAGGCGAACACCTGCTGCAGCAATACAAGACCCTGGCGCAGTTGCGCACCGCAGAACAGAATTTCGATCTGGAATGGTTCAGTGTACAGGAAGGCTGTGGGCTGCTGGGCAGAAGCCTGGCTGAAGCGCGTGTCCGCAGTCAAACCGGTGTGTCCGTAGTGGGGGTACTGCGCAGTGGTGCAGTACAGGTCAATCCTGGGCCTGACTTTCGCTTACAGGGCAAGGATATGGTGGCGGTGATCGGTTCAAGTGAAGCCAGGGCCAACTTCCATGCCATGCTTGTGCAAGGTGCCGACCAGGACATGGCAGCAGGTGCACCCACATACAGGGCAGCCGCCTGAACCCCTCTTGTTGTGACTGTTGGAAGAATGCCCTGCTCCAGACAGGAATGACACAGGTGCGGATAATCAGCTATCTTATATTAATATGTTGATTATTTTGCGTTAAATTTCCATTAGCTTGCCCGCTCTTCTTTTCTGTTCACCTCAACTTGTTTATACTGCGAAATAGGCCTTTGCAGAAGTAATTTTAGTGGCATAGTACGCCATTTGGGGCAGATCGTACATGAAAGGGACCCAGTACATCAGGTGAATCATGCAAACGAACAACACAGACAAAAAACTCGCCCAGACAAGCCCTGAAAAATCAGACATTCAGGAGACTTCTGTCAGCTTCGATCTGGATTCGCCTGAATGGTACTTGAACCGCGAGCTGAGCTGGCTGGCCTTTAATCAGCGGGTTATCCACGAAAGTGTAGATGAGCGCAACCCGCTTTTGGAACGGGTCAATTTTCTTGCCATCATTGGCTCGAATTTGGACGAATTCTTCATGAAGCGCATCGGCGGCCTCAAGCAGCAGGTGGGTGCAAAGGTGAAGCAACTTTCCACCGATGGCCGCACTCCCCAACAACAGATCGACGAATGCTACGAAATTATCCGCGATCTGTTGGAACAGAAACAGACCATGGAACAGGTGCTGCTGGAACGGCTTGCCGAGGAAAACATCCACATCCTTGCTTACAAGGAACTCAGTGAGCGGCAGCAGGAGAACATGGCGCTGTATTTCAGGGAAAATATCTACCCGCTCCTCACCCCACAGGGCATGGATCCGGCCCACCCCTTTCCCTTTATCTCCAACCTGTCCTTGAACCTGCTGGTGGCCACTCGTCATCGCGATGATGACCACATTTACTTAAACCGCATAAAAATTCCCACCGGCGCAGGTATTCCCCGCTTTATCAAGGTGGAGCCACGACGGCATGTGTACGTGCTTTTTGAAGACATCATTGCCAACAACCTGGATGTTATTTTTCCGGGCATGGTGGTGGAGAGTTGTGCTGAATTCCGGGTTACCCGCAATGCCATTACCGAAAAACTCACGGATCAGGCGGTTGATCTGTTGGTGATGATCGAATCGGCCCTGCGCGAGCGCAAGTTTGCGGAAATTGTCCGCCTGGAGGTGGACAGCAGCATGAGCCAGCAGCACAAAGGGATGCTCGCCTCCCAATTGCAGCTGGATTCCCGCAAGGATGTCTTTATTGTGGAGGGCATCATGGCCAAGCGCGATTTGTTCGAAATTGCCGCCATCGAACGGGCCTCCCTACACTATCCACCGCATCAACCGGTGGATCACTGCAAGATGTCGCAGGAAGCGCCCAACATCTTTCATCTCATTCGCGAGGAAGGCCCCTTCCTGCTGCAGCACCCCTACCAGTCTTTTACGGCAACGGTGGAACGCTTTTTGCAAGAGGCCAGCTGCGACCCCAAGGTGCTGGGCATCAAGATGACCCTGTACCGCACCTCGGCCAATTCGCAAATCATCAAGTATTTGCTCGATGCAGTGCAAAATGGCAAACAGGTGGCAGTGGTGGTGGAGCTGATGGCCCGTTTCGACGAATCCGCCAACATCCACTGGGCTACCCATCTGGAGCAGGCAGGCATTCATGTTACCTATGGGGTAGTGGGCCTGAAAACCCATTCCAAGGTAATTTTTGTGGTACGGCGCGACTACGGCGGCCTGAGACGCTACGCCCACATTGGCACGGGCAACTACCATGCCGGTACAGCCCGTATCTACAGTGATTTGGGTCTGTTGACCTGCGACAACGATATTGGCGATGACCTGACCGAATTTTTCAACTTCCTTACCCTGGGCTATGCTCCGCTGCGCAACTACAAAAAATTGCTGCCCTCGCCAAAATTTCTAAAAAAGGCCCTGCTGGAAAAAATCAAGCGCGAGATGGCGCACCAGGCTGCTGGCAAGGGAGGTCATCTCCAGTTCAAAACCAACGCCCTTACCGACAGCGACATCGTCAAGGCCCTGTACGAGGCCTCCCAGGCTGGGGTGAAGGTGGATCTGATCGTGCGCGACAGTTGCCTCATCCGTCCGGGCATCAAGGGGTTGTCCGAAAATATTCGGGTGATCTCCATTGTTGGCCGCTTTCTGGAACATGCCCGTATCTATTACTTCCGCAACAACAACCAGCCAGAATACTTCATTGGTTCAGCCGATTTGATGCTGCGCAACCTGGAACGCCGAGTGGAGATGATGACTCCGGTGGAAGCCCCTGCCCTGCAGGAGCAGTTGCGGGAAATGCTAGATCTGCAGGTTGGAGACCAGCGCGGTGCCTGGGAGATGCAGTCCGATGGCAGTTATGTACAGCGACAGCCAGCTACCACAGGAGAGCAGCGCTCTGCCCAGGAGCAGTTGATCGAGGTGAATAAAAAACGGTTGGCCGAGGCGAAACGAGTGCACAAGCGCCAGAGTGGCGGCAAGATCCCTAAGCGAAAAAAATCCTGAGGGCATTGAAATTCATTGGCATTGTGCAGTGATGAAACCGCAATGCTCCGCATTTGCCCGGCAGAGGCACAGGACTGCGAACAGATCCGCGAGCTGTACCTGAGCGCCTTTCCAAAAGACGAAGGGTCGGTGGTGGCGGCTGTGGCCATTGCGCTGCTTGCGCAAAAGGTCCTTGACCTGGTCTTTGTCTATGGCGATTCAGCCTATTACAGCAGGTTTGGCTGCAAAGCCAAACCTGCTGCGCCCTATCTTCCGCCCTATCTTTCCGCACTACCCCCTCACGTATTCGTTCGGCTGGCAGGCCATGCACCTGAACGGTTTTCCCCCTGCACAAACACCGCAAACACTCGCATTTGTACCCGTTCTGGCTCGTCCTGAGCTGTGGTAAGGGGCTTCCTCTCTTTGGCCCGCAACGTCACATCTCGGTGAGATATTTCCAGTAGCGCTGCGGCATGCCCTGTTGTTGTAACTGCGGATTATGCCGGGCCGGGTTGCTGATGGCCCTATGAAAAGCGCGCCATAGCTGCTGGTACTCCTGTTCGTTCTCGCTCAGCTGTGCCGCCGGTACTTCTCCGTGCAGAGCCACGTAGGCGGCAAAATCAGTATCCACCTCCACCGGCTGTAAATCCACGGTATCCCAGTAGAGCGCGCTATTGCGCTGCAGGTCGTGCAGGAGCCAGCGGCACCCGGCCAAGCGCCGCCTAAAATGCCGGGCGCACAGGGAAATGATGTTGTAGTGGGGTTCAAAGGGGCCGTATTGCAAATCATCCGCCAGAATGCGGAAACGGATCAGCCCCTTGTAGCGGTGCGCTTCGCGGGAAACGGCATGAAAAAGCCCTTTTAAGTGGGCAACAGCGCTATGGCTTTCGTAGGAGAGCGCCTGTTTGCCACGGCGCAGACACAGGTGCACAAAGCTATACATCTGCATTTCCACCCCGCCCTCCCCACTGAGATAGGCATAGACCGCCAGATTGGCAGCCAAGGGATGCAGGTTCTGCAGATACTGCAGGAGGCGGTCTGCCTGATCGGCATCACATTTCAGGGTGATGACCGTATCAAACAAGGTGGGTGTATAGCGATGGGTCGGGGTAATGGCATGCACTGCACCGCCATCCTTCACGGCTCGGGCAATTGCATGGAGCATGCCGGCAAAAGTGCCGTCATACAGGTAAACCACAGGTTCCATGCTAGAACAGTCTAAGCTGCCGATACTGCGGGCTAAGGTGGCTGATGGCCGGTTTTTCCAGGCGGCACATGGCGGTCAGCAAGTCTTGATGGGAGGGGATGGCGGCAACCAGCTTTTTGCCGTTGATGGATAAAAAATAGCGGGCCCGTTTCATCACCAGGCCCAGTTTTTTCAAGTCTTCTTCGCGGATGGCAGCCACTCTTCTGGTGGCAATGATGCGCCGTGCTGAAGTGACGCCCAGGCCCGGCACCCGAAGCAGTTCTTCATAGCTGGCTCGATTGATATCCAGGGGAAAGAGGTCGAAATGACGCAGGGCCCAGGCCGCCTTGGGGTCAAGCCGCTCATCCAGATTGGGAGCCGTGGCTTGCAGAATTTCTTCGGCCTGGAACTGGTAGAAGCGCATGAGCCAATCGGCCTGGTAGAGCCGGTGCTCGCGCACCAGCGGCGGCGCAGTGGCGGGCATGGGCAGGTTGGGCGCACTGTTCACCGCTATATAGGCCGAATAGTAGACCCGTCGCAGTTGCATTTTGGTGTACAGGCTTTGCGACAGGGTAAGGATATGCAAGTCGCTCTCGGCACTTGCGCCGATAATCATCTGGGTGGATTGCCCTGCCGGGCAGAATTTTGGCGTACGGCGGGATTTTTTGCGCTCTGCGGCATAGTTACTCATTGCCTCACCGATCTGCCGCATGGGTGTGAGGATGCCCTGGCGGGATTTCTGCGGCGCCAGCTTCCGAAGCGATGCTGCCGAGGGCAGCTCAATATTCACGCTCAAACGGTCGGCCAGCATGCCCGCTTGGGCAACCAGCTCCTGCGGCGCGCCGGGAATAACTTTTAAATGGATATAGCCGTTAAAGGCGTATTTGCTGCGAAGCTGGCGGCAGACATCCACCATGTCGCTCATGGTCTGTTCCGGGCTGGCATAGACCGCAGAGCTGAGGAACAGTCCTTCGATGTAGTTGCGGCGGTAGAAGTTGATGGTGAGCTCAGCCACCTCATCTGGGGTAAAGGTGGCTCGGGCGCACTGATTGGAACGGCGGCTCATGCAGTAGACGCAGTCAAAGCGGCAGTCGTTGCTGAGCAGGACTTTTAAAAGCGAGATGCAGCGGCCGTCTGCTGACCAGCTATGGCAGATCCCTGCGGCAGCGGCATCACCCAGAGCGCCGGGCTTTGCCTTGCGGTTACTGCCACTGGAGGCGCAGGATGCGTCAAACTTGGCGGCATCCGCCAGAATGGTCAGTTTGTCCAGCGTATTCATAGGCCATCTTGCCCTCCACTCCGCACTACACGGCTACGATGTGCAAAAGCGATAGAATTCCAATGAGATTACAGCTAAAGGTATCGTATCACATCAAGGTGTAAATCGCTGCAATATCTTGAGCCAATCTGATTGGCAGTACCGCTTTGACCTGAAAAACAATCAGACCCCTGCTTGCTTATTCCAGTTCCAAATCGAAAAAGATATCAAGGAGGCAAGGGAAATGCGACGCAGGCGTACACATGGTATTTCGAGGAGCATTTTCCGAAGCTGACCCAGATAGGGCTTTAATAGAGAAGTGGAATGAGCGGAAGTGGAATTAGCTCCGCATCTGCTTGAAATAGGCCAACAGCGCATGCAGGGTGGTGAGTGGATGGGGTGGGCAGCCGGGGATGTACAGGTCCACCGGCACCAGGCTGTGCAAATCGCCGATTATTTCCGCAGAGCCATGGAAGGGGCCGCCGGAAATGGCGCAGCAACCAGCAGCAATCACCACCTTGGGTGCGGGCACGGCCTGGTAGGTGTCGATAAGGGCGCTGCGCATATTGCGGCTGATAGGGCCGGTGACCATGATGCCGTCAGCATGGCGGGGCGAGGCGACAAAGTCTATGCCGAAGCGAGACAAATCAAAAAAGGGCGTACCCAGTACATTGATATCCGCCTCGCAGGCATTGCAGCCACCTGCTGATACCTGGCGCAGCTGCAAGGAGCGACCAAAGAGCTTGATGATCTGCTCCTTGGCCTGCTGGGCCAAATCAGGCAAGGTGCCGCTGGTGATCAGGTCATTCCTGGAGGTTGCAGCCAGTTCAAAGCGCTGAGTGAAGCGGACAAAATACTCCCCACCTTCCCCTTCCCCATCCTGCAGCTCGGCGCAGCGGCCGCAGAAGGTGCAGCGGCCTAAATCGATTTTCCTCTCTTCGGCCAAAATGGCGTTCTGCGGGCACAGCGCTGCACAGCGGCGGGCAAGACTGAGCGAGCTATCTGCATTGACCAGGGGCAGGCCCCGGTAGCTCGCAGGCAGTTGGATCGGTTTTTTGGGGTAGCTGCTGGTGCGATGGCCCTGTTCCAGCCGGTTGCGGATGATTTTATACATTGGTTCCTGTTCCTGGTTGAATAGCTCTATATTTCCCTCTGTGCTGCTTTAGGTCTGTCGCTAGAGGTCAAAACCACAATAGCTCAGATTAAAGCTCTTGTTGCACAGGGGAAAATCGGAAATCTCCTGGTTGCGCAGGGCCATGGCCAGGCCCGGCCAGTTGTGGAAGGAGGGATCCTTGATCTTGTAGCGGATGAGCTGGCCCTGGTCATTGGTCAAAAGGCAGTGGGAGACTTCTCCGCGCCAGCCTTCGTTCAAGGTGACCACGCAGCTCGATGGCGCCAGGGCATAGTTTGTGTCTTCTGCAGGTACGGGCCGGCAAGGTTCTTCTTCCCTGGCCAGCAGCATGTCAATGGCGTTCAACGAGTGCACGATCTCCTCCTGCCGCACCATGGCCCGGCTGAGCACATCGCCACTGGTCATCGTATTGGTTATGGTGGGCAGCTCCTGGTAGCATTCTGTTGGAAAAAATTCCCGTACATCATAGCCAAGCCCAGAGGCCCGGCCGCAGACCCCGACCAGGCCAAGCGCCTGTGCATGTTCCCTGGTGACCGTGCCGGTGCGTTCAAAACGGGCCAAAACCGTATGCGCGGTGAAGAGTAAATCGCAGACATGCAGGATCTCTGGTCGTAACTCTTTGATTTTCTTTGTAATCACCTGGCGCTCCTGCGGCCCCATGGCAAAGGCCGTGCCACCAGGGCGGATCAGCCCCTTACCAAAGCGGTTACCGCTCAGTGCCAGCAACAGGTTGAGGAACTCACCGCGGATGCGGCCAAAATACGCTGCCGGCGGATTGAAGGCCACATCTCCACTCAATGCGCCCAAATCGCCGATGTGGTTGGCCAGGCGCTCCAACTCAAGGGCAATGGTGCGCTGGGTGCTGGCCCCGGCTGCCACCTCCAGCCCGCACAGGGCCTCCAGGGCCTGGCAGCAAGAGAGGTTGTGGCCGATGGTGGTGTCTCCGGCAATGCCCTCGGCAAGGGTGATAAGGCGTTTGTGCGGCACAGTTTGCAACAGCTCTTCTACCCCACGATGCTGATAGCCCAACTGGATCTCCAGGTGCAGCACCTCCTCGCCGGCGCACTGGAAACGGAAATGACCGGGCTCGATGATGCCCGCATGCACCGGCCCGACTGCCACCTCGTGCACCGCCTCGCCCTGCACCTGAAAGTAGGGGTAGTTACCGGGAATCTCTTCTTCGTAGTTGTTGCCGAACACATCTGGCTTATCACTTTTGTTGGCATGATAGCGCAGCATCTTCAACCAGGGGTGCCCGGCCGGACGCAGACCGTACTGCTCGGCAATCTCCCGCTCAAAGAGGTTGAACTGTGCGCCCGCACTTAAGGTGAGCGAAGGAAATTCTCGGCCAACCGTGGTTTCCAGGATAAAGAGATCACTGTTGCGCAGCACGGCCAGAAGCACCATCTGCTTGTCTTCCGGATAAGCGAAAAACTGCACGATAAAGCCGTTGTTGCGTACAAACTGGCTGAGCTGACGGTGGAACAGCTCGCTGGAGATTCGGGGAATCTGGTTGCGCGCGATGCGCTCACCGTTCACAATCTTGAGCATGAGGCTATCCATGGATCACGCCCCCTAAAAGGACAATGCTGTCGTTAATCACCTGCCGCAGCGGTTCGGGTATCCAGACACAGAGTACAAGCGAGCTGAGTAACAGGGCCAGGGGCGGCAGGAATTGTAAGACCTTTTCCCTGGGCCGGAGTGCACCCTGGACCTCGCTCTCCTGGCCCAGGGCCATGCGCAGTGCCCCTTGGGCAAAACCGGCGATAACCAGAATCAACAGGATGACAAAAAGCAGGCCAACCACGGGCAGACCCCGCTGAAAAGCGGCAAAGAGAATCAGCACCTCGCTGACAAAAAGGCCAAAGGGCGGCAGACCGGCAATACCGAGACAGGCTGCAAAATAGCAGCAAAAGGTTTTGGGGAGCACGCGGGGCATGTTGGCACACTGGCTAATGAGCTTGCTGCCATAGGTGCGCATGATGGTGCCGGCCGAGAGAAAGAGGGAAGATTTGAGCAGGGAATGGTGGATGAGGTGGAGCATGGCCCCGAACAGGCCCAGTCCGCCGATACCGGTGCCAATGGCGATGATGCCCATGTTTTCGATACTGGAGTAGGCCAGCATCCGCTTATAATCTGGCTGGTTGAGAATGAACACCCCGGCCACCAGCAGGGAAAAAAGGCCGAACCCAATGAGCAGGTTGCTGGAAAAGGCGCCGAGTCCTGCCAGAACCATGAGGGTGTGTACCTGGTAGATGCCTAAAAAAGCACAGTTGAGCAAGGCGCCGGAGAGCAAGGCCGAAGCCGGACTGGGCGCTTCGCTGTGGGCATCGGGCAGCCAGGTGTGCATGGGCGCAAGCCCCATCTTGGTGCCAAAACCGATGAGCACAAAAATAAAGCCGGTCTTGAGCCAGAGCGGATTGAGCAACGGCGCGACCTTGTGCAGGGAAGAAAAGCTGAGCGGGATATCCGGCCCAGTCCCTTCCATGGAAAAGGTGATGAAGAACAGACCCAAAAGGGCCAGGGCAATACCCACGGAACAGATGAGCACATACTTCCAGGTGGCCTCCAAAGCTTGTTTGGAGCGGTGAATGAAAATAAGGGGCGCACTGGCCAGGGTGGTGGCCTCAATGGCTATCCAGAAAACGACGGGATGCTCGGCCAGAGCGGCCATACTCATGGTACCCAGAAAAAGGAGCATGCAGCCGCTGAAAACAGCTTCATATTTTGTGGGCCGCTGCCGCATATAGCTGACCGCATAGGGGGCGGTCCAGGCAAAGACAAAGGAGCTGAGCAGGAGCACCAGCATGCCTGGATGCGCCTTGCCGAAAAATTCGGGAAAATAGGCCTGGCCGCCAGCCAGCCAGAGCTTGAGGCTGAGGAGCAGGTGCAGGGCACCGGTGGCTACCAGGGCGATTCGCCCAAATATTGGCGGCAGAATCAGGGTGACAAGACCAACACACACGGGCAATAAAAAGATATATTCCAGCATGGCTCAGTCCTTGAGTTGTTCGAGATCCAGGGTATCGACATCGTCAAAGGCCCGGCTGATGTTGTTGAGGATGATGCCCATAACCATCACCGCCACCAGCAGGTCGAGCAGAACACCGAATTCCACCAGGTAAATGCTGCGCGTTTCTCTGGTCAGGGCAGTGCCCATCAGGTAGATGCCATTGTCCATCATCAGGTAGCCAATAACCTGGCTCAGGGCCTTGCTGCGGCTCATCATCAGAAAGAGGCCGCCGCCCAGGGTGGTGATGGCTGTGGTCAGCACCAGGGTATGCACGCCCTCTACAGAGATATTCAGGTGGTGGGCGATATAGGCAGCCACCAGGATGAGCCCCAGGCCAACCGCGACCGAGCTGTGGTAGCCAACCAATGGTTCCACCTCGCGTCCGATGACGATGCGGGTGAGGGCAAAGTAGAGCAGGCCCGGAATGCACAGGGCCTTGATGGTCAGCATGACCGCAAAGAGGATGATGCCGCCGGCATGCATCTTACTCTCTAATTCCAGCAGCATTGGCATGAGCGAAACCAGGGCCCCCTGCAGGGCCATCAGCTTGATGAGCGACATCATCCGGCTGGAGGTCAGCGAAAACAGCACAGAGAGCAGGATGATGGCCAGGAAGATTTCAATACCACCAATCATTGAATGAACTCCAGGGAGGTGAGGATAATGGCAAAAAAGACCAGGGCAAAGGAGGTGAGCAGGTACTTGGGCACCAGTGGCATCTTCAAGCGGGCAGTGCCGGATTCAACCACACCAATGGCAGCATACACCAGCACGACCAGGCCATAGAACAGCAGAATGGCCAGCACAGGGTTTAACACCAGCTGGGCTGGCTTGAGCAGAGAGGCGACAAAGGCGGCATAGAAAAAGAGCTTGCAGAAGGCCCCCAGTTCGATCGTGGCCAAATCAGGCCCGCTGTGATCGAGAATCATGGCCTCGTGGATCATGGTCAGCTCAAGGTGGGTGGCTGGGTCGTCTACTGGTACCCGTGCATTTTCCGCCAGCATGACCATGAACAGGCCCACGACCACCAGGACCAGCAATGCTCCCCGGGCTCCGTCAAAGGAAAGCGGTGTCTGGCCGGCAAAGTATTCGCCCAGGCTGAGGGTGCCGTTCATGCGGAAAAAAAGGACCAACACGGCAAAAAGCGTGGCCTCTGCCAAAAAGGCAAAAAAAGCCTCGCGCGCGGCTCCCATGCCCTCAAAGGGCGAGGCTGTGTCCAGGGCAGCGACAATGGTGAAAAACCGGCCCAGGGCAAAAAAGTACAAGAGTACAATGATGTCGCCCTGAAAGGAGAAGAGCGGCTGCAGCCAGGCAAAGGGAAAGAAGAAAAGTGCCATGAGCGCGGCAGCACAGGAAAAAATCGGCCCCAGGCGGAAGACAAAGGTACTGCTGGTGCTGTAGACCGAGCCTTTGCGCAGCAGTTTCAGCAGGGTGTAGTACTTGATGAGAAGGGGTGGGCCCTTCTTTCCGGCAAAAAAGGCCTTGACCTTGAGGATGATGCCGGGAAAAAGCGGCACCAGGGCCAGGGCCAGGACAAGGGAAAAAACAGAGAGTATAACGGACATGGCAACCTCGAACCTGGCTAGACGAGCAGAAGAACAATAATGATGGTCAGCACGATATAGGCAATATACGACTGAATACGACCGTGCTGTATCCAGCGCAGCTTTTGCGCCAGCCACAACACAGGTGTGGTCAGCAGGCGCTGCAGGGTAATTTCGGCCAAATCCTCTGCCTTGCTGCTGTACTTGGCCGAGGCAGGCAGAATTTTTTGCGCCAGACCGGTGCACTGGCTGCGCGCCAGCACCAAGGGACGAAAAAAATTGACCGGGCCCATGGCATAGGAGGTGCCGGTATACTGAATACGGCTGCTGGCCTGGGTAAAGCCGCAGCCCCAGGTTGCAGCCCGTTCTACAGGTTTGTCGCGGTAGGCCCGGTGGCGCAGGCCAGCCAGGCCGGCCAGCAGAACCACAAAGAGCCAGGCAATCAGGGTGAGATTACGGCTGATGCCGGCAAGCACATCACCCGACAGCAAGGAGGAGGCCATGGGACCAAGATCGCGCAGCCCTGCAAAGGCGGCGTGGATGAAGGGCCCGGGAAAAAGCCCGATGCACAGGCAGAGGAAGGTGAGCGCCAGCATGGTGGTTTGCATGGCTGGCCCGGCTTCAGTGGCCTGGCTGGCCTGCGGGCTGCGCGGCTCGCCCAGAAAGACAATGCCCACCGCCTTGGTGAAACAGGCAGTGGCCAGCCCGCCGATCATGGCCAGGGAGACAATGGCGGCAATGACCAGCACAAGATTGAAACCATTAAATCGCAGACCCAGAAAACCAGCGTAATAGATGAGAAATTCA
>Ga0334895_1003452_pt1 | contig 12158 bp, 14 predicted proteins | sample GraSluR3_MG_7_FD_207229 | JGI IMG/M metagenome (GOLD analysis project Ga0334895, IMG submission 207229) | Sludge microbial communities from methane-producing bioreactor in Wageningen University, Netherlands - Granular Sludge_31_05-R3 | ecosystem: Engineered > Bioreactor > Anaerobic >... | reverse complement strand
TCGAATGTCATCATATTATACCCTTGTCGGAAGGTGGTCTAGATGTTATAGAGAACGTTATTGCATTATGCCCTAATTGTCATAAAAAAAGACATTATGGATAAAAAGTTTGTAAGAGAGTACATACATGGCCAATGTGCCGCCCGTCGTCTAACAGCAAGGGTTCCAGCTGGCGGGGCGCGGTAGGGAAAAGCAGAAAGCCTTTGGAAGAGGTAACTCATGAGGCCAGTCAAGTAAGTCGAATCATGAAGCATACGCGCCCACATTGCCCAACCTAACCGCGGTCGCGGTCGCTGGTGGGTAAAAAAGAGAAATTCGGCTTAAGGTTGGGCAACGTCTGGAACTCGTGGACGTTATATAAAATCGCGCGCATAGGCCGCCGCGTCCTGCGGCGGGAAAAAAAGCTATTTTGAAGGGGATGGAGTGTATGAGCGAAGTTGAAAAAGTTAATGGATTAGCAGACAGGTATTCAAGGAATCCATTATTACGAGGCTTGATACAACTCATTCCTTTTGGAATTGGATCAGGTATTGATGTAGCTTTAGTAACTCATATAGAGAATATCAGAGCTGAAAGGGTAAGGATATTTTTTGATGAATTGCAAAATGGTAACCGAGAGCTTTCACCCGAACTATTAGAATCAGAAGACTTTTTGCATTGTTATTTTTCAACAACAAAAGCTGCTTTAAATTCTCGAAGAACAGAAAAAATAAGAATTTTTGCAAAACTACTTAAATCATCCTTTGATGGTACTAATACTGTAAATATTGATGAATATGAAGAATTCTTATCGATTCTAGATGACTTATCATTTAGAGAAATACTAATTCTCTTAAAATTGTATAGTTTTGAAATAGAGTATCCCAAACAAGGTGAGGAAAATGATCTTCAGAGAGCATCCCGGTTTTGGGATAAATTTGTTGAAGAACTTAACACTGAACTTGGTGTAAGAGTAGATGAAGTTGATTCTATTATGACTCGATTAAATAGAACTGGTTGCTATGAAACCTTTATTGGGGGATATTTTGATTATACTGGTGGTAAAGGTAAATTAACTCCCACATTTTTTAGGATGAAGGATCTGATTCTTGAGTTATAGTCTTGGGTGCCGACATCCGTGTCGGCTCTGGCTTTGAGGGGCGCGCGACTTTACATAACAAAGCATCTGCACAAGGGTGCGGATGAGCCAAGTCATGAAGAAAGGCTCTGGGGTAGAGCATGTAGTTTGCCGCACCACACCGTTTCGCCGGGTGGCAAGCACCGCCAGAAAGAAGGGCTCCGAGGGTTCGGCTCAACGGCGTCGCAGATGCCAGACGATAGGCAGACATTGCTCGCTGCGCTCGGTGTGTCATGAAAGGAATTGATAAACAATTCCGTGCTTTGCAAAAGATGAGGGAAGACCCCTCGGACTCGGCATTCAGGTGCAGGGTCCAAACAACCTTAAGCTGTCATGTTAAAGAGGCATGGTGGTGAGCGTTAAGGAAAAGGCCGGGGCTACCGGTCATGTACGTATCATGGAGCTGAACGAAAGTGAAGGGCTGAAGAAGTATCGTTAGCGAGAACATTGCTATCAAAACCAGGGATTTGAGCGTTAACTGGGATAAATCCGGAAGAAACCTGATTACTGTCCGGATGGTAGCCGGTATAGAGGTCACAGGAACATGATACAGGCTTTTGCAAGGAACATGAGAACCTGTGCTCCAATGTGAAGGGAAAAATCCAAGGGCACACACCACAAGGATGAAAGTACCGATGAGGAGCATAGGGGCGGAGGAATTCGTAGTAGTGATGAAACGACTGTAATGGTCGTGGAGCAAAGGGATTCCGTTATCGAAACTTTGAAAATTGGTCAACCAACAATGGGAGGAATCAATGAACAAAGGGAAACCGTACGAGATTTCAAAACACTTGGTCATGAAAGCTTTTAAACTGGTGAAGGCCAATCATGGCACGGTCGGGGTAGATGCCCAAAGCCTGGAGGAATACGAAAAGAATCTTAAGGATAATCTCTACAAGTTATGGAACCGGATGTCATCAGGGAGCTACTTTCCAAAGCCGGTCAAGGGAGTGGAGATTCCAAAGAAAAGTGGTGGAATGAGACTACTGGGAATACCGGCAGTGGAAGATAGGATAGCCCAAATGGTTGGAAGGCTATACTTTGAGCCATTGGTGGAACGAATTTTTCACAAAGACTCTTACGGGTACAGACCTGGGAAATCTGCCATAGACGCTATCCGGATAACCAGACAAAGATGCTGGGAATATGATTGGGTTATTGAGTTCGATATTCGGAAGCTTTTTGACAACATTGACCATGAATTGCTTATGAAGGCAGTCAAGAAGCATACAGATTGTAAGTGGCTTCTCCTTTACGTGGAAAGATGGCTTAAAGTTCCTTTTCAAATGCCAGACGGAACCATTGTGGAACGCACGGCAGGAACACCACAGGGAGGGGTCATAAGCCCTGTATTAGCGAATTTGTTCCTACATTATGTATTTGACCGGTGGATAGTGGATGCAAGTCCACAAAACCCATGGGCCAGATATGCCGATGACGGATTGGTTCACTGCCGGACAAAGGAAGAGGCCGAAGCACTCTTGGGGAAACTCAAAGAAAGGATGCTTAAGTGCAAACTGGAAATCCATCCGGATAAAACGAGAATTGTATACTGCAAGGATGGGAATAGAAAGAAAGAGCACGAGCATACCTCATTTATATTTTTGGGGTATGAGTTCAGACCAAGGGTAGCAAGGGCTCGATATGGTCGATATTTCATAAGCTTCACCCCTGCAGTCAGTCCACAGGCGAGACAGAGCTTTCGGGATTCCATAAGGGAGATTAGGAGACAGTCAATTGGGCTAAAGCTTGATGAAGTGGCACGCAGAATGAACCCGGTTATAAGGGGATGGGCCAACTATTTTGGCAATTTCTATCCCAGTATGATGAAACAGGAACTGTGGAAGGTAAATCTCGCATTAGCCAGATGGGCAATGAGGACGCGCAAGAGTTTGCGACGTAAACCGGCCAAAGCACTTGATTGGCTTGGTGTCTGTGCGAAAACGAGACCGACACTCTTTGTTCACTGGGAAATGGGCATTATGCCAACGGTATGATAACAAGAGCCGGATGAGGGGAGACTCTCACGTCCGGTTCCGTGAGCAGGCAGGGGTGAAATTCCCCTGCTTGACTCGACCTTGGTCTGCCTATCGTGGCGCGGGTTACACCTGCTGATAGGCTAGCTCGCGCAAAGCGCTCGCATCATCGCCTATCAGCAGGTTTGCTAAATCCTTTCGCCAAGTGCAAGCACTAAGGCTCAAGGACTTCGCAAACCCGCGCCACGTTAGCCGACATAGTGCTTATTTGGAGGTAATATAATGTCAGTATCAATATTTAATAGTAATGAAGGTGAGAAAAAACTTCTCAAACTCTATGATCAGGCTTTACTTGGGCTCGGGTTGGAATATGAAGAAAATTATGTCAAGACCCGTTATGGTAAGACTCATATTTTAACTACTGGACCCGAGAAAGCTTCACCAGTTGTACTTTTGCAGGGAGGCAATACTGTTAGTCCAATAACGCTATCTTGGTTTCTTCCATTAACAAAACAATTCCGGGTTTATGCACCAGATACTATTGGACATCCAGGAAAAAGTGAACAGGTTAGAATTTCACCATCAGATGATAGCTTTGGAAAATGGATAATTGATATTCTGGATGGATTGGGTTTGTCTGAGGCTATATTCATTGGACCTTCCTATGGTGCTGGGATTATATTAAGAACAGCATCGTTTGCACCAGAAAGAATAAAAAAGGCTGTGTTATATGTACCTTCAGGTATTGCTTCGGGGTCGATAGCACAAATGGTACGCAAAGTAGTTCTGCCTATGCTGATGTACAAGATGTATCCAAGTGAAGAAAGATTAATTAAAGCAGTAAGACAGATGTTTACTGGGGAAATTGATGAAATCACTAAGCAAGTTACCGGGGCGGTTTTTCGGTATGTTAAGCTTGAAACAAACATGCCCCGATTAGCTAAGAAAGAGGAATTGATTAAGTTTAAATCTCCTACAATTGTTATAGCTGGAGATAAGGACATTTTTTTTCCTGCACAAAGAGTCATTCCGCGTGCAAAAGATATTATTCCTAATCTTGTAGGCGCAGAATCAATTCCGGATTTAGGGCATTTACCTTCAAAGGATAATTTAAACTACATAAATGACCTAATTATAAGATTTATCAAAAAGAGAAATAGCACTACGATCGGCTAACGCGATGATTTGCGGCTTCGGCTACGCCTACGACCTAACTTGACGTTTGTCATGCCTTTTGCTAATAGTATTTATGCTTTTGAGGGCAAAGGTCATGCCAACTGCCAAGTTCGCAAATCCCGAGAACGATAGGCAGACATTAGAAATATCCAAGCTAAACTTAACAGTTCATCATTAAAGAAATATTTATGATGACATTTTGGTATCATATGTGGTATCATTGTATATAATAGAAAGGAGCCTGCTATAGTTGAGTCAAATAGAGAAACTGTATAAAAAGCTAAAAAGAAAACCAGTACCTTCAGATATATTGTTTGACGAAGCAGATAAGCTTCTGAAAGCTCATGGCTTTGTCCAAAGGCAACCTTCTGGAGGAAGTAGTCATTATATATACACACATCCGAACTTACCAGGTTATTACTTAACTATAGCAAAGCATGGAGGCAAGATTAAAACTGGTTATGTAAAGGCTACGATTGATGCAATAGAAAGAGTGAGAGAATCAAATGGAGGTATATAAAATGAGAAAAGATATGGGCGGAAACAAGGAAAAATTTTATGGAATGCGTGTTTATCCTATGAATACTGATTCCCAAACTGTTGAATGGGTTGCAGAATTCCCTGATTTGCCCGGATGTGTTGGATCTGGTGATACACCAGAAGAAGCAGTAACTATGGTTATAGATGCAAAAAAAGCATGGATAGAGGCAGCTATAGAAGATGATAAGAATATTCCTGAACCTTCGAATCTTTACGAATCTGATTATAGTGGTAAATTTACACTTAGATTACCAAAGACGCTTCATAGAGAATTAACTTTACAAGCCGATTATGAAGGGGTGAGTCTTAATCAATATATAATTTACTTGATAACTAAAGGCCTAAATAGAGAAATATCAGCGACTAAAGAGAAAGTTAGCGAAATCAGATTACAGATTGAAGCAAACATTATATCTACAAATAGCGCTATTGAGACATGGAAGAGAAGTCCTTTCCCAGAAGAACCTTCTGAAATGTTTAATAGTATTCTCCATAAGAATAGGAGGTTTGAAATATGAGTGAAAAATACAAGCTTCAATTGATTGATGATTCTAGTTTTCATGTTTCTTTAAGGAAGGTGAAATTTGACAGTTTAGGTATTCCGAATGATCTACCCGGAAATACTGAATTTAGATTAAGAACAAAAGATAGTTACAAAATCTTGAAGCTTACTGATAATATGGTTGAATTCGAATTTACAAGGGAAAAATTTTTTGAACCAGCTGGTTTTTTTGCTATAGAGATAGTTTTAACAGTCGATTATAAATTGAAGTCATCAAAGAATAAAGACAAAGAAAAGGTCATTGAAAGAGATATCAAAAATGAGTATTTTAAGCTACTTTCACCCGCGGCAACAAGAGCCTCCATGTTGGTGAGTGCACTAACAGACATTGATTGGAGAAGTCCTGTAGTTGATCCGCCATATCCAATATCTGAAGATGATGAAGAATAAGGCAGCATGTTTTGTTGCCTTCTTTGATAAGATCATTTTCTAACGTCAGCTAACACAGTATTGCCAGTTTCGCTTCTACCGTCGCTTTACCCAAATCCAGCAACCTAAGATAAGAGCTATCTAAGGTTGCTGGACTTCGGCAATACGGATACGTTATCGGAAAGATGAGGCGAGGCCGCCGCATCCTGCGGCGGATTAAGTAAGTTTCTGTAGCTGATGTAATGCATACTTGTGTGATATTGTGATTTAAGATTATTTATATGATCTGATTATGTTTTTATGTGCAAGGGGTGACCGAATATGAAGGAAGAGCTTATTACTCCCTGTGGGATGAACTGCGGTGTATGCGTCAGTTACTTGGCGATGAAAAATGATTTGAACAAGAAGGGCTTCAAAAGAGTGTATTGCGAGGGTTGCCTGCCCCGCGGTAAAAACTGCCTTCATATGGGTGACCGGTGTCAGGTGCTTGGAAAAGGACTTGTTCGATTCTGTTATGAGTGTAAGGACTTTCCATGCAAACGCCTTAAAGCCCTTGATAAACGATACAGCACAAAATACCATATGAGCATGATAGAAAACTTAAAAGCGATAAGAGAACATGGTCTTGAAAGCTTTCTTAAAAAAGAAGCTGCAAAGTGGACCTGTCCCGATTGCGGTAATACGATATGCTGCCATAACGGTTTATGTATGAGTTGCAAGCTTGATACACTGCGTCAAAATAAAAAATACCGCTAGGGTCAGGAGTAGACATAGTATTTAATACAGACTATGAGTATAATATTCGATATTTTATAAATCGTACAACATTAGGAAGGGCATTGTGGTATTTTAGGGGCCGACGTCCTGTCGGCCTCTGAGTATGGGGGCGCGCGACTTTACAGAACAAAGCATCTGCACGAGGGTGCGGATGAGCTAAGTCATGAAGAAAGGCTCCGGGAAAGAGCATGAAGTTTGCCACACCACACCGTTTCGCCGGGTGGCAAGCACCGTCAAGGAGAAGGGCTCCGAGGGTCCGGCTCAACGGCGTCGCAGATGGCAGACGTTCTACGACATATCGTGCAAAGGCCGCACCGTCCTGGCGCAGACGAAATGGGATGAGAAGTATTTCTTCGAAGTAGTAGGAAACAGCGACAAAAGTAACAGAAAGTATAGAGGTCTGTTCAAGGAGTTGTTGAATATAAGATAGTAAACACCTAATAACACAAAAATATCGAGGAGGGAATACAAATGAAATTTAAAACTTTTACTGCTTTTTCTGCTAAAGGTTTAGATAAACAAATAAATATGTTTATAGAAAGGGAAGAAGTTACTGTATTAAAAATACATTTTTCTTCTAGCTTTAACGGTCTTAGTGTATTAATTGAGTATGAGGAAAAATAATAGCTAACAAAATTTAGGATAGGTAGAATATCGCGAATATAACGTGATTGCTGTTGATTTGGCAGACAAGATGATTGAAAAAGCAAAAGCAACTCGCTAACACAGAATGAACAGTTAGGAGAAAATTTATGAACAAATATCCGGAACCAACCGTTGGAGCTGTAATTTTTAATACCGAAGGGAAAATACTCCTATGCAAATCTCATAAATGGGAAAATAAATATGTGATTCCCGGTGGGCATATTGAATTAGGAGAAAGCATGGAAGATGCCCTGAAACGGGAGGTGTTTGAGGAGACAGGTTTAAGTATTTACGATATTAAACTAATTAGTTTGAAGGAGAGTATATACAGCCATAAGTTTCATAAAAAAAAGCACTTTATCTTCATTGATTATATGTGTAATACAGACTCTAGTGACGTCATCTTAAATGATGAGGCAGAAGAGTATAAGTGGGTAGATATAGATAACATCGAAAATTATGATTTAGGCGGTTTTACGAGGAAATTATTGATGGAATTAAGGAATATGGACGTATCTAAAAATATTACAGAAGTGTTTTATAATTATTAGCGAAGAATTATAAATACAGTTACGCACCATTTTAAAAGCAAGATGTTTGTGTTTAACGTATATAAGTAGAAAAAAGAGACATATGAAAGATGTAAAACAATTATATATAATAATTTTATTAAGAAAGGGCAGGCGGAAATGAGATCCAGTATAAAAATGCAAACAGTACATATTTGCACCATAGTAGTTCTTTATTTAGCGGCATACCTGATTTGCCGACATATTTTTGATGTAAGAGGCATTTTGCCGATTTACACACCGGGCTGGACGGGAAGGCATTTTCTTTGGTTTGCGGCGGTTATATCAACGTTGCCGGCGTTTTTCGGCTGGGTTAAGTTTCCCTATATCACGTTTGCAGGTTTTGTATCGGGTAATGTAGCCGGAGAATTACTTGGAGGGTTCCAGTCCGATATTCCCCCTCGATATCTCCATCACGGGTGGTTGATTTGCATCGTTATATTTCTTCTGTCTTGCGCCGTTGGAGCATATATCGAACATAGATTTAAATACCGGACGAAAACTTAAAATAGACAAAATTGAGATACTCTGAAGCGACTAAGCTGATTGGAATAAGGCGTTAACCCTGAACAGGGAAACTACATATCCCAATTTGTAAGGCCGACATAGCATGATTTTGGCCTCAATTTGTTGCATCCTACTTATTATATGTAACAATCAAATAATAAGGAGGAGAAATTAATGGTTTTGAAAGCCTTTATTCTTGGAGGATTATCATCAGTAATTTTAGTGTTCATATTAAAGAATGTCCTTAATATTTCTGACAGTATGCAATCCGTTTGGTTATCAACAAGTATCATTGTTGCATTTATCTGTGGTTGCTCAGTATGGATAGTAAAAACCATTGAGAAAAAGTAATACATGAAATAATTTACGCACTCTTCTTACTTTTATTGTGCAATAGAAGTCAAAAAGATTAATCCAGGGTGCGACGTCCTGCCGCACTCTGTGTTAAGGGACGTCGTGAGTGTATCAACGTTATGTGACATTATTGTATTGCTTTGTAAGACGAGATAGGGGGTGAAAATATTAAAGACCTACAATTAGAAATTGAAAAGAGCATAAACTCTCTTGGTGAAAAATTTTTAAAGTGGCCCTTTAATTTTTTTACGGAATCAGATGCACATTCATTTCTTTACTACTACATATTCCGTTCCGGTTCTAAAGAATTAAAGATTCCATATCCAACCAAGAATAATGGAGAAGAGACAGTATTAGTTCATAGAGAGTATCCCACAAGTTTTCGCTTCAAAAAAGAAAATATGGAGTTAAATGTAAAAGGTGGCAGAGGGCATTACGATTTGGTTATTCTAAATCCGGATTTTATAGTAAATCACTCAATTGAAGAAGTAATAGCTAAGAATTTCCAAAAATGCAGAGTAAAAGTAAAGGACCATTTGTTAGCTGCTATAGAGTTTAAATTTATTGTAAGTCCATTGAGTGCAAACATGCAAGCAGAAATAATAAAAGATTTTTATAAGCTATCAATGGCAATAAAACAAGGACAAACAAAAAGAGCCTATTTAATAGTGTTTAATCGTTATCGGCCAGAGGAAAATTTTATTAAAGAATTTAAGGCACTGTCGAAATTTGATAACCAAGTTCAAGGTATTTATATAGAGTCTATAAAAGGAAGTCTCCGGCACTATAAAGTTATCTATCTTAACCATTGGATAAGCAAATTACGATTTGAAACTCAATAACATTACATAACCATGGTTTCCCATTCAGCGCGAAAAGTAGGGGCAGCGGAGGAAAGACTTTGGGCAAGGCTGGAGCATGCGCGCCACACCCCTTAGCCGGGTGCAGGCACCGCCAGGAAGAAGGGCTTTGTGGGTCCGGTTCAGTGGCATCGGGAAGCCGGAAAGGTTCTCCAAAACCACACGCAATGGTTGCGGCGTCCTGCCGCTAATTATACAAGCATATAATAACTACTCCATTGTTCAGAACAACTTCGCTAAAAAAACGTCAAATACACAAGATATATAATTTGCACTGATAGGAGGATGTATATGCGAAGAGTAACCGGGATTTTACTAATCGCTGTCCTTTCTTTACTGACATGTACAGCTTGCAGTGAAGGTGTAGCGACAAGAGATAGAAAATACGATGTTGCAAGGATTAGTCAGGATATGGTTGAAGGCAGCAGCCAATTTGCCTTTGACTTATTTAAACAGTTAAATAGCGAAGACAAAGGTAAAAGCATCTTTATATCCCCATTAAGTATCTCTACAGCACTTACTATGACTTATAACGGAGCTGAAGCCTCTACAAAGGAGGTCATGGGAAAAGCTCTCGGCTTTAAGGACATAGAAAGGGATATTATAAACGAGAGCTACAGCAACCTGCTCAATTACCTTGAAAATGCAGATAAGAAGATAGAGTTAAACATTGCAAATTCCATATGGATAAGGCATGGTCAGGAGATAAAAGAAAATTTTCTATCAAACAACGAGAGCAACTTTAATGCAGAAATTGATACCCTGGACTTTTCAAAGGATTCTGCGGTAAGTACCATAAATGAATGGATAGACAATGCGACTAAGGGGAAAATCGATAGAATGCTGGAGCCGCCCATAGACCCAAATGTTGTCATGTACCTTATCAATGCTATCTACTTTAAGGGAGAATGGAGCAAACAGTTTGATCCGGAAAGAACCTATGACGGTACCTTTAAAACATTCGAAGGCAGCGAGCAAACCGTGAAGATGATGAGCCTTAAAGGTGAGGCCCTTTATTCAGAAGGCGATGACTACAAAGCTGTAAAGCTTCCCTACGGAAACGGCAAGACGTCCATGTACGCCATACTCCCGAATGAGGACGTCAGCATCAATGAGTTTTTGGAAGGTATGACCGTGAAAAAATGGAATGACATTCGTAATAGCGTGGCAGAAACTGATGATGTACTTCTTCAAATGCCAAGGTTTAAACTGGAGTACGGAATTAAAAACCTAAATGAAACCTTGAAATATCTAGGTATGGAGGAAGCCTTTAGCGAAAAGGCGGATTTTTCTGGAATAAGAGAAGGCATATATATAAGCAGGGTCCTTCACAAGGCGGTAATTGAAGTGAATGAAGAAGGCAGTGAGGCTGCCGCAGCAACTGTTGTAGAGATGGCAGAGTCGGCTGTGGTGGAACCTATAATTTTTATAGCTGATAGGCCTTTTATGTTTATAATAACTGACGACACCACAGGATCCGTACTTTTTATGGGAAAGCTGTTGAATGTAGAGTAGTTTAATAAGACGTCTTAGCTGGCTCAGTTTTAAGAAGTTAAGTCGCATTATTCTTATCTCATGTTGTTAAAGTCTAACGAAGAATTAAAGGGGCCGCCGTCCCGGCGCGGACAAAATGGAGTTAGATATTTCTTTGCAGTTGGCAAAATTAGAAAGGAAGAATGCCATGTATTCATTTACAAATCAGTTTATGTCAAATGATAAAAATGCTGAGTTCCTGAAAGCCACTATGATGGGGCCAAACGCCATGCGGTTAGCAGAGGAATTGGCGTCACACCTGAACATCAATGAGAATATGCGAATCCTTGACCTCGGCTGCGGGTGTGGTCTCTCCACGCTTTTGTTAGCGAAAAAATACGGTGCGTTCGTTTTCGCCGCCGACCTTTGGATTTCGCCAACTGAAAACTATGAGCGTTTTGAGTCTATCGGAATTGATGATAAGGCCGTTCCAATTTTTGCAGACGCGACCAAAGGCTTGCCTTTCGCAAACGGATATTTCGACTTGTTGTTCACCGTGGACGCTTACCATTATTTCGGTGATACGGTGAAAATGCTTCCGTCGCTCATTCCTTTTGTGAAAAAGGGCGGCCATATCGCTGTGGCTATCCCCGGCTTAAAATACGAATTCGGGGAAAATGTCCCCAGTGAAATGCAGCCATTTTGGAATAGCGAGATGGAAAGAACCTTGCACTCTCTTGATTGGTGGAAAGATTTATGGAAGAAGGCAGAGGGCATTGAAATGGTGGACAGTCGTGAAATGGGTTGTTGCAGACAGGCTTGGAAAGAATGGCAGACCGGTTATCATCCCATTGTCGCTGAGGACATCAAAATGATGGAGGCTGAGGGCGGAAAGTATTTTAATCTTATTCAGTTGATTGCTAAAGTCATTTGAATATACTTGCCGTTCTGCCGTTCACCTTTGACCCCAAAGGCGTACCTAATAAGCATAATGTATAGTTGCGTTATTTCGCATTCTTCTTATATGGTGCAATAGAAGTCAAAAAGAATAATCCAGGGTGCGACGTCCTGTCGCACTCTGAGTTAAGGGACGTGTGGCTCCGGAGAAACCAGCTAATCCATGTCAAGGATTTATAGAAAAATAATTTTATCACCTAAAAAAAGATACAGCAAAGCTAACCTACCGTTGCATGTAAGTTATTAAAGTGCTACTGTGTTAATAGGAATACATAT
>Ga0334895_1003448_pt1 | contig 12171 bp, 13 predicted proteins | sample GraSluR3_MG_7_FD_207229 | JGI IMG/M metagenome (GOLD analysis project Ga0334895, IMG submission 207229) | Sludge microbial communities from methane-producing bioreactor in Wageningen University, Netherlands - Granular Sludge_31_05-R3 | ecosystem: Engineered > Bioreactor > Anaerobic >... | reverse complement strand
AGTTAGGTATTTGTTGGTACTTTTATTTTAACCGAGGACGAGCATTTTGGCTCATTTTTATTTGAAGTTTCTTTTTACACCATTATACGGACTTTATCTGATCTTAGGGAATTTATTTCTTTATCATTCATAGAATAACCAAGATTTACTGTTTTACCAGTAATACTTGAATAGATTGTTCCTTTAACATCATCTCTTAAAAAGTAATCCTCGCTACCGGTTTCTAAATCTTTCAAAATTGTTACTGTTTCATTTTTATCTGCTTTCACTTTTACTAATAGAGTTTCCTCATTTTCTGTAATTATATAACTTGTATCACTAAGAATTTGAATTCTTATTTGGGAATCGTCCGCTAATACAACAGTACTTGTGCTGGTATCAGCAAAACTAGGAACTGCGCTACTCATAAACAAAAGCAATACTAAGGTAAACAAACTCAAAAACCTACCACTCCACTTTTTACACATCAATATTCCTCCTCTAAATTATTAGTTGACGTAAACCAACTCGTATTATTTTTTAACTCTGTTTTATCAAAAGCGTCTAATTATTAATAACCTTCCATTTTGCTTACAGCATTTGAACTTTCTAATAATACTCAATTCTTATAAACCATTCCTTTGAGACTGTTCTGTAGATGTATCCTTTAGAATAATACTAACCACTCAATCCACCACTTGTGTTGTTGGTAGTTTCTGCCCATTTTTCAAAACCTGGAGACAGTGTTCCTGTCCCTCTGTCTCTAAAGACTATCTTGAGGCTGCGCTTGAGAAAGGAATGACGGCAGAATTTGATTTTACGATAGACATATCTGAACTTGATAGAAAAAGTACAATTATGGCAGTTGCTGTTCCTTATGGAGATACATTTCAGAGGTATATTACACATTCTGTTCCAGTGTTGCTGATAAATCTGGACAAACCACAAGCCGAAGAGGACATCGTCCCGCCTGAATATAAATATGCTGAATGAGACGACTGAGCCAGTTGTGATTTGAAAGCCCGTCACACCAATGTTACTGAGACTTCTGTTCAACCATTCTACAACGTACACCCGGCTTCGCTATCAACAGCTCCCAATCGTAGTTATTATTCTACGATTGGGAGCTTCTTTGCAATGGCCGTTTTTTACGACGCTGTGCAGGATTACCGCAGGCTTTCTGATTGTTATATTGAAACTAAGCAGAAACTGCTTGTGGGGTAAGGTGACCCCATGCCTGCAAATTTCTGTATCAATTTCTGTATCATTTTTCTTGACATCACCACAATCTTGTAGTAAGATGTAGTCACTACAGGATTGTAGTAACATTGTCGCAGACGTGTAACAATGAATGGAGGGTGGACACCATGAACAATTTTCAAAAATTATCAGAAACTGAAATGGAAGTGATGGAGATTATCTGGGCTTCCGGTCATCCTATTACTTCCAGCGAACTGCTTGAGATTTTTGTACGGGATAAGGGGAAGGAATGGAAAGGGCAAACAATGGCAACCTTCTTGGCTCGGCTGGTTGAAAAAGGCGTCTTGATTATCACCGGGCAGCAAGGTCGTACAAATATTTATGAGCCTCATATGTCGCCGGAGGAATACCGGAGCCAGGAAGCAAAAAGCCTGCTGGAAACACTGTATGAGGGTTCGGTCAAAAACTTCCTTGCAACACTTTATGACGGCAAAGAACTGACAAAGGATGAAATAGCTGATTTGAGACGCTGGTTCGCGGAAAAGGCAGGTGTGAAGAATGAGTAATCTGTTTTCAAATCTCCTTGCCATGTCCATTGCGGGAAGTGTGGTTATCGGGTTGATGCTGTTACTTCGGCCTGTAACTGCTAAAATCTTTCCCGCCAAGTGGCAATACGGAATTGGGAAAATGGCAATTGCTTTTTATCTCTTGCCTGTTTCCATTATTGTAGGAAAGGTTTCTTTTGTTTTGCCAAAGACAATAACGCCAAGGCATCCTTCTGGAACGTCACCTATGGCTATCCCTGAAACATTACAGCCAAACGGTTTTGTGGGTGCAGTAGATGCCCTGATGGAGAAACATCTTCCTGCTGCTATGGAAAAACACCTGTCTTTAGAAGTAATGGGAGCCGTTTTGCTCATTTGGTTTGTAGGTGCGATGGTATTTGCTGGATGGCATTTCTATTGCTACCGCAAATTTAGCAAGCGGCTTCTGGAAAACAGTATCCCCATACCGGAGGATATGCCCGCCACCCTGCTTTCCTCACGCAAAGCGGCTTTGGGCGTCCACGGTGATGTAAAACTGATGCTGAACCACAAAATTACAAGCCCTATGCTTGTGGGACTGCACCGCCCCATGATACTGCTGCCAGCATCCAGCATATCGGAAACGGACTTAAAGCTGATCCTGACCCATGAACTCATGCACCTGAAACGGAAGGATTTATGGGTGAAAGTACTTGCGCTGATTGCGGGAATGCTGCATTGGTTTAACCCCTTCGTACATGTTCTCCGCAAGGATGTAAGCATATGGGCCGAGTTGTCCTGCGACGAGGCGTTGGCATCCGAAATGTCCCATGAGGAAAGAAAGCATTATGGCGAAACCATTTTGAACACGCTGGACAACCATTCCGGCATGAACACGGCTTTTTATTCACCCTTATGCGAGAGTAAAAAGCACATTAAAAGGAGATTGATAAGAATGTTGAACGTTAAGAAAACGAAGAAGTCTATTACAGTTTTAGCCGTTGCAGCAATCCTAGCAATTGGCGGTATAGGATTGGCATTTGCTGCCAGTTCGACAGGGAACGACATTAACCATGTTATCGATACCAGTTCAACAGGGAACGACATTGACAATGTTATCGATACCAGTGCTGATAAACAGGACGATAGCAATATCGACGTGAAATATCTGTGGCCTGTAACGGGGCAGAATCGTCTTACCGCTGCATATGGTAACCACATGCATCCCGTGAAGAAGGAAATGGTGTTTTGTAATGGGATTGATATTCCGGCACCTGAAGGCACACCTGTACTTGCCGCCAATAAGGGAACAGTCGCTGAGATAGGAGATAATGAAACGGATGGTAATTATGTCATTTTGAATCATGGCGGGGGTATTCAGACTTTTTACTCGAAATTGTTTGGATTTGTAGAAGGACTTGCGGAGGGAGATACCGTGCAGCAAGGCGACCTTATTGGCTATGTTGGCTCGACAGGCGAAGCAACAGGCCCTTTTCTACATTTTCGCCTGATTATTGACGGTGAATACACTGATCCTACGAGTGCTTTTTCATCGGAAGATTGGTCGGATGACGGGCTTCGAAGGCCTGGGTTTTGATTTTTCTGTAGTGTCACGGATGGTGTATTTACCTGATAACCCTTCTTGAAGTCATTCTGGCGATGTAGTAGTTGTTAAATATGTGTGGGTTCCGTGAAAATGCAGAGCCCACATTTTTGTGCGCCAAGCATCGTGTGATTTAACAAATTTTAATCAGCACCAAAAACAGTTGAAACCCCCAAACCCTCACAGTTTTTCTTCATGGTGCTGATTATTGTGGTTACCAGAAAAAACAACTTATCAGGAATTTTAGAAAAAACCTTAGGACAAATAAGGGAGAAGAAGAAAAAGATAAAGAGCAAACAAAGAAGAAAATTATACTTTTTTCCAGAGTACTAGTGTAGAGTTTATGATAACAGCCATAGTTCCTGCTCCCTGTAATAAAATAGTCACTACTGGATTCGGAAACCCTAATGTACCAATTATGATCCCAACAATATTGAAGGCAAAGGAGAATACTATATTCATCTTTATTCGCTTAATGACCAATCTTGACATATCAATAAATTCAACAATCTTGATCAAATCATCTTGCATTAATACAACATTAGCTGTCTAAACCTAATAACAATAAGGAGGATTTTTTGTGAAACTAAATAAACTGGAGTAGTATCAATAGATAATAGCTGTTGCTTTATTAGCTAAAAAGTGGTGAAGCAAATGCTGTTTTTGCGATGGAGACGAGTGAACAAATATTAACGATGGCAAATTATCATCAAATCATCCCATTATGGTATGAAATAAGTGGCAAGGTAAAACCTTGCATCGACTAAATAAGGGTATTTCGAGAGAATATTATTATAAATAAGGAGGAAAAGAGCATTGAAAGGAAGAATAAGTTATATTTTTGACATGGAGACCAAGAAAAGAGTTATTTTTAGATTTTGTACAATTTTATTACTCATAAGTTTAAGCAGTGTTTTTGTTGCATGTTCTGCTACAAAATCAAATACTGGAGTGAATAATGATCAGACTTTATTAGCGGAGATACCAGAAGAGGAAATATACCTATACGCGTTAAACAAAGTAGATGATGAGCAAATACCAGCTGGGTTGTACAAAGGGATGAGGCTGAGTATTAACGGGAAAGAGAAGGATTTTGATTGGGAAAACATTGCTATGATCAGTGATTTGCCTCAGTTGTATTATGTGGATTTAAACGAGGATGAAAAGGAAGAACTGGTTGTGATATTAAGCCAGGGACGCGGAACAGGTGCTGTTCGTCAAATAGTTCATGTAATCAATGTCGAAAGTCTTGATGAATATAAGATGGAAAACCCTCTGGATGTAATAGAAGACCAGGTTGAAATTACAATATTATCACCAAAAGAAGCTGAAATAAAAATAGGTGAAAAGGTCACGAATGTGAACTTGGAAGATGTTGATCTTCTTCGTCCAGGAGTTGAAAAAATATCAGCAGATATTTTTTATGAGAATTATATAATGTATGAGATTACCGACAATAATATTTTAAAAGCCACTATTGGAGCCGAAGTAGAGCCTTTGGCCTATTTAGGATTTATTGAAATTGACTATTCTTTTCAAGATGGTAAATTTAAATCGAATCATATAGCATTAGACACAGTTCCCAAAAAATAGAATACAATAAGATTCACGGATTGACCGTACAACTTTCTGGAGCTAGATCTAAAGGAAATTTTTGTATTTTAGAAAACTATAAAAAATTATATAGGTTGCCTAATGAACCCTTTGGGTTCATTAGGCATAGTATCAGCTAAATTTTAATAGTTGAAAAAATAGTGATTACCTATTTTGAGTATATCTTTTGCGTTTGAGGGGGGAGTAGTGGAACGAAAATATAATCTGTTCCCTATGGGATTATATTGTGTGTCCATGTTCATTGCAATATACAAGCTATCACTCCATGACTGAGAAGTAAGAACTGGTTGGCGAGCAGAAAGTGTGGCCATTCCTGAAAACTGACTTGGGGATAGCAGTACATCTTCGTAAGTGTTGCCCCACGTACCTGTTGCCTTTCTGTTTTTAGCTACATGTGCAACTCCCTGTTTGCCAGCCCAACTCTCACCTCGTGCTTCGCTATAGATCATTCGTGCAAGCAAGTCAACACTGTCTCTTCCCTCGAATTCAGATAAACCAGATAGATTCTCTAAAGGTTCACCATATGGATAACTCATAACTAACCCTTCTTTCTTTTATTTTATTTTGTAAACCTTTAACACCGCCTGATAAATTATTTGGACATAACGGCTTGAAAGCTTGCCCCTTGCATTTCAACCCGAATTTTTCATTTAATGTTATTGGCTACATATGATAAAGAGAAATAAAGTTGGAAATGTAAACTTAAATAATAAAAAAACAAAGCATATCAAATCTCTCTGCTTTCTGTTTATTTAATAATTAGTTTGCCATTAGTTTGATTTTTACAGAGTTTGCACCTGATGGCTTGCCAATGGAAACCCACGCTCTATAAGATAATTCTATACCTCTATTTGCTGGAGCTGTATCAGCTACTTTGACAACGATACTTTTAGTATTTGATAAGTTTGTTGCCTTAACAAATTTTCTTTTTCAAGGTGAATTTTCCTAATAACAAAACTATGGATAGAAAGTAAGGAAAGGGGGAGCGTACTTCTCCATAGATTTATCTATTAAGCTGCATTAAAGGTTAAAATTTTAGTAATCAGCTTAGTTTCTAACCTGCGACGTAATGCTTCATCTATACATAAATGCGGATTACCACCTTCGTCATAAAATGTTCTCATAGACAATACAGCCATGTACCCTTCATAATGTTTCAGAACGGCATTGATAGCATCCACATCGCCAGCAGAGGCTAATACGATAAGATGGTAGGAAAGCAAATGGCTATTTCTTTTCTTGTTGCTCATAGATATCTTCCTCCATAAATTTTTTAACTGCTGTAGGGTGCTTGTTCTTTGGTACTGTACTGTAGAACGCAGCATATTTAGCCTGTCCCCAATTTCTCGGTCAGACAACTCAAGAAAATAGGAAAGCAAGATAATATCACGCTTACATTCTGGTAAATTTTCTAATGCACCTGCAATAACATCATCTGAAACAATGACATCAAGACCTAAAACATTAAAAATCTGCTCGGTAACAAAGTATTTATCCTCTGTATAAAGCTGATCCATTTCCTTTACAGATAAATTGGAAAAGGATATTTCTTTATTACGCTGGCGTTTAAGTTCATCGTAATAATCCCTTGCCTCATGTTTCAGTACCTTTTTACAGAAGTTGTCAAAGGCATGTCGTTTGTCTTGTTCGTGGCTGTTAGATTTCATTTTCTCACCCCCTTTCGGGTGGTGACTCCGCTGTTTCCCTTTCGCCACTATTACGGTGAGAATTGCAAAACTGCCAAACTTTTTTAACAGTTTTTTGAAAAAGTTTAAATAAAACACAAAAATGCCCGACTGAAAATACAGTCGAGCATTAGTAGAACTGTCTATGTTTATTAGATGATGTGTATGTTTATATTGATAGCAATAATATCTCGTGGGGGGATATATGGATCTATGTCAATACTTTGGACAAAAATTTAGGTTTTTATGTGAATCCCCGCCACCCCTGACAATCCGAACATAAATGCTATTAGGATATCACCCGAAGGCGAAAAACTCAAAGCAAGCTATACATATTGCCTTCGTGAGGGTGAATTGTAGCATTTCTTTATCGAATTATCAAGGGCAAGCCCCGTTGGGGTGGCTAACATCCCCCCAGGCTCAAAATTTAAAGCAAGCTATGCTGCTCTACATATTTGTTCATATTTATCTGGTGTCATATATTTAATTGAGGAATGGATTCTTTTTCTATTATAGAATCCCTCAATGTATTGAAATAATGCTAATTTAGCATGGTTGTAATCTATAAAAGTATTTAAATATACACATTCCTTCTTAAGTATCGCATGGAAGCTTTCTATGCAGGCATTGTCATAAGGACAACCTTTGGCACTATAAGATAATTTGAATTCCTTTGATTCTACTGCATCTCTGTATTCTTTAGATGTGTATTGTGAACCCCTGTCTGAATGGATAATAAGGCCCTTATCAGGTCTTTGTGTTGTTATGGCATTATCTAATGCCTTTAATACTATAGATGTATTCATGGTCTTTGAATAGCTATATCCTATTATTTTTTGGGTATGCAAATCTAAGATAGATGCTAGGTATGTCCATCCATCTCTTAAAGAGTGTATATAAGTAATATCTGCTACCCATTTTTCATTTATCTTGGTTGTGGAAAAGTCTCTATTTAACAGGTTTTCACCTTTATCATAAACCTTTTTACTGCTTCTATGAGGTCTATATTTTTTTACTACAATGGATCTAATGCCAAGTTTCTTCATTTGCCTTTGAACTCGTTTAATACTAATGTTTTTATAACCAGATTTCCTTAATTCCTCACAAATTTTAGGGGCACCATAAATCTTGTTGCTTCCATTGTAGATTTTTAAGATATCCTCTTTAAGCTTTTTATTTTCAGACTTCCACTTGCTTTCAGGCTTTTCATTTTGTTTATCATAGTAGGTGCTTCTGGGATAACTAAGCACCTTACACATAGTATCTATGCTGTGTATAATAGAATTAGCTTTAATAATTTCAAATATAGTATCAGGATTTATTTCTTTGCGAATATAGCCATAGCTTTTTTTAATATATCATTTTCCTCCTTGAGTCTAGCGTTCTCTTTTCTCATTCTACTGATTTCCTCAAGGTTAGTGGTATCCCCCTCCTTCACATTGATTGGGGCTTTCTTCTTGGACCAATTACGTACTGCTGTCTCACTTAGGCTATATTCACTGGCTACGTCTTTAACTGATTGTCCTGATAATACTAGCTCAGCTATCATTGTTTTAAATTCATCTGTATAAGTTTTTCTCTTACTCATTTTACGGACACTTCCTTCCTCGGTTATTAATATATACAAAACCTTATTTAGTGTCCATAGTTATATACTACCACCAGTAGGATCGGTGAGGCTGCATGAATTGTGCTTCAATAACTTTTCCTGAAATAGCCTCAATCTTATCATAAAAATGGAATGTTCCTCCTACCCCAACCAATTTGATTTCCCTTCCTGTACTTTCAAAGTATATGATATCTTTTACGGGGATCCTGTGTACATCCTTACCAATCTTAAAGGAAAACCAGCGATTTTCTTTCTCAAGCATTTTCATTGTCAGGTTTATATCTCGAATCACTTTTTCTTTATCCAGTGGCTTTTCAAGAAAGTGCAAGGGTTGCACTTCAAACAATTGTCTATCGTAACTGTTTTTAGATGAAATATACACTATTTTTGTAGTATAATCTTCCAAATCATGTCTTAAAAGTTCCCCAACCTCCACACCAGTTATTCCTTCCAACTCTATATCTAAAAAAATCAAATCAAATCCATCTTCTGTTTTTATATGTTCAAGAAGACTTTCTCCTGAATAAAAGACTTCTACTTCTAAATCCTTCATTACTTGTTCTTGAAAATCCAAAATAATCTTTTCAAGCTGTGTACAGATATTATGGTCATCATCACATATGGCAATCCTAATCATATGTCTCATCCCCCATTCCAATGTGGATAACTCTGTCTACCCATAATCTTATCCTTTACTTTTGATGATATCATGTTTTTCGTTTAGATTCACATACATTTATTGGCTGGCTGAGAACTTCCAACTCCCACAAAAAAATCATTGTCAGGGAAGACGCGCCACCGACCATTACCTTGTACTAAAGAGTCTCAAACATTCAAAGACTCTCCGATATTATATATATACACAGGGTATCGCTTGTAATGATGACTTCAACATTTGCGTTTTATTAAGAAAAGTTCGAATAAAAAGACAGGTGACCGCCTCCTGTTTCAAGCGTCACCCGCCTTGCATTCAAACATGTTTACTGATTGGAGAATTGTCTACTTGCCAATCTCAACCTTCCCACCGGTATAGGATCCATCATCATAATTCTCATTGAATCTTATGCCGCTGGCATCAAGGCCCCTGTCCTTCAACCGTGCTGCGATGGCTTCCTTGTTCTTATCTCTTTCAAAGGGATTGGTTGTCTCCTTTACCCCTTCCACTACCTCATACCACTTTTGGAAAGGAACTCCTATCCCTATTTCATCAACTTCCCAATCAGCAACCAGTCTTGTTCCCGGACATAACAAAGATATGTTTATGTCCTGGGTATTGTAGGGGTAGGTTGTCAAATCCTGGCATACTGCCTGCAGGCCCACTGTCCTTAAATTGTTGGTATATCCGTTGAAGTAGGCATGACCCTGGAGCATTCTCATAACACTATATGACTTTCCAACCACAACCACAACATCTGGAGCTTCCTCATAGTTTTCTAGAGGCATAACTACAATTCCAGCTGGTTCTTCAGTTAAAAACTCCATATCGGAGTTGATTTTTTTTGAGGTTTCCACATCATGGTAGATGTTCTTGCTGTACCTGCCCTTTCCGTTTGCCATTGGCTCCGGAACTTCCTTCATTTTAAGAGCCATGGCTCCATTTGGACATGCCTGGTTCTCCTTGGTAAGCTTCATGGAAATTCCCTTGCTGGCAAGCTGAACAGAGTTGCAATATGTAACTTTACGATCCCTTTGAGGAACTTCAAAATTTTGGAAATCCTCCCTGTCAAAGAAAAACTTCACTCCCACTGGCTTACGGTCCAAACCCAAGTATGCTTCAATTATGTTCACACTGTCTTTTATGTTCATATTCTCTCCTCCATTGATTTAACATTCTCTTTATTATTCTATCTATGCTGCCTCTGTTTTTGCCCTAGCTGGTACCAAGTGTATCATATACCTTACAAGTACATACAGAACCAAAGCCACTGCCAGAAATTCCTGAACTCTAACCAATGTAACTAAAATTGGGGAAGTTACTCCAAGGGTGCCCAGATATCCAGCCGTCAATTTGATTGATATTGCCGTTATGACCATTGGAAATGTAAATGCTGAATATGATGGATAGAATTTCAGTCCCAAAAGCTTTGGCAGTTTGGTGAGTACATATACATATGTCAGCTGTGACAAAACCAAAAGCAAGGTCACCATGGCCATACTCTTGACTGGGAAGGCATTCATATAGCCCGCCAAAAGTAGGCTTGCAGGCGCGCACATTATGACAAGGGTCGGCAGGGCAGGTTCTGGTATCTCCCTGACCACAAAAACCCTTTTCAATACCACTGGAAGCAAGGCAAAATATGTGGCAAGTCCAAACCAGAACAACAACCTTCCCAAGGCCTGCATCCCGAATGCAGGACTTGTAACCGAACCCACAACAATTCCCACATATACTATGTACCAGGATGGAAATACCTTCTTGATATTGTAATCCTTTAGAAATCTAATGCTGAAGCGAATAATCAAAAATCCATGTAAAATAACCGCAATACCCCAGAAATATGGGGCCACCATTGGCATTAAAGGCTTAATATATGTAGCCAAAAGCATCATCCCCATAGTCAAGGTGGGATATACACTTGCAACAACTGGATTTTCCAGTTCCTTTTTAACCAAATCACCCCTTAGGGCAAGCTTAAGTACAATTCCAATAAATACCATAAATGCAAGCAAGCCAAAAATGCTTCTGTAATTCTCTCCGTAGCTTTGAACAAGATTTCCACTTGCTGCAAGGCCAAGGAAAAGTCCAGTTACGGGTATAGGCATCCTTTCAATAATACTCTTCATTCAAATCCTCCTAGATTAGCTTGATAAACTTCTATCACATATTAACATGCATCTATTGGAGGTTACAAATTGGAATTTTTAATTGATAGTGATTACCTATAAGATTTTCTAATGCACTAAAAAACATCGACCAAGCAAATAATCGATGTTATGTCTCCAATATTAATTTACTTCCAATAAAAGCTCCTTTTCCAATGGTTTATAGACCTTGTCCACCAGCTTGAGATAGAGTGCCGCCCCCTGAATCTGTACCACAAATCCAACAGCTACAATCAAGGCAACCTCTGAACCAGCAGTCGCAAATATTGATAGTGCTATTGCCAGTGCAATGGAAAGGTTTCGCATCACAGTTCCATAGATTAGGGCTATTCCATCCTCCCTTTCAAACATTGCTTTTGCAATGATTGTGACTATCAGGAATGCAAAAAAGTACGAAACTGAAAGTACCAGAAAAATCCTGACCATCATGGATGGATCTGCCACAATTACCTTGGCTCTCATGGCCGTGGAGATAAAGACAATCCCAACAAGTGCGGCCGTTGCAATCAATGGGATCTTCTTTTTGAAATCATTCTGGAATCTGTCCTTCCCAAATTTCCTGAGCAGAAACTTTTGGGTTCCAAATCCAAGAGCCATAGGTATGAATACAACCTTCACAATCTCATTGATGATGCTGGAAAATGGTATTCCTGCAGTTTCCCCCAAAAATAGTTTCAAATAGAGTGGCATAAGCACCGACCCCAATATGAGTCCTATAACCATCATCTTGATGGCTGCAGAGACATTTCCCTTGGCAAAGCCAGTCCAGGAAATTGTCATTCCCGAAGTTGGAAGCAGTGCCATCAAGAGCAGACCTATCATTATATATGGGTTGTCGGAAAAGAAGACTCTACCAATTACATATCCCATTACCGGGAAAATAATGAAATTCACACCCTGGGCTACCAGGTGCAGCTTCGTATTTCCCTTTGAGAGTAGTTCCTTGTATCTTAGTGTGACCATCATTGGATAAACCATAAAGAAGACAATCACTGGTACAAGTGATCTAAGTGGTGCAGGATCTATGAAGTATCCGTAGACCACCGCCAGAATCATTGTTACGGGTAAGTAGATAACCAGCTTCTTTTTTATATGTGCAAGGATTTTAAACATATGAATTCCTCCTATATCTTT
>Ga0334895_1003434_pt1 | contig 12208 bp, 10 predicted proteins | sample GraSluR3_MG_7_FD_207229 | JGI IMG/M metagenome (GOLD analysis project Ga0334895, IMG submission 207229) | Sludge microbial communities from methane-producing bioreactor in Wageningen University, Netherlands - Granular Sludge_31_05-R3 | ecosystem: Engineered > Bioreactor > Anaerobic >... | reverse complement strand
CAGGGTGAATAGAGCAGGCCCAGTTATCATCTCTGGAAGGGAGTAGTGGGTTGATCCTTTCAGCTGAAACTCCACGGTTCTCACTCCATTTCGGACTATAGCTGAATTGCTCGAATATATTCTCTGCCGGATCATACAGGGTCAACATCTCACCTGAGACGTATATACTAACGAGGCCGGTCACTATGAGAGCGTCTTCTGGCTGATATGTTTCAACGATGAAGAGAGAATCTGCCGGATTGTTAACCAGCAATATGTACTCCTGGCCGGTAAGGGGGATATCCACACTGTATCTTTCGGTCTCCAGTGTTACCGAGAAGAGATATTTATAGAAATGGTTGACCTTCAATTCTATCCACCTCGGTTCGTCAGTGAAGGGGCGGAACATGATCTCGTTTACAGCTACGGGTAGGGCGTCATTATTGTAATATGAGAAGGCGAAATCATTGGAGGGGTCGAGATCCTCTTCTGCTTCTATCAGATACTGGAAAGTTGTGTATTCGGTGGTCGGAATTTCTGTTTCGAACTCATAGTGGCTGCTGGCAGGGAGAAAGAGATGTTCTTCATAGAGGAGTGTTCCCTCTGCCTCCTCGTTGTAGAAGGCCAGGCAGATGAGCTGGCATTCCTCAATATAATGATATCCAGTATTCTCTATACAGAGTCTATGCTGCAGCCTGTCATTGATAATAGTCGTTTCTGCATTCTCTAAAGCGAGATCATAGGGGAACGGGAGAAGGCTGTTCGGGGCCGCAGGGGTTGACAGATTGCTGTGAATACACCTGTCCCACAATGATTGATCATCATAGGGGTTTACTCGCTCCAGAGATACGTTGTAAGGATAGGAAGCCGGAGCGGTATACTCGGTATAATCAAATATATTGCCATAGCTGTCGGCGAGGAGAAGTTCCTCCCGGTCGTTATTGAGAACTGCCCAGGAGATTGATTCTATAACATTCTTCACTCCAACATAATGATAATACTTGAGAAACTCTTCTCTATCTCGACAAATTATCAAATAGCTTTCTGGTTCGATAGTTCCACTGAATTCCGTCCTGGTTTCTGCTGCATCCTCCAGATAGAAATTGTTCATTACTAACGGGACCTTGCTCCGGTTATAGATCTCCAACCATTCTTGATTTTCTGCAGACTCCTTGAAGAGGAGTTCATTCAATATGAGAGGTGAAGGACCAAAGATAAAAGCGTTCTGCAATTTATTATTGGAGAGATCAGGGTCGTTCTGATAGACCAATCTTATATCCAGCGGGTAATATCCCTCTTTCAGTTCTGTGAAATGATAATGCTCGGTAGTATGATACTCAGGCAGCAGTTCAGGCAGGGGAAAGATCCCCTGAAGTTCGTAATTGAGAAAGATGTGGATAGCTGCTTCGGCCTCTGGGATGGTAACAGAAGAGGGATTGATTATCTTGACCGATATCCGGAGGCTCTCTTCGAACTCGGTGATTTCCAGCTCTTCTAAAATAAGGTCTACCGGGTAGATATTGCTGTAACCCGGACTTGGCATTGAACAGGCAAACCAGTCTTTAGCTGAGTTATTAGTATCATACCCGTCTTCTATGCGAGCTAGAGAATATCCGGCCGGTGTATCCGAAGCAAAACTTACTCCAGGGTGAGATATGTCGTCCGGAAGATTGTTTAGATTGTTCTCACCATAGAGAACCGTATCTGTATAACCAGCAGGGCTGATGAGCCTGATCCCAACAGTGTTGTCAACAGGAGAGGGGAGTTCAAGGAGAGTGTAGAGATCTGCTCCCGGTACATATTCACCCGCTATCAGAATGAAGCCATAGGGGGCTATAATCAGATTGGGAAGCGATAATATGGTCTGAAATGAGTCTCCGGCAGTCTGGATCTCCCACCCCTGGAGTGAGATACTCCTGCCGGAATCGTTATAGAGTTCAATCCACTGCTCACCACTATTTCCGGCGAGTGGGTTGTACATTATCTCATTAAGAACTATATCAGCAGGACATAAGAATGGAATAGAGAGAATTAGAAACAAGGAGAGGGTATATTTCAAAGATCTTTCCACGAAAATAACCTCCGGTAAACATAAATATCATTCCGGGTTTACAAAGATATTCTCTATAATATCGGTCGGTGTTATTGCTGCTGTTTCTTTGAATAGTGAACAGGTTTCTGCAGTTTTCCCGAGCAGGTATGAGGCTGATATTGCCGCTTCTGCCGGTGAGAGTTTCTGGGCTAAAAAGGAGATGATTATTCCGGAAAGAACATCGCCACTACCCCCTGTTGCCAGTCCGTCATTACCCGAAATGTCAAATATTGTCTGAGTTCGGTTGAAGAAGACCCGGGTAACCCCCTTAAGCAGAAGATTACAATCGTAATCGTTAAGGAATTCTTTTACTGCAGAGATTGTGTCCTTCATTACATCCTCGCTCGAGCTCTGTGAAAGACGGGCAAATTCCCCGATATGAGGCGTTAAAACGAATGGTCTGTTCTCCATTCGTTTCAACCATTGTGGATAATGTGCCAGGATATTGAGTGCATCAGCATCAAATACTACGGGCTTGCTATACTCCCGGGTTATCATGTTGACGAGGGCGGTTGTTAATGGGGATACCCCCGAGCCCGGCCCGATAAGCAATACATCGTATGTATCAAGTGTCTTGAGAAACTCTCTGATCTCCGGCAGTTCTATCAGATTATCGGCAGAGCAATTCTCACAGATCCTCTGATTCTCCCCTGAAAAGGGTAACGGTCTTGTCATAATTTCCAGCAGGTTAGACTCATAAATTGTCTCCATACCCTGGTTATGAAAGAGTGTAATCAAACCACTGCCGGAATGCAGTGCCGCCCTTGCTGCCATAATTGCAGCTCCGGAAAATCCAGGAGAACCTGCGATGATCGCTACACGACCGTAGTTACCTTTATGGTATGAACTGTTACGATAGGGATAGATTACATTACTATCGTCTATCAGATTGGCGAAAGGACCTTTATCATCCCATATTTCCCGGGGAATACCAATATCTATGGGTATCACTTCACCGCAGTAACTTCGCCCTTTTCCGAGATAATGACCATACTTGGGGGCTGCCATTGTGAAGGTATAATCAGCACAGAAAGCACATTCAGCCCAACCGGTATCAGCGTCGAGACCGCTGGGTATATCTATCGCGACTCTGAGAGAGTCAGCTTCATTAAGCCTGACTATGATATCTTCATAAAGCTCGGATAGTGAACCTTTGAAACCGATACCGAAGATGGCATCAATTATAGCCGCATAAGGACAGAACTGATCAGTAAAGTATTCTTCCGAAAGATCTACCCATTCTTCAGCTGTGGATATATGATGTAGCGGGATATTCATCCTTTTGACCAGTTTATAATTCGTTGCTGTTTCGGGTGACATCCTGGCTGTGTCACCAATGAAAAATAGTGTCGGCCAGAAGCCCAGATTCTGTAAGCAGCGGGCAATAACAAAACCATCACCCCCGTTGTTCCCCTGTCCACAAAAGATCGCCACTTCATCACCCTCTGTCAGCAAGTCATATATGCAGAGAGCAGATCGGGCACCTGCATACTCCATCAGAATACTTCCTGCAAGCCCGAAATCGTTGATCGTAGAACGATCTATCTCTTTCATTTCATCTCTTGATAATACATACATATCACTTCTCCGGTATAGATATCTCTATTGTCGAACCTTCATCCACGACACTATGAATGACATGGATCTTACCTTTATGAAAATCCTCTACTATTCTCTTGGCCAGACTGAGTCCCAATCCCCATCCCCGGGATTTAGTAGAGACTCCTGGCTCGAATATCTTGCCCTGCATTGATTTAGCTATCCCCTTACCCTCGTCCTGAACTATGATATGAGTTCTATTCTTATCCTGAAAAGCTATGAGTATTATACTGCCACCCTTCTTCTGCATTGCATCGATCGCATTCTTGATCAAATTCTCTATTGCCCATTTTATCAGGTCAGGATCAACATTGACTTTGATATTCTGGATTTTACTTATGAAGACAATATCGATCTTGTGCGTCAGATGGGGTAATCGCTCCTTGTAGTAATCTACCGATTCCTGAATAAGATCGTGCAATATGACAGGTTTCAACTCGATTTCCGAACCGATCTTCCCGAATCTGTTTCCTACCTTCCTCAACTGTTCCACATCGTTTTCCATAAACTGGACGAGTTTTTTCAGATCAGGATCAGTGGAGGAACTCTCGACACGGTTAGAGAGAACATCTATCCAGCCCAGAAGCGAAGATATGGGCGTTCCGAGTTGATGTGCCATCTCTTTTGCCATACCGACCCAGAGGATATCTTTTTCATTTCTTTTAAAGAAGAGAATGGCATAGACCCCGAAAAGGACAAAGAGTAGTACAAATGCCACTTCAACGAAAGGCATAAGCCGCAGCTGTTTCATAGCTCTTGACTCGCTGTAATAGGCAAAATTGATAATACTATCGTTTTCTGTCGTATAATAGAGAGGTATGACATTACGGTCACTCTCCATCTTCGAAAGGCTGTTGATAAGAGAATATTGCTCTTCCTGCCCAAGGGCATGGAAAGGCTTGCTTTCATCTATTCCGACGTTCTTCCAGTAGAGTGGTGTTCTGTTATGATCAGTCAGGATAATAGGATATTCAATATTAGCAATGATCTCTTCAAATATGTACTGACTGAGAAGGCTTTCCCAATCATCTTCTGCTGAATAACTGAAAAATCTGGCAAAGAGGTTGGGAACTACCTGAGCTTCATAGCGGAAATTACTCAGCAGGGTGTTTGTATAGATAATAAAGAAAACAAATAGAAGTACCGACCCGACAGCGAAGTAAAGCTTGATAAGGAGGTTCGGATACTTATATATCTTTTTTTGTTGTCTCCCAAAGATCATCTAATTTCTCCATTGAACTGTCGTAGATATTCTCATCATTCTTTTTATGATGTTCTTCAATAGCCTGAAAGCGCTGGCGGAATTTTTCTGCAGCTCTCTTGAGTGCTGCTTCAGAATCTATTCCCCGTTTTCTGGCATAGTTAACGACCGTAAAGAGAAGGTCGCCGAGTTCTTCAGTTATCTGCATCTGAACATCGTTTCTATCAGATTCCTCTAATTCTTGAAATTCTTCTTCTATCTTACTCAGGACATCGGAGGCATTCTTCCAGTCAAAACCTATAGAAGCTGCCTTCTCCTGCATTCTCTGAGCATAGATCAGGGCTGGCATGCTCTTCGGAATACCTTCCAGGATAGATTTTCTCGTCTTCCGCTTTTCATGATGTTTCAGTCTTTCCCAGTTTGTCTTGACCTCGGCAGCTTCCATCCTGTCCTGCTTCTGTTGCTTGTCTCTGGCAAATACGTGAGGATGACGGCTGACCAGTTTTTGTGATATAGTAGTCAGAACATCGGCCAGGGTAAAATACCCCGCTTCTTTGGCGATCCTTATCTGCATCAGTATATGTAGAAGCAGGTCTCCCAGTTCTTCCTGCAGATGCTCAGGATCGTTATTCTCTATTGCTTCAATAGTTTCATAAAGCTCTTCTATAAAATTAGGGATCAGGGAGTGAGGTGTCTGTTTAATATCCCAGGGGCAACCCTCATCAGGGTCGCGTAACTTTTCCACAATATCCCACAAATCTGTAAATTCTTTCATCTCAGTCCTCTATAGACAACATTTAATTTATTTTTATCAGAGTACTTCTCTTGTAAAGTACTTTTTAATCGGATTGAAGGGGCAGATCAGGAAGGATAGCTGTCGTGGTCAGTTCTTAGCTTCTTTATCTTCCTGGGGGAGTTCCCATTTTTTCTTTATCCTGTTATTGACCCATCGCTTACGTAGCCAGGCGAGCAGCAGAATAAAGGGTAGAACACCCCATATAATACCTGTGAAGGCGAGCAGGATTTCGATGCGGAATCTTTTTTTGAGATAGTCTTCCAGTAAAGGAGAGAACTGCCCTGGTGTGAGTTTAAAAGCCCGGAAGAAGGCGAGGGAGAAATCGATGGGGATATCATTATAATTCCAGAGGTTATAGAATTCATCCAGATGGTTACTATAGAGATATTTGACAGCGAGGGCAGATTTGGCGTAGAAAGACTCCCATCGAATCTGGCCATCGGGGTATCTTCCAGCCATCTCATTGATAGTCAGGCTGTTGCCGAGCAGAAAATCTCTGGCGTAGAGAAGCTCTCTTTCGAAATTGAGGTCACCGGAAAAGAAGACTGCCATACCTTCGTGAAACCAGAGGGGTATGTTATCGAATTGCGAATCGAGAAAGAGGTGGATATATTCGTGCAGAATGATACGACGGAGACGGGAGAAACTTCTCAGATCACGGGGGTTTCTGATGTAGATTCTTTTTTCTGAGGGTGAGTATAGAGCTTCGCTGAATTCAATGATCCCTTTATGCCCGGCAATGATATTTTGATAGAATTCTCTGTCAGGGGCAATGATAATCTCCCCCGTGATTTCGGGATAGAATCCGATAGCTCGCTGGAATTCTTCGATATCGTGGATTATGAGCGGATGGAGTTGCTCTATGAGTTGCTGATCTCGCTGATGGTGTCTGAAGGTCAGGCCATCTTCCTCTCTAAAGAGCAGTTCCGGGTATTCGATACTTAAAAGAGGGGACAGGATTGAGAGAATGAGCAGTAACGAGAGGTTAAAGCAGTTTAATCGAGCAGTCATGAGGGATGGGGCATTTTTTCGTTTTCTGGGTTTGGAGAGCTTATTCCATCCCCAGCCGCTCCCTTATCAACTTAACCATATAGTTAACATCAAACGGTTTAAATAGAATATCTTCAGCACCCAATCCGGAGTTTCTCGCATTAACAACTGTATGGTTCGGGTCGTATCCGAAACCGGTCATCATTATTACCGGCATATCCTCGTTCTGCTCTCTGGCCCGGAGAAACAGTTCATAACCATCCATATCGGGCATAGCAATATCGGTTATCAAAAGGTCTATACTGCCCGACATAATATTTTTCAGGGCATCATAACCACTCTCGGTGGTCAAGACGGTTATATCATCGAGTTTTTCTGTCAGTTCCTTTTTGAGGAATTCTATGATCTCTTTATCATCATCGACTACTAATATTCTCTTTACCATACCTTTGCTTCACTGCCAATGATAGTCTTATAGGCCTGATAATATTTCTCGTAGGTCTTCTCAATCACTTCTGCCGGCAATTCCGGTGCCGGAGGTTTCTTATCCCACCCTGCTTTTGTGAAATAATCTCTTATATACTGTTTATCATAGCTTTTAGGAGATTGGCCGACGGAATAATCGTTCTTATCCCAGAATCTGGAAGAATCGGGCGTAAGGAGTTCATCGATCAGTATGATCTCCCCTTTACTGGTTCCGAACTCGAACTTCGTGTCGGCAAGGATAATATCCCGCTCGAAGAGGTAGTCATGTCCGAACTGGTAAAGTTCCATGCTCTTGTTTTTGAGGAATTCAGCTATCTTTCTGTCGGTTCTCTGAAGCAGCTCCTGATAGGAGATATTGACATCATTGCCCTCTTCGGCTTTAGTAGATGGGGTAAAGAGCGGCTTCTCAAACTTCTGGCTCTCTTTTATACCGGGTGGCTGAATCATACCACCGACAGTGCTCTGCTTTTTATATTCAGACCAGGCAGAACCGCTGATGTATCCCCTGACGATGCATTCGAAGGGGATGACTCTGGTTTTTTTTACCAGCATACTCCGATCCTCTAACTCCTCCCGGAAGGGGTGCAGTGCTTCGGGATATTCATCAACTCTGTCAGTTATCAGATGGTTCTTGATAATATGTTCAGTCTTGCGGAAAAAAAAGAGTGATATCTGATTGAGTATCTTGCCCTTATTCGGAATAATCGTGGGAAAGATAACATCAAAGGCAGAAACCCGGTCGGAAGTAACGATTAGAAGTTCTTCACCCAGATCGTATATGTCTCTGACTTTACCCTGATGATGTCTTTTGATTATCGGTAGTTCTCTAATATTATCAGCCATTTATCCTCCAAAGTAATTTATTCGGAAAGGATTTCTCTGAAAAACCATCTCAGAGCCAGATCCTTCTTATTGTCCTATAATTCGCTAACTATCTTTTTGATGCTCAATAATGATTTTCTATATATTTCGTCAATCTTTTCAGGGTGGTGAGAAGAGAAATTTTTGTAGATAGTCCACATTTCCCGGAAGTTTTCCTGAGGAACAGCGAGCAATTCTTTCTTCTCATAATCTGTGAAATAATTGTTTATAGCGGTAAAGATCTCGGTCTGTTTATCGATGGTAGCACTCTCGAGCAGTCCGTTTTTGACGGTGAACAGAGCGTCATCAAACTGCAAAGAGCCTGTCAGCTCCTTTATTGTCAGAAAGAAGGGGAGATACTGGTAATATCTTTCCAGAAGTTCGATATCCCTCTCTATCACATTTCCCTCAGCAAATTTTAGATTGTCCTGCAGTACGATGGATTTCTCACGGAGAGAAGCGAGCAGCTCTGCGTTTATCTGCAGGAAATAATCCAGCATGAAATCTTTTAGTTCGTTTTCATATCTTGCGGCATCCAGGCAGTAGCCGGGGCATCTCTTCTCTTGCAGCAGTATACAGGGAAAGGTATTTCCACTACAGGCAGGAGATCCGATGATTCTGTTGAAGGTTTCGATCGTTCCGAGCAGAAGGAATCTGTCTGGGAGGGGGCCGAGATATAAGAATTCCTCTGTTGTATCCTCCTTCACCGAGATGAAGGGTGGTTCTTTAAAACTAACAGCGAGGTAGGGGTATTGATCGTATAACCGGATCTGTTTCTGATATTTCGGCAAGCTTCTGCTAAGGAGCTGCTTTTTGATCAGGAGGGCTGTCAGATCATTTTGAGCAGGGTAGGACTGAATACTATCGTACTCTTCCAGAATAGGAGCGAGTTTTTTTACCTGCGGATTATCCGATGGTTCATCTTCGGTTAGCTCGGAATAGAGGCGTTGCAGACTGTTGGTCCGGATGTAGTATAGTGGTTGCTGATTCTTGAGAAACACCATAACACCATCTCTATCCGGTAACCGGATCATTTGCTCATCTTCGGCTTCAGATCTTGTAATTTCTATTATCTCTTGCATAGCTCCCTTTAAAATATATGTGATCAGAAGAATTCTTTCGAAACAGCCCTGATATCATCGCAATCTATACCGAACTGATTTATGGTTCTATCGTGACTCCATTTGAGCCTGTCAACCGGATTTTTAACGATGTGGATCTCTTCTACCCATGGATCTACCCCTCCAAACAGGGAAAAGAGATAATAACTGTTACCATATTCTTTCGCTTTTTCATATTCGTTCTCCGTAAGGTAGATAATTCCATCCGCCTCGATCTTGATCTTGACCAGTATATAATGGACAAGATCCTGTTTACTAATCCGCAGGGTATAACCAATCTTCTTATCGGAAAAATCTTCAACAGCAAAACCCGACTTAAAGGCAAATCTTGCAGCGATCTTGACTGCCTTGTGTTCATGGCTGACATTCTCACCCGGCTCATCTTCCGCTTCTTGCTCTATAAACGTTTTAACAGGTCTTTCAGTTTCTACTGAATTATAACTCTCATCAGTAGCTTGCTTCTCTTTCTCACGAGCAGCCCGGCCTATGATCAGTAACATTGTTGCCCGTCCTGCATTGATTACCCCGATCATCAGAAGGAGTTCCCGTGTATATGTGATCGTCCCTATGGCCCATAAGAGCATAAAGGTTCCGTTTAACAGGAACCAGAACAGAGTCTCACCACATCCGGCTCGCCAGGATGCCGTAACAATGGCGATATATAGGAAAGATACCATATAGAAGAAGATCATCAATTCATACATTACATCCTCGATATCACAGGCTATTAAAAAAAGCAACATACAATCTACTGAATTCACGATTCAAGATGACAGCCAGGATCAATTAGTCAAGCAATTAATGACCGGAAAGATAGAGTTTTATTACAGGCCGGAGGATCCTGTTTCCTGTCGCTCTGACAGTGTTGAAGATCAAGAATCTCTGGATATTGATTATCACCATTATACTATTCAGAATACTGATCAACAGACATAAGAAAAAATCTGTTGACTTCGATGGATAGTAATGCTCTCCTGATAAGATAAATAGAGCGGAGGTGAACGATGAAAAGGGTTCTGGTCTTGACGGGTGGTGGTGATTGTCCCGGTTTGAATGCTGTATTGAGAGCAATAGTAAAAAGAGCTTCGCGGGAGAGGAACTGGGAAGTAGTCGGGAGCTACCAGGCTTTTGACGGTGTCATGCATGAACCGACAGAGATAATGATTCTCGATGAGAATGCAGTAGCGGGGATTCATGTTCGTGGTGGTACGATCATCGGAACAACTAACAAGGGAGGTCCTTTCGCCTGGCCGGTCAAGAAGAAGGACGGTACCCTGGAACATGTAGATCGTTCCGATGAATTGATCCGCAAGCTGGAGCATCTGGGAATAGATGCAGTAATCAATATCGGTGGAGACGGGTCACAGCGAATATCGCAGAAGCTGTATGAAAAAGGGGTGAATATCATTGGAGTCCCCAAGACGATAGATAACGATCTCAGTTTTACAGATTTTACCTTCGGTTTTCAAACTGCCGTTCAGACTGCAACAGAGGCGGTAGATAAGCTTGTCACGACAGCTGCAAGCCATAATCGGATTCTGATTCTTGAGGTTATGGGGCGTTATGCCGGCTGGATCGCCCTGCATACAGCAGTGGCGGGGGGAGCAGAAGTCTGTCTTATCCCCGAGATCCCCTACGATATCAATATAGTCCTTAACAGGCTGAGGATGAGGTTTACCGGTGGTAAGGGCTTTGCCAACATAGTAATAGCCGAAGGTGCTCATCCCCGTGGGGGTGAAATGGTCTATAAGGACAAAGGCAAGGATGAGAAATCCGGTAAGGCACGACTGGGCGGAGTAGCTCTTCAATTGAAAGAGGATTTGAAAGAGGCCGGCTGTGAAGGTGAGATAAGAGAGACTGTTCTGGGGCATCTACAGCGGGGCGGAACTCCGATAGCCTATGACCGCATCCTGGCGACTCAGTTCGGAGTAAAAGCCTTCGAAATGGTTCTGGAGCAAAAATACGGTGAAATGGTTGCCTACAAGCATCCCGATGTCGTCTCGGTCCCCATCAAACAGGTTGTTAAGAAGTATAACCACGTCGATAAGCAGTCATACCTGATCAGAACAGCCCGTGGTATAGGTATCTCCTTCGGTGACGAATAGGATCAGATCTCGTATCGTTTATAGAATGTAGTTGTTTCTCAATTTCTACGGTTTAAGGATTGTGTAAATCTTTCTTCAATATATGGTGAGGAATATAGTCGGCAGGGTGCCGACTATATTCCTTACCAGGGTTTTCTGGTAAGAGTTTTATCTTATCAGGGTGATTTTGCCAGTTTCCGGATTAGCAGTACCGGCGAAGATTTTATAAAAATAGACTCCTGACGGGCTTCTTCTACCTGTCAGGTCGTAACCATCCCATTGAACTTTAGTCTTTTCACTCTTGAGAACCCTGATTTTCTCTCCCCTGATATTGAAGATCTCCACAGTAATTTCCTCCTGTCTGATATCATTGCTCTCGATTAAGATCTCAACACTCCGGGAAAAGGGGTTGGGGTAGGAGAGGATAACTGGAGAGGGTATGGTACTATCATCAGGGATAGAGCTGTTATTCTGAGCAAAGGCAAAGTCGATCGCTCCGAGTGCTGTCTGGTAAGTTTCCAGTAAAGATTCATCGAAATCGTAAACCATGATCGTTGAGTTGGAGATAAAATCACCGGCATCGGCAACGAGCAGGAATTCTTCATACACTGCCAGGGCGGAACCACCGGTCGAGAAGAGATTATCGCAATCGTGAATAATATCGTACCCGGGCAGATCATAGGCGAAGAGCCCATTCCCAAATCCGTCGGCAACATAGACCCTATCAAGAGGGGTAATAACAATGTTTATGGGATACATCTCGAGTGAGATGGTCTGAACGATATCCAGTGTGCTGGTATCAATGATAGCAATATTACCTGTCTCATTGGCATAATCTCCGGTACAGACGAGATGCAGGGCCCCGTAAGTGTCGATCACCATTCTCTGCGGGTTGAGCGGGACATCGATAGTAGCCTGAATCTGATAGCTTTCCAGATCGATCAGAGTCAACTCTCCCGGAAGATATGTGGGATATTGATAACCAGAATTTGCTACGAA
>Ga0334895_1003432_pt1 | contig 12217 bp, 11 predicted proteins | sample GraSluR3_MG_7_FD_207229 | JGI IMG/M metagenome (GOLD analysis project Ga0334895, IMG submission 207229) | Sludge microbial communities from methane-producing bioreactor in Wageningen University, Netherlands - Granular Sludge_31_05-R3 | ecosystem: Engineered > Bioreactor > Anaerobic >... | reverse complement strand
GCGATGATAGGTTTGGTAGGCTCAACCATTTGCTTGATGGTTTTTGGGAAAGATCATTTCATTATTCCAGCAATGATAACCATATTGGTTGCTTTGACTTTACACCGAAAAGATCCTGTACACAATAAAAAAGCTGCCTAGGAGGAAATATCAATGGTACTATCACCTATCCATACAGTGATCATCATTCTTATGGTAACAATAGGCACGATGTTCACACGCTTTTTACCTTTCATCTTGTTCAGAAAAGCAGGATCGAATAAAGGTTACATTGATTATCTTGGGACGGTGTTACCCTATTCAGCCATCGGTTTATTGGTGGTGTATTGTTTGAAGGATGTGGATTTGACAGGACCAACCCGAGGCATTCCAGAAGGGATAGCCATACTCATCATTGCCGGCTTACATTATTGGAAGGAAAACCCGCTGGTAAGCATTGGCGTGGGGACAGCTGTCTACATGTTGTTGATACAGACGGTTTTTGCTTAAAGAAACACAGATTAATATTGAAAGGATACAGAGAAGGAAAAAGCAAATACACTTTGCAATGATATCATAGCTATTAGTTTTAAAGAAACCATTTCATTTGAAAGGTTTTTTTTTATTCAATAAATACATGTATTCAAAAATTGCATGTAATACTTAGTCAAAGATAAATGATAGTATTATGAGTATATTAAGCAGCCTAGAGAGTAGAATATATCCAGAATATCAAGTTTAATTATGATTGACTACAAACATGTATACGTGTATACTAATATTGAACGCAGATAAAAAATTGGTTTCAGGAGGGTAAAAGATGATAAAAAAACCATATGTGGTAGTGGAGTGGGATGACACTGAGAGTGATGCAAGAGGATGGCTATGTGTTTATAACTTTGTTAACCATTACTGTGGTGGCGGAACGCGAATGCATCCATCTGTAACAAGAGAGGAAGTGATTCGTCTTGCAACTATGATGGGATATAAGTACAAAGCTGCAGAATCAGAAACAACTGGTGGATGCAAAGGCGGAATTTCATATGACTACAAAGCATCAGATGCCAAAGATGTCCTTAGAAGGTATTTAGTGGCAATGGCACCATACATTAAAGCAGGGGTTTCTATTGGAGCAGATCTTGGAATTGACTATAGTGATGTTTTGGAGATTCTTGATGATCTTGGAATAGGTTTGCCTTCTACCAAAGAAATGAGGAATACGCATAAAATTCAGAAAGGAATGAAGGATCATGAAAAATTATGTCAAATGACTTATGACGGATTTAAAATGTATGACATGATTACAGGATATGGATGTGCTGCAGGATTAGATGAGGCATGGAAATTGAAAGGAGGGAAACCAAATGCAAAAGTAGTTTTGCAAGGATTTGGTGCTGTAGGTGCTTCAATGTCGTTGTGTTTGGATAAAATGGGATATTGTATTGTTGGCATTGCAGATGCAAATGGATTGGTTGTATCAGAAGATGGATTAAACATTCCAAAATTGGTACAAACTCGAAAATCAAAAGGAGAATTAGACCATAATGCATTTGAAAAGAATTATCAAGTGATGAGCAATGAGAATTGGTTAGACATAGATTGTGACATCTTGGTTCCGGCAGCACTAGAGGATGTGATTAACAAAAAGAACGCAGATAGAGTAAGAGCATCATTGGTAGTTGAAGCAGCAAACATTCCAATAACCAAGGAGGCAGATGAAATTTTAAAAGAGAAAGGTGTAGATGTTTGTGTTGATTTCATTACGAATATAGGGGGCATTAGAATATACGATGTAGCTGTATTTGGACTAGTACCTTGTGAACCGCAAGCTATAGTGGAAGATACGATGGAGTTAGTGAGAAGAAATACAAGAATGGTATACCAAAAATCTAAAGAGGAGAGCAAAAGCATGAGAGAGGTCGCATTAGAGATATTTAAACCTGATATTTTTGGCACACCTGATATATAAGCTTAGACTGATTCGACATAATGTCGCAATCAAAAAGAAAACGATTGCAAGTAGAAGGGAGGAAAATAAATGAAGGAAAGAATGGTAATCCATTGCGAGAGTTGCAAAGGATGTGGGTATTGTGCTGATAACTGCCCAAAAGAAGCAATTGCATTAAAAGGGGCAACCAATAAGGCGGGGTATCTGACGCCAATAGTGGATGAAGAACTTTGCATCTTGTGTGGAGTGTGTTATAACGTTTGTCCAGATTACGTGTATGAAATATATTAAAGGGGTGACATAATGCAAAAAGAATTAATGAAAGGCAATGACGCTATTGCAGAGGCGGCTGTTAGAGCAGGATGCAGGTTTTTTTCTGGGTATCCAATCACACCGCAAAGCGAGATATTAGAATACTTGTCCTGGAGATTACCTGAAGTCGGTGGTAACTTTGTTCAAAGTGAATCAGAACTATCAGGCATTTCAATGGTTTATGGCGCAGCCGCAACAGGAACAAGAGCAATGACAAGCTCATCAGGACCTGGGTTTAGTTTGCTGCAAGAAGGGATATCATATATTGCTTCAGCAGAGTTACCTTGTGTAATAGTTGATGTAATGCGTTACGGTTCAGGGTTAGCTGACATTTTTACTGGTCAAGGGGATTATTGGCAAGCAGTTAAAAATGGAGGACATGGAGACTATAGATGCATAGTCTATGCACCCAATTCGGTACAAGAAGCAGTGGATTTAACAGCTTTAAGTTTTCAGAAGGCAGATGAATATAGAAATCCTGTAATTATTTTGTCAGATGCTTCAATTTGCCAAATGATGGAACCAGTTAAATTCCCCCCCATGATAGAACATGATAACAATCAATATGAATGGGCATTAAAGGGAAAAGGTAAAGGGAAAAGCAAAAGACATACTTCAACTATGTACTATAACGATAATTATGATGAATACTTAAATTTAAAGTATAAAAGAATTGAAGATAATGAACAAAAATGGGAGACATATCTGGTAGAAGATGCAGAAATTGTTTTGGTGGCATATGGAATATCTTCACGTATTTGTGTAGAAGCGGTAGATAAATCGAGAAGTCAAGGAAAAAAAATAGGATTAATAAGGCCAATTTCATTGTATCCATTCCCTACAAAAGCGTTTGAGGAATTGCCGGAAGCAAAAGCCTTTGCAAGTGTAGAAATATCATGTTTGTCACAAATGATAGAAGATATTTGTTTAGCTGTGAAAGGAAGACTCCCCGTGTATCCAATACGAAGTGGAATGTCAGTATATGAGTCAGATGACATATGTAGCTCTATAGATAAGATTTTAAATAGCAAATGTAAGGAGGTCTATTAAAATGATTAAGAAAAGGCCAAAAGCACTATATGTGGATCATAAGTATTGTCCAGGGTGTGGGCACGGAATTGTAAATAGACTAATTGCAGAAGTATTGGAAGAAATGAATGAAGATGAAAATGCATTATGTGCTGTTGCAGTAGGATGTTCTTCATTAATGCCAGACACATTTGGAATTGATATTGTCCAAGCACAGCACGGTAGAGCTGCAGCTGTTGCAATTGGAATGAAAAAATGTCGTCCGGATTCAATGGTATTCAGCTACCAAGGAGATGGTGATGCATTAGCGATTGGTTTATCAGAGACTATGTATGCGGCTATTCGAAACGATAACATAACAGTTATACTGGTCAACAACCATAATTTCGGTATGACCGGTGGGCAGATGTCACCAACTACTTTGGAGAATCAAAGAACGACTACAACTCCTTTTGGTAGAGATGTAGCAAAAACAGGCCAACCATTGGATATTGTGAAATTACTGAAAAATTTTGATATAGCTTATCTTGCAAGAGGAACAACATCAAATAACAGGGAAATTCTTAAAACAAAAAAATATATTAAAAAGGCATTTGAAAACCAGAAGCAAAGAAAAGGATATTCGATGGTAGAAGTCCTATCGCCTTGCCCAACAAACTGGGGGATATCGCCATTGGAAGCTTGTCAAAAGATAGACAATGTTTCAACTGAAGTGTTTTTGACTGGAGAGTTTAAAAAGGAGGAAGCATAGAATGGATATTGTGTGTGCGGGTTTCGGAGGACAAGGTGTCTTAACATTGGGTTTAATACTAGCTAAGACAGGAATGGATTCTGACATGAATGTAACTTGGATACCTTCTTACGGAAGTGAGATGAGAGGAGGTACAGCAAATTGCAACGTAAAGATTTCTCATAAACAAATAGCTAGCCCATTTATTAAAGAGATAGATGTTTTGATAGCTATGAATAGACCTTCATTAGATAAATTTCACAATAAGGTAAAGCCAAATGGATGGATATTATTCAATAAATCTTTAATTGGAAGCTATCCTTTCAGTGAAGGAATAAACCTAGTAGAGATAAATGCTAGTGAAATTGCAGAAGAGTTAAAAAACCCAAAAGGAAGTAACATAGTGATGTTAGGAGCTTTTGCATCTGCAAAAATATTGTTTGAAGAAGATACATTGAAAAGAGGTGTACAACAATTTTTTGAAGAAAAAAAGAAAGACAAAGATCAGAATGGTTTTTGTTTTGAAAAAGGAATTCAAGAAGCCTTAGTAGCAAAGAGAACCAATTAAATTAGGCGCAGTACTGGAAAGGGAGAGTTTCATTTATGAATATAGAGTATTTATTAAAATCAAAAAATGTCGCTATAATAGGAGCAACAGAAAAAGCTGGATTTGGTAGAGATACGTGCAAAAATGTAATGACATATATGGATAGTCAGAATTATTTTTTTGTAAATCCTTCAAGAAAAGAGGTACTTGGAGTGAAGTGCTATAAAAGCATCAGTGATATCCCAAAGCCAGTAGATTTAATGGTTATTTGCACCCCAAAACATACGGTTGAGAAACTGATCATTGAAGGCTCAAAAAACGGAGTAAAAGGTGTAGTAGTATATGCCAGTGGTTATGGGGAAGTAGGAACAGAAGAAGGGCAACAAGAAGAAGAATCTTTAAGTCGGTTGTGTATGGAGCGAAACATTGCATTGATGGGACCTAATTGTGCAGGGTTCGCAAACTTCATTGATAAAGTACATCCTTTCGCTTTTTTGTCAGACTATAGAGATAGGAAAGGGTCTGTTGGTGTTGTGTCACAAAGCGGACAACTAATTCTATCTATGATGGATAACCCAAAAATGAGATTCTCATATGCTATTTCTTCTGGGAATAGTAAAATATCGACCGTTGAAGATTATTTGGAGTACTTGGTAAATGATCAAGACACAAGAGTAATAGCAGCGTATTTAGAAGGGGTAAGTAATCCTTTGAAGTTTGTTAGGGTATTGAAAAACGCGGCTAAAAGACGGAAACCTATTGTTGTTTTGAAGCCAGGGCGCTCTCAAAAAGGCGTAGAGCTGGTAGCATCACATACAGGAAGTCTTTCCGGGTCAGACCGAGTATATGACGCATTGTTCGAAAAATTCGGTGTTATTAGAGTGAACGATTTAGAAGAACTAATGACAACAGCTCAAGCATTAGCAACTATTAAAAAGTTGCCCGAACAAAAAAAGGGGTTGGCTTGCATTAGTCTTTCTGGTGGCGAGACAGGAATTTGTGCAGATTTAGGGGAACAAGTTGGGCTACATTATCCTAATTTTGAAAAAAAAACCTTAGAGGAACTAAAAAGAGTTTTACCTAGCTATGCAGCTCCAAACAATCCACTGGATTCAACTGCAACATTGTCTTATGACACAGAAAAATTCGCCTCAGTGCTGGAGGCTGTAATGAAAGACCCAAATATTGGAATTGTGTCTGTTGGATACACATTGCTTCAAGAAATATCAGACAATGCAATACATTACATGACTGAAGCTTTAAAACTAGTATGCGCAGAAGATTGGTCAAAGCCAGTTGTTATGATTCCATTTGCAGAGAATACGAGACATGAAGGATATGTTGAAGCATTGCGATCAATTGGAGTACCAGTATTATCGACATCTGCATATGGATTTAGAGCAATTAGAAACATACAGAGATTTTCTGAGTATACTCCAGAGGATAAAAACCTTGAGATACCTCTGTTTAATAAAACAGAAAATCAAATAATTGAATCAGAAAGTATCAATGCACTAACGGAATCAGAGAGCAAAAAAATCATTCAAGCTTATGGGATTAATTGTGGACGTTTTGAGGTAGCTCATTCACGAGATGAGGCTGTAAGAATTTTTAGAGAAATGAGAGTTAAAAAAGCTGTAGCTAAAATTGATAGTCCGGATATACTTCACAAGACTGACATAGGTTGTGTGAAACTTTCATTAGAAACAGAGGAAGAGATTAGAGTTGCATATGATGAAATAATTGAGAATGCAAAGAAGAACAGCCCAACTTCTAGGATTATGGGAGTTCAGATTTGTGAGATGGTGCCTAAAGGAACAGAATTAATTGTTGGTGTTTCAAATGATCCACAATTTGGTCCATCAATCATGTTTGGTATAGGTGGTGTGTTTGTAGAGGTTTTTCAAGATACTGTTCTAGGGATGGCACCACTATCCAGAGAAGAAGTAAATCAAATGCTTTCTCAGCTAAAAGGAATCAAGCTGTTAGAAGGATATAGAGGACAAAAGAAACTGGACATGGAAGCTTTCATAGACGTTATTGTTAAAGTCTCACAGTTAGCATGTGATCATGACAGCAGAATCAAAGAGTTAGATATAAATCCTATATTCTTATATGAGAAAGGGGTTTGTGCTGTTGATGCACTATACATCAAAAAATAATATCTTTTGAAGTCAAAGTCAAGATCGACATGCAACACAATGAATAAAAAATATAAATCAAGGAGGAACAAATGGAAAAATCAAAAAAATGGTTAGTATTAATGGTTTTAGCATTAGGACAAGGGGCTGTATACTTTCTGCCGTACATTCGGAATGTGTATTACACTCCACTATTAGAAGCATTGAATGTGAATAATGCACAGTTTGGATCTTTAGTCACGTACTTTGCTATTGGATGTATGATACTGTATATTCCTGGTGGAATTATGAGTGATAAATGGAATTACAAAAAATGTATTGTCTATTCGCTCTTCTCAACATCAATTCTTGTTGCTTCATTTGCGTTCTTTTTAAACTTTGCGTATGCTAGAATGGTATTCTTTTTGATGGCATTTACTACTACATTTGTTTTTTGGTCTGCAACACTTAAAGCAGTTAGATTAATTGCAAAAGCAGACGAGCAGGGTAAGATTTTTGGCTCTTTTTATGGAATTCAAGGTGTTTTATCTATCGTTATACAGAGCCTATTGCTGTTTGCATTTAACCAGTTTAATGACCAAGTAGCTGGTCTTAGGTTTGTGTTATTAGTTAATGCTGCAATAAATTTCATTGCAGGGATTGGTGTGGCAGTTCTATTAGAAGAACCAAAAGAAGTTGATGCACTTCAAAACGCGAAACAGTTTGAGTTTAAGAATGTGGGATTATTGATAAAAAATCCTCTTATATGGTTGACATCCATAATGGTGCTTTGTTCGTATGGTTTGTATTCAAATTCCTATTTCTATACGATATATCTGACCAATGTGAGAGGAATGGACTTTAATTTAGGGGCACAGCTAAGTTTAATTAGGGTTACTTACATGATGGCAATTGCATCATTTATTGGAGGAATAGCATCCGACAAGCTTAAATCAACAACGAGGTGGTTTGCAATTTGCGCAATTGGTACAGCTGTAACAGGGTTTGCGTTTGTAGTATTAATGTCATCGGATGTAAACTTAATGATTTATGGAGTCATAAGTATACTTCCAGCAGCTTTTATGCTTTTAGTTTATGGTACGCTAGGGTCCTTATATGAAGAATATAGAATACCTGTGGCTTACACTGGTACAGCAATTGGAATCGTGTCGATAATTGGATATACTCCGGATTTATTCTTTGGGCCACTATTAGGTAGTTGGTTAGATTCTCAAGGGGATGCAGGGTTTGTATCGATATTTGTTTTCTTTGGAGTGGTTGCATTGATAGGACTTGGAGCATCTGTTGTAGCGATGTATCTAAACAAAAGAAAGGTTTTTGAAATGCAAGAAGTTGACAAAGAAAGGCAGGCTCAGTAGATAGATGCAAAAAATACCAGTTGTTTATATGACATTTATATGAACAACTGGTACCTTATGAGTAGAATAAAGAATTTAAACAAATTATCTCAACAACTTAAATGTTTAGGAGGAATTATATGTATTTTTTAAACGAGAGAATAACTAAAAATATTGACAAACATTTTGAAGCTTGCAAAGAAATAGCTGACTATTTGACGGATAACCCAGAAACAGGAGGAAACGAAAAAAAAGCATCTTTTAGGATAACATCTTTTTTAAAAGAGAAAGGGTATAGAATCAAAATGCCAATTGAAAATATCCCCTACTCTTTTTTAGCAAATAAATATAGTAAAGAAGATACAAGACCAAAAATTGCAATTATGTGTGAATACGATGCATTGCCAGATATCGGTCATGCATGTGGTCATTCATTAAGTTGCGGATCAAGCCTGCTGGCTGCCTTGGCACTTGAAGAATTTTTTAATGAACTTCCTTTCAGGATCGATGTTGTGGGGACACCAGCGGAAGAATATCCTGGGGGAAAAGTTTTTTTATCAGAAAAAGGTTTTTTTGATGATTATGAATTTGCCATTATGGCTCATATGTTTTATAAAAACAGTCCAGTTTTTAAAGTGCTAGCTTGTTCAGATAGGTATATAACATTTAAGGGAAAGAATAGCCATGCTTCCGCGAATCCTTGTGATGGAATAAATGCATTAAATGCTGCTAGAATATTTATGGATTCCATTGATTTATGGAGACAGCACATTCCAAGCACTAGTCAAATTCATGGTATTATAGAATCTGGTGGGGAGCTACCAAGTATAGTTCCAGATAGAATTGAATTGAATTATTATTTCAGAGCAAAAAACATGGTAGAATTAGAGGACTTAGTAGAAAAGGCGGACAAATGTGCTAAAGGAGCAGCATTATGCACAGGAACCACTTATGATATTAAACAGCGTTACCCAACCTATAGTGATATATATTTAAACCCGATAGCCATGAAGACAGTTGAAGAGATATTTTATGCCATGGGAGAAAAATCAATAGTATTTGAAAATCCGCAAGGATCAACTGACGCTGGAAACGTGGATCAAGTAATTCCAGTATTTCATCCTCTAGTAGAAATAACTGATGGAGAAGAAGTACCATTACATGATGCGAAATTTGAAAGATTAATGAAATCTAATAGTGGATATAAAGGTATGTATAATGGAGGAGTCTTGATAGCTTCAATCATACTTAGGATGGCGACAGAACCCGAATTACTAAAAGAAATTCAGTTGACACACAAGAACTATAGAGAAAAAAACAAAGTCAATATAAAGTCTTTCTCAGGTGAGTATATAACATGAGAAGGGAGCGTCAAGTGTTGAAATAGAATATAAAGTTTGAATGTCCATTATTTTGATTGGAGGATATTAATGATTAAAAAAACACTATTCGCTTCACCAGTAATTACAATTTTCTTCATTCTCCTTGCAGCTGTTGCGTTAACCTATGTCGTCCCATCGGGTGTAATGGAAAGAGAAATCAACCCAATTACTGGCCTAGAAATGGTAGACAGTAGCACAATTAGTATTGTAGAAAAAGATTATCTAGGTTTTATGGAGGTATTTGGAGCAATATATCAAGGCTTTATCAATGCTAGCGATATAATTTTTCTTTGTTTTTTTTCAAGTTTTTATATTAGAGTACTCACTGATTCAGGCTCTTTCAATGGAGCTATAGGTGCTTTAATAAGGCGAGTAGGAAATAACAAAAAACTCATAATACCAATATTCATTATTTTAATTTCTTTGACAGGATTCAGTTATGGAGAGACAGAAGACTTATATCCACTGATACCAATGTTTATTTCGACGAGTATACTTGTTGGATATGATGAGATTGTTGGAATTGCAATATCTGGAGGTGCTGTAGTAATAGGCTTTGCAGCTTCTGCATTCAATCCATATACAGTGGGTGTAGCTCAAGGAATTGCAGAGTTACCACTTTTTTCAGGAGCTTTATATAGAACCATCATATACTTTGTATTAATAACGCTATATATCTGGTGGGTTATGAGGTATGCAAAGAAAATATCGAATAATACAGTTAGATTAAAAATGGGTAATGATTCTGAAACAGATAGCGACGATAGCCATATTATTGTCCAAAGTAATCAGTTTACAACAAGACAAAAGATTATTGTCTGGGGACTTTTTACCATAGTGCTACTAATGATATATGGGGCAATGAATCTTGGGTGGTACTTTAAAGAGATTGCTTCATTATTTCTTGCAGGTGGATTGATTAGTGCTGTTATCGCAGGATATGGTAGTCTAGAGATTGTAGAAAAAGTTACAGAAGGATTTAAGGATATTATGCTTGGAGTTGTTGTAATTGGATTAGCAAGAAGTATAATGGTTGTATTGGATGAAGCGCTAATTATTGACACAATAATTTTTGCATTATATAATGCACTGAGTGTCATACCCAATATTTTGCAACCTGTGGGAATGTTGATTATACAAATGTTCATTAATCTATTCATTCCTTCTGGATCAGGTCAGGCAGCGGCAATAATGCCAATAATGATACCTTTAGCAGATTTGAGTAATGTTAATAGACAAATTGCAGTGCTGGCATTCCAGATGGGAGATGGTTTTTCGAACTTGATTTGGCCAACAGGAGCTATTGCAGTTATTTGCGGGATTGGGAAAGTGCCACTTGATAGATGGTACAAATTTTTTCTTCCTTTTTTTGCTATCATGGTTTTATTACAAATGTTTTTTTTAATTATGGCAAGTATTATCGACTATGGACCATTTTAAAAGTATATTAATTAAAGGAATAGGGGTTGAATAATCATGGAATCACTAAGAAGCACAGCTATGAATTATATTCTAGACAAGATACAAAAGGGCATTCAGCCATTAGATCAAATGATAACAGAAGCACAAATTTGTAGGGAATTAAATATGAGTAGGACACCAGTCAGAGAGGCTTTAATTGAATTAGCTGCAAATGGAGTTTTGGAAAAACATCCAAGAAGAGGATTTAAAATCAAACATATGGATAGAAAGCATAAAATGGATATGTATGTTATTCTAGGAAACTTAGATGCTTTAGCAGCGAGATTAGCAACAGAGTATTTGGATATGGATGATTTCAAGAAGATGAACGAAGTGATTGACTTGATAGACATTGCAATAAAATATGAAAATTTTCCATCATATTATGATAAGCAAGAGGAGTTCCATCAAATTTATATAAGGAAATGTAAAAACGATCACCTAAAAAAGATGATCTCAGAAATAAAATCAAGCGTTACAAATTATACTTATGTAAGTGATGACATGGTAGCTTTATTCCAAATATGCAAGAAAACAAATAGTGAACATAGAAGAATAGTAGAAATTTTTGAAGAAAAAAATGCTGAAAAGGTAGAAAAGTATTTGGTTGAAGTTCATTGGGATACAAAGGACTTCGATATGATATAGAATCAAAACATTTAATCACCAAATAATATTATTAGGTGAACATGTTGAAGGAGAGCATTATTGCCGGCTTACATTATTGGAAGGAAAACCCACTGGTAAGCATTGGCGTGGGGACAGCTGTCTACATGTTGTTGATACAGACGGTTTTTGCTTAATTGTTGAAATTCAGCCACTTGTCATCATGATGACAAGTGGCTTTTTTATGTCAGTACAACAAGTTGTGCACAGAATATGATACTTATCCACAGGTTTTCAAGGGTTTGTCCACAGTTATACCCAATCAAATCCTTGGGATCGCATAAACCGAATATAGTCGTCTAGTTGCATGAAGCCAGCATCTAGGTAATAGCAACCAAACCAGTACTGGTAAGGAGAGATGACGCCTTTTTCTTCAATATAGGTTTTGCACTTTTCTGCGTATGCTTCGCCGTGGTAACTTTTGGCTGTTTCATAAATTTTGTTTACAAACGTATCTTTAGCAGACATTTTCCAAGAATCATTGTGCGCTTGGTAGGCGGAATAGACGGTGTCGGGGCTAGGGTCTTGGTAAGTGTTTTCATGAACAAGTAGATCAATGGGGTATTTCTTTTTTGGTGTGATGGGACTTTTGGGATAGCCAGCGACGACCATAATGGAAGGCAACACAAATTTGGGAAGTCCCAACAGCTTTGCCGCCTGCTCGAACTCGTGAATGATATTGCCA
>Ga0334895_1003431_pt1 | contig 12217 bp, 10 predicted proteins | sample GraSluR3_MG_7_FD_207229 | JGI IMG/M metagenome (GOLD analysis project Ga0334895, IMG submission 207229) | Sludge microbial communities from methane-producing bioreactor in Wageningen University, Netherlands - Granular Sludge_31_05-R3 | ecosystem: Engineered > Bioreactor > Anaerobic >... | reverse complement strand
CCAACCCTGTGGCTACACCGGCTAGGTCGTTACCCTGATACAAATCTTTTAAATACTTTGGTGCTCCAAGAACTTTCTTCAGATCGGCTAGGGTAACAGATTTGCTGTACTCCTCGCCAAACGCAATACTTTTGGCTGCGTTACGTACAATTTTGGCTATGCGCTGATTAAGCGAACGCACCCCGCTTTCGCGGGTGTACCCCTGAATAACCTCTTGAAGAGTTTTGCTGGGTATGGTGAGCTGCTTCTTAGTAATTCCGTGGTTTTCTAGCTGGTCGGGTATAAGGTGTCGTTTGGCAATCTCCACTTTCTCCTCCATGATGTAGCCGCTCATCTCAATCATCTCCATGCGGTCGCGTAGGGCAGGGTTTATGCTGCCAATGTTGTTGGCCGTGGTTATAAAGAGCACCTTCGATAGGTCAAAGTCAACATCTAGGTAGTTGTCGTGGAATGCGTTGTTTTGCTCTGGGTCTAGCACCTCGAGCAGTGCCGAGGCTGGGTCGCCATGGAAATCCTTCCCAATTTTATCAATCTCATCGAGGATAAATACCGGATTTGATGATTTAACCTTTTTCAGGTTGTGGATTATACGGCCCGGCATGGCTCCGATATAGGTTTTTCGGTGGCCTCTAATCTCTGCCTCATCGTGTAGTCCGCCAAGCGATATGCGTGCGTACTTACGGTCTAGTGCTCGAGCCACCGATTTGCCAAGAGAGGTTTTCCCAACGCCCGGCGGGCCGTAAAGGCAAATGATGGGTGCTTTCATATCGCCCTTGAGCTTGAGCACGGCAAGGTGCTCAAGTATTCGTTCCTTTACCTGCTCCAAGCCAAAGTGATCTTCGTCAAGCACTTTCTTTGCCCTTTTTAGGTCAAAGTTATCCTCGGTGTATTCGTTCCATGGCAAATCGAGCATGAGTTGTACGTAGTTAAGCTGCATCGAGTAGTCGGGCGCCATGGGGTTCATGTTGCTGAGTTTACTCAGCTCACGAGCGAACACCTCGGCCACCTCTTTGCTCCACTTCTTGGTTTCGGCCTGCTTTTGCATGGCTTCAATTTCCTTCTCGTTGGGGCTGCCTCCCAGCTCATCCTGTATGGTCTTCATCTGCTGATGAAGGAAATACTCACGCTGCTGCTGGCTCATGTCGAGCTTCACCTTCGATTGTATATCGTTTTTAATCTCCAGCAGCTGAAGTTCCCTGCCCATTAGCTCCAACAGCAGGGTGCTGCGGCTTTTTAGGTCGTTCTGCTCCAGCAGCTTCTGCTTATCGGGGGCAGGTAGCTCAATGTTTGAGCAGATGAAGTTGATGAGGAAGTAGTAGTTATCGATATTTTTAATGGCAAAGGATGCCTCCTGTGGCATGTTGGGCGACAGGTTAATGATCTTAATAGCAAAATCTTTAATGGAGCTAATCAGCGCTTCAAACTCCTTGTCCTTCTCATTGGTAGGCTCGTCGGTGAGCGTTTGCACCGAAGCCATAAAGTACGGATCGGTAGCTATGTACTCCAACACCTGAAAGCGATGCAGCCCCTGTAGGATGACGGAAGTGCTGCCATCGGGCATTTCAAGAACCTTTAAAACGCGCGCAATGGTACCCAAATTAAACAGATCCTTTACCTCTGGGTCCTCAATCTTGGCATCCATTTGCGAAACTGCTCCCAAAAACTTTGTTTTTTGGGTTAGGTTCTTGACTAGTTTCACCGATTTCTCCCTGCCAACGGTAATGGGTAGGACCACACCTGGAAACAGCACTGTGTTTCGTAGTGCAAGGATGGGAAGCGTTTTGGGCATATCCTTCACTTCAAAATCGCCACTGTCTTCAGTGAATAACGGAATGAATTCTGAGTCTTGATCAAATGAGTCGGAAAGTAGGGGTGTGCCTATTTTGATTTCAAAATTTTTGCTCATACTATTTGTTGTGATATTGATTCGGTTTACGTGACATAATGGCGCAGATACTCCTGTCCATCATGTGGGATTATTGATACGCAATCGGTGTGCCACTTTTTAATACGACAATAGTTGTCGGTTTCCCTTCTAGTGGTTTGTGAAATCCTGATGGAAAATAATTAAATGTTATGCGAATGGTGGCTAGTGCCTGTAGCAAGCTGTTTCCTCGAATATATGTGTAAGTATATCCTCATCAACTTGCGATAGCTCTAACCCCCTTCTACCCAAAACAATTTTGGCGGTTTCAAAAGCTTTTGATGTTTTGTATGTTGAAAAGCCTTGGGCACCACCCCATGAGAAGCTGGGGATGAAGTTGCGTGGAAACCCATCGCCAAAAATGTTGGCGCTTACCCCAACCACAGTGCCTGTGTTAAACATGGTGTTGATACCACACTTGCTGTGATCGCCCATGATTAGGCCGCAGAACTGAAGGCCGGTGTCAACAAATCCTCTTTTTGAATAGTTCCAAAGCTTTACGCTTGCGTAGTTGTTCTTTAGGTTCGATGTGTTGGTGTCGGCGCCCAGGTTGCACCATTCGCCTATTACTGAGTTGCCAATAAAACCATCGTGAGCTTTGTTTGAGAACCCCAATATTACACAGTTATTAACCTCGCCACCTACTTTGGAGTGTGGCCCAATGGTGGTTGGCCCGTAAATTTTTGCGCCGAGTTTTAGGGTGGAGTGGTCGCAAAGCGCAAATGGGCCCCTAACCAACGAACCCTCCATAACCTCGGCTTCTTTGCCAATGTAAATGGGGCCTTTGCTGGCGTTAAGCACGCTGCACTCCACAGCTGCACCCTCCTCGATAAATATCCTCTCTGAATTTATTGCCTTGTTGCTGCTAGAGATTGGTGACGATTTGCGCCCAGCCGTTATCAATTCATAATCAGCCTCAATTGCCTCTCCGTTAAGCCTAAATATGTCCCAAGGATTTCTCACCTCAAGGTAAGTGCAATCCGTATATTTTATAGCCGAATAGTTGTTTTTATCCAGATATGATTTGCCTTGGGGCAATGCTGGCAAAATGGCAGCAATTAAGCAGGTTTTGTCAAAAATTGCTTCGCCCGATTTTAGGGCCACAATCTCGCTTAACAACGATCTGCTTGGCAGGATGCCTCCGTTGATGAGGAGCGTTTCACCATTTGATTGGGGTAGTGGAAATTTTTTGCTTAAGTACTCGGGGCAGTGGAAGTGACATTTTGCACCAAGCAGCTTTTCCCATTTCTCGGCAATGGTTAGTATACCCACCCTGAGCTTTGCAACAGGTCTGGTAAAGGTAAGGGGTAGCAGATTCTCCCTGCGTTCATCATCAAAAAGGATAACGGGTTTGTTCATTGTAGTTCGATTTGTCGATTATGTAAAGCGAGATGGCTTGATTACACTCCAAAAATACAAATAAAAAAGGAACAACCTTTGGTTGCTCCTTCTATTGGCATTTAATGATGTTGTTACTACTTAGCTGAAGTACAATGGCTAGTTGCTTTTCTTGTCAAGATGCTTCTTGTACTTGGTCATGAACTTGTCAACGCGACCAGCGGTGTCAACCAGCTTCATCTTACCGGTGTAGAATGGGTGAGAAGTGTTCGAAATCTCAACCTTAACCAGTGGGTACTCCACGCCATCCACCTCGATGGTCTCTTTTGTGTTCACAGTCGATTTGGTGATGAAAACATGCTCGTTCGACATGTCCTTGAACGCCACCAGTCGATAATTCGTTGGATGAATGTCCTTTTTCATTTTAAAGTAGATTTATCTTTTAAAAAACTCTTTCCCAGCTAAAATTTAGGCCTGCAAAGTTATTAACTCAAACGATAATAACAAAATAACCATCGAGTTTTTTAAAAAAGATTTTTTGGGGCATTACAAAATCATTGTGTTATCTAATTCCTGCGGGCAAATTTGGTTAGCAATCGGAGGAACTCAACGTATAGCCATATAAGGGTAACCATAAGGCCAAAGGCACCATACCATTCCATGTGCTTTGCAGCCCCCTGAGCAGCCCCTCGCTCAATAAAATCGAAGTCGAGGGTTAGGTTTAGCGCAGCAATCCCAATTACCACCAGGCTAATGATAATGCTAAAGATCCCGCCATCATGGATATACCCCATGTTAACCCCGAATAAACCCATGATGAATGAGATGAAGTACATCAGGGCAACTGCACCGGTTGCGGCGAATACTCCCATCCTGAATTTGGCTGTTACCTCAATGGTTCCGCTTCGGTAAAGCAATAGCATCAGGAAGAACGTGGCAAAAGTTAACCCAACGGCCTGGGTAATAATTCCCAGCCCGTACTGCTCTGCCATAACGGCGGAGAGGCCACCTAACAGCAATCCCTGCAGAACCGAATAAATGGGTGCAGTTATGTGTGCGCTCCGAGGGGAGAACGCCGTTACTATTGCCACAATAAAGCCGCCAATTCCACCAACCATCATCCATGTCATAACGGAGGTTGAACCTATGGCTGCTAACCGCCAGGTGTAAACTGCGCCAAGCACAACTAGAGCCAGCATAGCTAGGGTTTTGTACTTTGTGCCCTCAATGGTCATCACTTCCGAGGAGGTGGTCGCTCTTTGCTTTGCAAATATTTGCTCACTAAGAGCAGGGTTTGATGATCTGATCATTTCTAGAAGATTTTTTGTTAAATTCGCTCCAAAATTATCAATTCCTGTACCATTACCCTTGTGTATGACAATTTGCGGGGTTAAATATGGTTAAATTGAACCGATATTAAAAACGTGTATGATCGAACGGGATTACATAATGCGTATACTGAAGCAGTTTTTTGATATGCTTCAAAAGCTGATCAACAACATCGATACATCAAAGGAAGAAACTCTAGAGTTGGAGCTGAACGGTTTATGCCTAAAATTTTTAGGTAATAGTATCGAGTTTTACAGCGATATTGAAGACCACAACATAATAGATTCGCTGGGGCAGGGGTCTCCGAGCGAAGTGCAAGCACGAGCAACGATGCTTTCGGAGTTATTGTACCATAGGGTTATAGGTTTGGATGATGAGTTGGAGAGGACTCGTTTGGCCAAAAACGTACTCACCTTGCTAAACTATATCGATGAGCATAGCAACACCTATTCCTTTGAGCGCTTGTCTAGAATTTCACAAATGGAGACGATGTTGCTTTAGCTATACTTCGTCAAACTCGAATAATAGCTGATTGCCAATCCACGCTCTATGCTCATCATCGGCACTTGCCAACTCCTTGGCATATTCAACAACCCTGTTCTTAAAATTGTCGTTTCTCTGGGCTATTTGTCGTAATGTAAATTCGATATTGTTCTTGTTGTTTGCAATTGACCTATCGCCTAAGCCATCAATTATATCAAGGTAGGGCTCAAAAACAACATCCTTTATGTTCGGATTACTGGCGCTTCGAGCAGCAACTATAAGCCCGGCTTTCTGAAGCAGCTCATCGTTGCTCAAGCACCACTCTATGCTTCGCGAAAGGGCGCAGTCGGTTTTCCATAAGAGATTTGAACAAACCTGCTCAACAATTTCTACGTTGGTAAACTTCTGAGCCCAGGTGTCAATCTGCTCGCCCTTTACCTGCTCAGGGTCGTCTATTAAGGAGGCAATAATCATGCACTCCCTTACGTCCTGCTCGTATAAGCTAAGGGCCAGTTCGTGATTCCCTTTGTAATCTTCAGCAATCTCTTTGAGCGTTGCAATCGAAACTCCGTAATTCACCTTGTAGTCGATACCCCATGCCCCAAGGCTGGCTGCCCTAGGGCCATTGGCAAATACCTTAACCTTGGATAAAATTTCCCACACAAGTTCTAGTTGTCCCATCGCCAATTATTTTTTGTGTAAAGTTAGTGGCTTTAATCACTGGTAATGCTAAGTACACAATAAAAAGTTGAGGGTTTTCTCTCTCGAAACAATTTACATAAAAAAACTTTGCGAGTGTATTGTTCTGTTAACTTTTATTTCTAAATTTGCATCCGCAAAACGGTGGATGTAGCTCAGTAGGTTAGAGCGTCGGATTGTGGTTCCGAAGGTCGCCGGTTCGAGCCCGGTCTTCCACCCAAATGGGAATTTCAAATGATTTTGAAGTTCCCATTTTTTAATTTAATAGTACGAAAGAAAGGTGTTTGGGGTGTTGCGCTTGTGGCTATTTACTTGAAAACTATGCTTCTCTTCAAATTGTGGTTAGCTAGCAGATGTACAGGCAAGGATTGGATTAAATTATATATCCGATAAAGTGTTGGTATGTAGGGTTATGCATTATAGGATAAGGGTGTTTTTTAAAAAAAAATGATTTTAGTATTGAGAAATATTTATTTTAAGCTATCTTGTGGTTAATTTAGGAAAGGAATTTTGTATAAATGAAAGACGCCAAAACCATACTTAGCTTCATTGGTGATAAGCATATGGCTGATCATCCAAACTACTTCTATAAGCAGGTGGTGTACTTTTCTGGGAGGATATTTGCTCAGAGGGTATCTCCTTTTCTTAGCCTTTCCGATATATTTGTAGATCAGATAGACATTAAACTTGTCGAGGAGCAGTCGAACGAGAAATCTGCTAAATCAAAGGCCTGCTTCTTTTTTAAAAACTAATTTTCCCGCTTTACTTAATGATTGGTTGAGCGAACGATTCCACATCGTTGGCCGTAATCTCCTTTTCGCACAGAATTATTAATCGCTCAATTACATTTCTAAACTCCCGCACATTGCCTGTCCACGTGAAGTTCTGGAGGGCCGAAATGGCATCCTTGGTTATCTTCTTAGGCGGCATTCCGTACTCTTCGCAAATAAGCTTGATGAAATGCTCTGTTAGCATAGGTATATCATCAAGCCGCTCGCTGAGCGAGGGTACCTGAATAATAATTACGCTTAGCCTGTGGTAAAGGTCTTCGCGGAAGCTACCTGCATCAATCTCTTTCTGCAAGTTTTTGTTAGTAGCGGCAATTATTCTAACGTTTACATTAATATCCTTGTCGCTACCCACACGGGTTATCTTGTTCTCCTGAAGCGCACGAAGCACTTTTGCCTGGGCGCTAAGGCTCATATCGCCAATCTCATCCAGAAAGAGCGTGCCTCCATCGGCCTGCTCAAATTTTCCTTTCCGTTGCTTGATGGCAGAGGTGAAGGCTCCTTTCTCGTGGCCAAACAGCTCGCTCTCAATTAGCTCGCTGGGTATGGCAGCGCAGTTCACCTCAACAAAGGGCATGTCGGCCCTGCTACTCTTTTCATGGAGCCAACGTGCAACCAATTCTTTTCCTGTTCCGTTGGAGCCGGTGATCAGAACGCGGGCATCGGTGGGCGCAACCCGGGCAATAATTTCTTTTACCTTTTCGATTGCGGGTGAGCTACCAACTATATCAAAAGTTTTTGAAACTTTCTTTTTTAGAACCTTGGTCTCCTTGATTAGAGTGGTTTTATCGGTGGCGTTTCTAATGGTTATTAGGATGCGGTTGAGGTCAAGCGGTTTCTCTATAAAGTCGAAGGCTCCCTTCTTTATGGCTTCTACGGCGGTGTCGATATTGCCATGCCCAGATATCATTATCACAGGAGTTTCAGCAGCAATTTCCTGCATTTTGTCAAGCACCTCTATACCGTCCATCTGTGGCATTTTTATATCGCATAGCACCACATCGAAGCTTCCCTTTTGAAAGAGTTCCAAACCGGTTTCACCATCTTCGGCCACCTCTACCTCATGCTTTTCAAACTCCAGAATTTCTTTCAGCGAATTGCGAATGGCACGCTCGTCGTCAATAACCAATATTTTTGACATATAATTACTTTTGTCGATTGCTAGTTCATTTGTAATGGCTACAAATATAACAATCCGAATCTTAAAATAGATTGGGTTTGAATAACTTTTCCGTTCCAAGGGTTTGAGCTGCCTACTGACTAGGCTGTTCGTAGCTTGGCAAATTTCAGCAGTAGGTTTTTAACACCTGCTGCCCTAAACTCCACGGTAGCTTTACGGTTTTGCCCATCGCCCTCGATGCTGGTTACTTTTCCAGGCCCAAACCGATCGTGGAGCACGCTCATTCCAACCTGAATATCATCGGGGTTGATGTAGTTGCCATCACCAGAGCTGTGGCTTGGTGATGTGGTAACTTGTTCGACTCTCCTTAGCTTGCGGCGGTGTTGTTGCTCGGTTTTGCTTTGTGCAGGCCGGCTAAACGATGATGGATTGTTGCGCATGGTATGCCTTGCCTCCTGGCCATACCCAAAAGTGGAGTCCTTGAATCCTGGCTCGTCAGCTTCATCATTCGTTTCAACAAATTCAGCGTCGATTTCTGCAATAAACCGACTGGGAATGCTAGAGGTAAGGTTTCCCCACTTGTAGCGAACCTGAGCATGCGAGATGGTTGCCTGCTTGGCAGCTCTGGTAAGTGCCACGTAAAAAAGCCTGCGCTCCTCCTCCAAATCCTCAAGCGAACCGGTTGACATTTTTGAGGGGAATAGCTCCTCCTCAACCCCAGCTAGGAAAACGTAATCGAATTCCAACCCTTTTGCAGAGTGGATAGTCATAATCGACACCTTATTCCTGTCCTCTGGTTTATCATTATCGGCATCGGTTAGCAACGAAACATTCTCAAGGTAATCGGCCAGGGTGGTGACCTCTGCAATGCCCTCTTCCTTTTGAGCATCGCTAAGCTCTTTGATACTGTTGAGCAGCTCCTCGATGTTTTGCAAACGGGTAATCCCCTCAATGGATCCATCGGCCTTAAACTCCTTCATGAGCCCAGCGTTCATCACAATGGTTTGTGCAGCCTCGTAAGCTTCGGCGGTGTAGGCAATGGTTCCCATTTGCTTAATCAGGTTGTAAAATTGCATAACCTTGCCTGCAGCGGCAGGCTTAAGCCCAGGATTGTGCTCGTTTAGCTTCTCAATGGTTACCCATATGCTTTGGTTGTACTCATTCGCTGCTGCTTCGAGCCGTTCCATAGTGGTTGCGCCTATGCCCCGGGTGGGGAAGTTGATAATGCGCTTCAACGCCTCGTCGTCGTTAGGATTTACAGTAAGCCTAAAATAGGCAATGGTGTCTTTTATCTCCTTACGCTGGTAAAACGACAAGCTGCCGTAAACCCTGTATGGGATATTACGCTTGCGGAGCGACTCCTCAAAAAGCCTCGACTGGGCATTGGTTCTGTAGAGTATTGCAATATCCTTAAAGTTGATATGATCGCGTTGGATTAGCTCCGCTATGGCCGATGCCACCATGAAGCTTTCCTCCTGATCGGTGTAAGCTTTTATGATTTTGATCTTTTCCCCCTCGGCATTTGCCGAGAATGAGGCCTTTTGTAGCTGTCGCTTGTTCTTTGCAATTACGCTGTTGGCAGCGTTTACAATGGTTTGGGTTGAGCGGTAGTTTTGCTCCAGCTTAAAGAGCTTGTACTCGGGGTAATCGTTCCGGAAGTTTAGTATGTTTTCAATTTTTGCCCCGCGGAACGAGTATATGCTCTGGGCATCGTCGCCTACTACGCAAACATTTTTATGCGATGCAGCCAACTTCTTTACAATTAAATATTGGCTATAGTTCGTATCCTGATACTCATCAACAAGAATGTACTGGAACTTTGCCTGATACTTGGCCAGCACATCGGGGAAATCGCGGAATAGCACGTTGGTGTTAAGTAACAAATCGTCAAAATCCATAGCTGACGCCTTGTAGCAACGCTGGGCGTACATGGCGTAAACCTTGGCAATTTCTGGTTTGCGGTTTTGGCGGTCAAAAGCCACCAGCTGCGTGTTGGCAGCGTAGGCCTGGGGGGTAATTAGGTTGTTTTTTGCCGATGATATTCGCCCGAGCACCTCGTTAACCTTATAGGTTTGGGTGTCGAGTTTTAGCTCCTTTACTATTGATGATATAAGGCTTTTGGAGTCGGCAGTGTCGTAAATGGTGAACGAGTTTACATACCCTAGCTTGTTGGCCTCGGCACGCAGTATGCGCATGAACATGGAGTGGAATGTGCCCATCCATAGCTGCTTGGCGGTACTCTCGCCAACCACGCTGGCAATCCTGTCCTTCATCTCGCGGGCAGCCTTGTTGGTAAACGTAAGGGATAGGATGCTCCATGGAGCAACCCCTTGCTTTAGCAGATGAGCAATTCGATAGGTGAGCACTCGGGTTTTCCCCGATCCCGCACCAGCAATTATGAGCGCAGGGCCGTTGTAAGTGGTAACAGCTTCGCGTTGTACGTCGCTAAGTTCGTTGAGATATTGCACGGTTTGTAAATGTCTTTTTTGTTGATAATTGAGTGCAAAGTTACTCTCATATGGTTAATTAGGAAAGGGGATTGTGAGATTGTGGATAACTTTTTGATTCTATATGTAATGGCCTGGTCTTTTTAGATAGTGTGTAGGTTAGCAAGTATTATAGTTGGCAGAGTTAAGTGAGAAAAGGAACTACGAAAAATAAAAAAGCACCATTGGTTTAACCCAAAGATGCTTTTTTAAAAATAAGGGGTTAGGCTAAAGACAAATTGAGTTTAACCTTACTCTTTCCATTAGTGCTTGAGTATGAACATTCATTTGCATTACTATCTCAAATCTTTGTTCGGCAGTAACACCCTCTCCACATTTCTCATCAATAAATGTGTTTATAGCATCATTACAGCCATTTTGATTTGTATCCGACGCAGCTTCTGGGTCGCAATAATACTTTTTGCCATCTTGTGCTAAGATGTAGTAAATGGAAGAATTCTCATCGGGGGGGCAAACAGATGGAATTTCACATTGGGGTGCAATGTCTTCAATGACATAAAACATCTCACAGGAATCTTCTTCCTCAGTCGAATCGCAGCCAATAAACAGTAATGAGAATGAGGCAAGGAAGATTAGCAATAAACGTAATTTAGGTTTCATAGCGGTATGATTTAATTAAACAATTATTTAAAGATGATTAGTTATTATTTGCTTGAATGTTTCGTAATCTCTGTATCCTGCATATACTTTATTTCCGATTATGAATGTAGGAGTACCTTTTAGTTTTAAAGTTTTAAAATCTTTAGAATTATCCTGTAAGTAGTCTGAAACTTCATTTCCAAGGAAACACTCAGCAAAGTAGATGTCTTTTTCTATAAACTCATCTATTATTTGTTGAAAATCGGATGTAAAAATAACACTGTAATTGTATAAAAACAAGTCGTGGAGGTATTCTGAGTTTCCCAAGTTATTAACACAAACTATTGATTTTAACGCATTTTCAATTTGAAGGTTGTGCGGTGATGCTAATAATCTAAGAATTAATTTGACTCTGCCTGATTGAATAAATTCTTCGTTGAGTTGGGCGAAAGATTCAGTGAAAAATTTTTTGCAATAGTGACAATTGTAATCGAAGTATAATAATATGGATAGTTGTGCATCACTTTGGCCAAAGGTTATGTCTAAATCTTTTTCCAATAAAATGGGTCGAAGTGTTTCTGTTTGAAGGGTTTTTTTACGTTTTTGTTTAACAACAAAAACTGAAACACCAACACCAACTATCATTAGTATTAATATGATTACTTTTTTGTAGTGCTTGCTGAGTATCGTTTTCACTATTCAATATTTATTTTTCCCTTAGTCTGGTTTGTCCTTCTCTTCTGTCGAGATTGGTGCTATAATTGATTAAACGAGGGTTGAAAACTATGCCAAGCCCAATGCCTTGTACATTAATCTGCGATTCCATTCTTTGTCTTAGAGCGGGCTGATCCCACCGATGTCTTTTTTGGCCATTTCTATCCATAGCTACAAGGTAAAGTCCTCTTCTTTCGGATTGGTCATCACCTTTAAACCCATCCTTTTCCATTCCCTGCTGTTTTAATAGATTGTCGGATTTTCCAATAAGGACATCCCGCAAGAAGATAGTCATATGATATTGATAGTCATTCCCAAAACTTTGCATCCCCATGGCTGACATATCAATAGCGCTACTCACTATATCTGTTTTAGGGAAATAGACATTGTTATTGTGTATAAAAAGGCTTGTTTCAAGAGTTCTGAATACAAGGTTTTCCAATTCCCTAAGATTGGTGAACTTACCAACCTCCATTAAAGGTTCAAAGTTGAATATTCCACCATCCTCTAATTTAAGGTTCCCTCTCATTAATATCTTATCGTACAGAATGGTGGTGTCCTGCATCTGAATTCGCCCATCAACCGAGCTGGTAAGCTTGCCGCTGATGTTCTCGTGGGTGAAACTTTCCTGCCCAAAGTTGTCGGCATCAACCAGCAGCTGGTGGATATCCATACCAAATATTTCATTCTTAAAGAAGATGGTGGTAAGGGTATCGATGCGGGTATCGTAAACTGC
>Ga0334895_1003430_pt1 | contig 12217 bp, 9 predicted proteins | sample GraSluR3_MG_7_FD_207229 | JGI IMG/M metagenome (GOLD analysis project Ga0334895, IMG submission 207229) | Sludge microbial communities from methane-producing bioreactor in Wageningen University, Netherlands - Granular Sludge_31_05-R3 | ecosystem: Engineered > Bioreactor > Anaerobic > Unclassified... | reverse complement strand
GGGGTCCATCACGAAATACTGCTTGACTCCATAGAAAGAATGATTTTTCTTGGATAAAAATCGAACGAGTGGAATAGAATCTGATGATAACTATCTTTATCGACCATAAATTGGAACGCTTTACCAAAGAGATACGCTATAGCTTTGACTTCATTTTTCACAGCCTTGGCTTTTCGCACCGCTTTGAGAGCAGTCACGAGAATCTCAAGCCAAATGACATCGTCGTGCTCTATAGTGTGAGCGAGCCGGATGAAGAGCAGATCAAGGTCTTGGCGAAGCATTATATCACGATCTTCATCATCTGCGAGCCATCGCTTTGGGAGCCAAATGCGCTTAGCGCTGAGGGGTTGAGGCGAACTCTGAAGAAAAAGAAGCTGCTGTATCCCACTCACATAATCAGTAGCCGCGCATTCAACAACATAGCGGAGAACTTTATCGACGAGGAAATCAGCGGGGGCAAGATCAATTTTGATCTGGTGGGCAATGTCTTCCATCATCTCTCTTCGCGGGAGCGCAGGCTCCATCCCGGATCCATCAATGAGGCGTTTGACGACGAAAAGAGCGCTTTCTTCGAATATCGTGATACTCCAGCTGTAGACAGTCTTTTGTGGCTGATTGAATCCATGATCAAGGAACACGCAAATCACAAGAAGATCCCGCTGGCGCAGAAGTGCAATTGGCCGGAAGCGCAGAGTGCGGCGGTCTTGCTGTCTCACACTGTCGATGACCTTCAGAAGTGGGATATGACGTCCTTGGTGCTCTCCATCGCTGATGACTTGAGTCTCTTTTTCACGCTGAAGCTTCGGCAGTGGTGGCAAAGCTTTTGGGGCAAGATCGTATATCTCTTTACGAATTATGAATTGTATTGGAACTTTGAGGAGTTCATCGAGCTGGAGCGCGAGAATGGCTGTCGCTCGACCTTCTTTTTAGGCACTGATAAGTGCGAAGAGCTGGACTACGGCCTGGAGGACACTCTATTGCAGGAAGAGATCCAAGGTATCCTCGAAAAGAACTATGATATTGGCTTGCTCTTGCCCAATGATCGCCTCACGCGAGATGAGATGCTCTCGCGCAAACAGGTGATGCTGCATCAGCTCAAGCGAGATCAGATCGGCATCCGTCAATTGGGTTATAACAGCAATCCTGATATTCGCGGCCTGCACGAGAAGCTGAATCCACTCTATGATCAGAGTGGCGCTTTCCAAGATTCTCCCGGCTTTTATGACGGCACGACCTATCCCTACCATCCGTGGTTGGGCGGAAAAGCGGGCTATTTGATGCTGCCCACGACCTATCGGGATCGGTATCTGCGAGTGAACAAGCACAAGATTTTGGCGCTTGACGATGCCAAAGCTCAGATCAAGAGCTATTTCCAGCAGATCCTGCGCACGCATGGAGTTTTTTCACTGGACTTTTCGCTGGCATCATATCATGATATCCACTATTGCAGCAAGCTGTATTCTTATATCTTGGCACTGATCAAGTCTCAGCCAATTTGGAATCCCAGCGCCAAAGAGCTCAGTCAGTGGTGGGGAAAGCGCAGCCGGGTAACGATGGAAAGCGATGACTATGCCATTAACGTATATTTTGCTGATGATATGGATCACTTCTGTCTTCGCCTTTGGGGAGAGATCAAGATCCTCGAGATCCACGGACATAAGGCAAAGCTGGATGGGAACATGGTGCGTTTTGCCAATATCAAAGCAGGAGAAACTGCTGTATTGAGATTTGAAAGGAAATGAAAAAGCTGATCCATCTGCAACTTCTGCCCATGCTCAGTGGAGTGCAACGCTTTTCGCTGCACCTTCTGGATGGTCTGCCCAAAGATCAATATGAGATCTATGTGGCATCCGCTGTAGGTGGAGAGCTCGAGGATGAGGTTCGCGTGCGGGGATGGAAGTTCTTGCCGCTTAGTGCGCTTAAGCATCCTATCTCGCCGATGGACATCCCGGCAATGCTGCAGATATTGTGGCTCTTTCATAGACATCGCTTTGACATCGTTCACACTAATTCCTCCAAGCCCGGTCTTTTGGGACGCCTGGCAGCGAGATTGGTGAAAGTTCCGCTGATCGTCCACACGGTGCATGGCACGGCTTTCCAAGAGCATCAAGGTCGACTGAGCCAAGCATTCTTTATGCAGATGGAGCGTGTAGGCAATGCCTTGGGGGATAGCACAGTATTCGTTAACCACTCGGATAGGGAGCGTTGCCTGAAGCTGGGTCTTGTTCAGCCCGAGAAGGCAATCACGATCTACAATGCCATGCCTGATGTCCAGAATCAAGCGCCCATCCCGAGCAAAACCCGGAGTGAAGCTGGCATCACTGTCGGCAGCACAGTCCGCTTTTCGGATCAGAAGAACGTCATTTCCTTGATCATTGCCGCTTGCCGAGCATGTCACAGGGAGCCCAAGCTTAGATTTATCATCCTTGGCGATGGAGAGCACCATGATCTGTGCCGCAGCATCGTGGCGTCTCATCGTCTGAGCGAGAGGATCATCCTCCCGGGCTGGGATTCGCAAGTGCAGCCATGGCTGGCGATCTTTGATATCTTTGTGCTCTATTCCCGATGGGAGGCCATGCCCTTTAGCATCATCGAAGCGATGCATGCAGGCTTGCCGGTGATAGGCTCAGAGATTGATTCCATCCGCGAGTTGGTGGATGATGCCAGCGGTTGGATCATCCCCCTAGATGATGAAGATGCTCTGACAGAATCCTTTATCAATATCGCAAACAATCCCTCAATGATGCGCAGGAAAGGTCAGAATGCTCTGTCCAGAATTAAAAAGCTTTGTGATTATGAAGAGATGATAGCTGCCTACCACAGAGTCTATGAAGGAGAAAAGCCATGAGCCTGATGCTCATCTCGGGAGCATTGATCATCTTCTTGCTCAGCACTTTATTGGTGCCGTGGAACACGCGTTTCTCGATCCATCATGGGATCGTGGCAAAGCCGAGTGATCGGCGGATTCATAGAGTCAGCACTCCGGAAGGAGGTGGACTCAGCTTTGGCTTGCCAATCGTGTTTATGCAGATGGTCTTTGCCTTGGTTTTCCGCGCGACCGATGTGGGCAGATTGTTTTTAGAGCTTGCAATAGTAGGCGTCCTAGCACTGAGTTTTGGCCTGATAGACGACCGTTTTGAAAGCCGAGCACGGCACAAGTTTATCTGGCAGATCGCCTTGGGCGTGATCATGTATATAGTGGGCTATCGGGTTTATTTTCTGACCAATCCTTTGGGCGGGGACTTCATCTTGGGATGGCTATCCTTCCCCGTGACGGTGCTTTGGTATGTGATAGTGATCAATGCGATCAACTTCATTGATGGCATGGACGGTCTGGCAACGGGGATAGCGGCGATCGTATCGATCGTGCTCTTGGTGGTGGGCATCCGCGAGGGGAACATCTTGGTGATGAGTCTTTCTGCCTTCCTGATCAGCGGGTGCTTGGCGTTCTTACGTTTCAACTTCCATCCCGCCAAGATCTTCTTGGGCGAAACCGGATCGCAGTTTATCGCTCTTAACATTGCTGCCATCTCGACCGCGGGAGCTGCTCAATACAAGGGTATCACCTCGATGACGATGATGATCCCTTTGGCTGCTTTGGGGATTCCCCTATTGGATGTCGCTTTGGCGATCTTCCGCAGGATTCATCTGGGGAATATCTTCAAAGCGGACAAAGCTCACATCCATCACGCGATGTTGGCTAAGGGCTTTTCTCAGAGGACAATTTCGATCATAGTATATATAGTGACCTTCCTTTTTGGCTTGATTGCCATTGGATTTTCATATTCAGACAAGAAAGTGCTCTTTTCACTGCTTCTTGTTCTTTTGGCTTTGATAGTCATCATTGCCTACATTTTAATGCGTTTGGAGCGTGACAAATGAAACAGCTTTATATTCTAGTCCTGATCCTTTGTTCAGCAGTGCTTTGGGGACAAAACTGGGAAGTAATCAACAACGTCAATCACGTCTACGACATCGAAAAAGCCGGTGAAGACATCTTGTTTTCAAGCTGGGGTGGAGTAGTCCAGATCAGCGGCAGCGCTGACCTTCCTCTTTCCGAGATGGAGGAGATCCGTCAGATAAGCACAGGTGATGGCTTGGCCTCAAACGACATCCGCAGTTTGGCAATGATTGACGTCTCTGAGACTTTGTGGATGGGAACCAGCTCAAATGGCATCAACATCCTTAGTGATATGGGACTGCAGAATATCGGCATGGAACTGGGCTTTCCCACTCTGATGATAAACAAGATGATAGAGGTGGATTCCCGCATTTTGGTCGCCAGCTCTGTCGGGCTTTTGGAATATTACTATCTTAGCGGGCTAAACTTCCCGCTGCTCTTGCATCACTATGACAGTCAGAACACAGGCGGAGCGCTTCCGAGCGGAAACATCTCAGACATGATGATTAGTGACAACGACTATCTTTATCTGAGCTACAGAGGCGGGATCAGCTATGCTCATATCGATTCACTGGGCGTATCATCAGCCTGGCACGATCTGCGCAGTTTGGGCACGATCCCCAGTGCCGGCAGATATCCCTTAAGCAAAAATTCCCAAAAGCTTGCTATCGCTGCAGGTAGCACCATTTACATCACCGGGATCGATCCACCCCACACTGCATGGGAGTTAATCTCCACAGATTTTGGAGGAATCTCCCGCACCATCAGCTCCATTCAGCTAAGCGAAGAGAATCAGCTCTGGATCGCATATGGAGACTGGAACGAAGATCTCCTCAGCTACAGCACCGTGGACGACACACTCCTGACTGTGATTGATCTGGATACGAGCGATCTCGTGCACTTCCTGCGCGAGCAGGAAGGCATGGGCTTCTTCCCCATCTCCATCATCAAAGAGCTGGACAATGAGATCTATCTGGGAACTTGGGGAAATGGCATTGCCCGATATCGTGGCGGCACATGGGAATACTATGATCCCGACAATATCTCCTTTCCCAAGATCACTCTGGCGAAAGCGGATCAAAACAATGCACTTTGGTTTTGCAGCGGAATCCGCGGAGACAATGTAGTTCGCAAAGGAACCTTGGGTGTCAGCGCCTTCAAAGGCGGCTCTTGGCAGGGTTTTCAAAGACACAATAGCCCGCTGCACTCAAACAACATCCTCTCCATGGAGATCGACTCCCACAATCGCAAGTGGTTTGGCGCATGGTATTCAACTTTGCCTTTAGGCAGAGGGCTCACCATCTATGATGACGAAGCCAACACTTGGCTCTATGCTGATAATGACGGCTTTCGCAGCTGGAGTCATGAGACTCAAAGCTGGAGCGTAGTCCTGGACGACTACCCAAGCTTGCTTACCGCTACGATTGCCGGTTTGCACAATGATAAATATGGCAATATGCTTGTCCTGTGTTATGATGGCGGAGTCACCGTTCTGGACAAAGATGACAGACTCGTGGGTGAATTCCAAGTCCCCGGCAGTGATCGGCAACTCGTCACCACTGCCTATCACAATGGCAGACAATATTTCATCGGAACTTCCCGAGACGTAGGACTCGCCATCTGGAATCACGACAGTATCCCCGAAACCGACGGTCCACATTGGCTCAGCCAGATCCCCCCCGATCTCAAAAGCGGGGATATCTATGGCGTGACCAGTGTGCAAACCCCACATGGCGGCTGGCATCACTTTGTGGCAGCCGGAACCGGGCTCTATATGTGGGATGAAACCAATTGGTACCTCTATGACGTCTACATCAAGCGCCACATCTACAATTTTGCGGGCAATCGCTGGGAAAACAACACCCTCTATTTTGCCGATGAAGAGCGTATCTTCGGCAGCATTCGCACCTCCCCCACCGCCATCTTCGGAGATCCGTTTGGACGCATCTGGGTGGGCAGCAGCAGCAATGGCATCACCATGTTTGATCCCGTCACTGAGAGATTCACGAACTACTATCAAGGCAAGGTGCCACTCTTGTCAAATCAGATCTCAACTTTGGGTTATGACCCCTTGGAAGGCAAGCTGCTGATCGGCACCGGAGATGGGCTCAACACTCTGCGCATCGGACGCACCACCAAGCCCCAGACTTCGCTTCAGACCCTAAAAGCATATCCCAATCCCTTTTACCCGGATGGCAGAAACAGCACTCAGATCGTGAATCTTCCCATCGACAGCATGCCCCCCGGAGACAACGAATGCAGAATCTTCAGCGCGTCCGGAAACCTTGTTGCCAAGCTCAGAGAAAACCCCTTTGCCCGCTTTGAATGGGATGGCAGAAATGACGCCGGCGATCTCGTTTCCAGCGGAGTATACTACTTTGTAGTGAGCGACAAAGACGGCAAGGTCAAACGCGGCAAGCTCGCTGTGATACGGTAGACCCAGTGAACGAAAACTATCTGGACTGCTCAGCAATCACCTCGGCAGCAAGGGTAGATCCCCCCCATCAGGGAGTGATCATAGCGGATGAAAAGCTGATCGAGCTCTACCCAGACATCTTCCGCAAAGATTTACGGGTACCCCTTTTGGCACTCACAGCAGGCGAGGAGAACAAAAATCTACAGCAGATCCAGAAGATATACGATTTCCTGACGGAGAATATGGTCACTCGAGACAGCTTGATTCATGTCTTTGGTGGTGGAACGATCACGGATGCAGCAGGATATGCTGCCGCAACTTTCAAGCGAGGATGTCGCTTGAAGCTATATCCATCCACGCTTATGGGCATGGTGGATGCTTCCATCGGCGGCAAGTGTGCCTACAACCACCATAAGATACAAAACCTCATCGGCTCTTTCTATCCCGCAGAAGAGATCATCATCCATCACGGCTTTCTCAAGAGCTTGCCCCAGAAGGAGATCAGACAGGGCCTTGCTGAGATGCTGAAGCTCTTTCTGCTCCTGCCGGATCTGCCATTACCTGAGATCCATGATAGCCCCACGCCCGATATCCAAAGCATCCTCAGCTTTGCTTCTGCCAAGATGATGATATGCCGTGATGATCCCCATGATCAGCAGTCCAGGCGGCTCTTAAACTTCGGGCATAGCTTTGCGCACGCACTGCAGATGGCATCCGATGCCACGATAGCCCACGGAGACGCGGTGGTCTTTGGCATGCAAATCTCGGTCGATCTCGCCCATCAAATGCAGATGATTGATGATGAGACGAGCTACAGGCTGATGGAGATTTTGCAAGAATATCCTCTTCCCGAAGACAGCGTGGATCTTGTGCAAAACTATGGTCTCGAGGATCTTATGCCCTATATAAGACAGGATAAGAAAAACACAAACAGGTTGAGGCTGGTAATGCCTGTAGGCGATTCCTTTGACTTGGTAGAAATAGATTTTAAGCAGGAGCTAGCATAGTTAATGAGCAGGGTTAATAAAGGCAGACTTCTCTTGGCAATAGCCATTTTGGGCATGATAGTCCTAAATGTCATCCCCACCGGAAGCTCAAACAGTCTCAATGCAAACAGGCTTATCAGCATCCGCCTGGATTATTTCCTGCACTCTGTTATTTGGCTGGGTTTTGCTTGGCTATGGGTCTTTAGCAGGGCTTTGGGTATGAGATTCTTCCACAGCTTTGAGCTTGCTAAATATGCTGCCCTAATCTTGGCTATGGCGCTGATCTGCGAATACCTGCAGAAGCTGGTGCCATACAGATCCTTCAACCCGGTGGATCTCATCTACAACCTTCTGGGCGCGGGCTTTGCCCTCGTCGCAATCCTTTTCAGCAAAGCTCTGGAAGAGAGAAGATAGTTATTCTAGCCGTTATGCACCGGCATTCCTGCCGCAAGGGTCCACATCAGGTCTATGCCCACTGCAATACAGTCATCTGATGGCAAAAACAAATCTGAATGCAGAGCTTGATCGCTCCCACTGCCCAGCCAAAAGAGCAATCCCGGATACATCCCCGTGAAGAATCCAAAATCCTCTCCGGTCATCACAGTATCTGCCGGGACAAACTTATATGATAGATCTTGGCAGTGCTGCCTTAGACGGCTCAGCAGGGCATCATCATTCACCACGGGATCGTAGGAGCCCAAGATCTTGACTTCCGCGCTTGCCTGATATCTTTGTGCCGCCATCTCGGCATTTTGATGGATCATCTCGTTTAGTCGGTCGCGCACTTCTTTCTTAAGACTGCGATGTGTCCCTTGTAGAAGGCATTCATCCGCGATGATATTGCGAATCCTACCGGCATTCATCTTGCCCACGTGAAAGATGACTCTTTGGCTCTGTGCGAGCTCAGCTATCTCTTCTTGGATGGATCTCATAAAGTCCAGACCGCAGGCGAGGGCATTGATTCCCTGCTCAGGAAATGCCACATGCGCCGCTTTGCCGACAAAGCGAACGTCAAACTCCTGAGGGATCCCAAAGAAGATCCCGGCTTTGGAGCTTACCGCACCCACCGGCATATGCCCCGCCACATGCAGAGCAAAGGCTGATCGGATATCATACTCTTGCAGAATTCCTTCACTGATAACGCTTTGTGCTCCGCCCTCTCCCTCTTCGGCAGGCTGAAAGAGAAATAGGAGATTCTTCTTTGGCTTGGCAATCCATACCCTTTGGATGAGTCCCATGAGCACTGCCATATGCACGTCGTGCCCGCAAGCGTGCATCATGCCATGATGTGTAGAGTGGTAGTCTGCCCCGGTATTCTCACATATGGGCAAGGCATCCATATCTGCCCGAAAAAGCTCAAAGCCATCCTCGCTTTCGCCATTTTGATATACCACAAGTATCGCGGTGGATTTTTTAAACTCAATGATTTCAAAGAGATCCTTGACGCCACGCGAGCCGCATAGCTCCCTTAAGTGAGCAAGGATATAGTCTTTGGTCTTGTATTCTTGAAAAGCTATCTCAGGGATCTGATGAAGTTCATGGCGGATTTGGACGGGATCAAACATATCAATTCTCCGAGCTGGTTAATGAGCGGTGTTTTTGCATGATGCTGATGGCATTCTTAGCTGCACCGATGCGCACATTGTGAGCAAGATTCCAAAAGTTAAGTGAGTGTTTATCGACTCCATAACGAAGGCGGCAAACGTGGGAGTCGTTTGAATTCCCAATTGCCAGAGGCGTGATGTAGCTGTTTTCGTGAAACTTTATCGCATCCTTGTTCTCAAACAGAGCCGCTGCCTCGTTAAGCGCGATCTGGCTTTCAAACTCCGCATAGATTGAGATCGAATGTCCATATATCACCGGCACTCTCACGGTGGTCGTGCTGATGGCAAGTTCCTCTTTACCTAAGATCTTGCGGCTTTCCATGAGCATCTTCTCTTCTTCGCTGCTATAGCCATTGTCCATGAAGGCTCCGATCTGAGGGATCACATTGAGATCTATGATCTCGGGATAGATTCCTTTTTGCGTGGAGCCGGCTCGCTGCTTTTCCAAAGTGAGAATCCCCTTTTGCCCGCTGCCGGATACTGCTTGATAAGTGGATGCCACCACTTTTTTTAGGGTATACGCCTCATCCAATATGGCCAGGGGCAAGAGCATCTGGATGGTTGAGCAATTTGGATTTGCCACGATCCCGCGATATCCTTCTAATAGTCGGCCATTGATCTGAGGCACAACCAAAGGGATATCCTCATCCATGCGATATGCACTAGAATTGTCGATGACGAGCTCACTATATTCCGCTGCTTGTGGGGCAAAACTGCGTGCCACTCCTGCTCCGGCGGCAAAGAGCACGTAGTCATAATGCTTTGTAAGTGAGCTTTCGGTCAGCTCCTGTGTTTTGATGGGACGATCCAGATAGTAGAGCATCTCACCCTTTGACTTTGAAGATGCATATAGATCCAGAACTTCTATTTCCAACGCCAGCTCTTGCATGCAAGTGAGCATCATTCTGCCCACTTCTCCGGTTGCTCCAACAATCGCTATTTTCATATGATATATTCCTTTTAATGAACTCTCTTAAGTTTATCCACTGTGCGAGATCACACAGATTTGTCAATGTAAACTTGACGGATAGCGGCATTTCAAATTCTTTGCACTTGATACTCGCGCCCCTGTAGCTCAGGGGATAGAGCAGCGGTTTCCTAAACCGTTGGTCGGAAGTTCGATTCTTCCCAGGGGTGCCAGTAATAAATCTTACAAAAGGCAGAGCTTTAGATGAAAGAGCAAGTCCCATCCACATTCGCAAATCCGGGCAGCATCGTCCTTTTTTACAACAAAGGATCCTTGCTCTTGGCAATCGTAACTTTTACAGGCGCCAAAAGCTTGACTCTGCTCACCGAGGATCAAGAAGAGCTGAAGCTGAGTCCCTCCCGCTGCGTGCTCGTCAGCAGTACATCCTATGAGCCCTGCCTACAGAGCCTAAAGGATTTTGCCCACAGCTTCCGAGATATCCGCCTTGGCGAGATCTCGATCCCGGATTCAGGTTTGGATTTTGATGCTTTGCAAGAAGCTCTGGACATCAGAGACGACGCCCATCGCTTTGCCCTCTATTGTCATCTGAAGGATGATCCTGAGACCTACTACCAAAAACACGAGCTCTTTTTCCGACGCAGCGCCCATGAAAAGCAGGACTTCCTAAGAGCAAAAGCCAAAGCACAAAGAAGGAAAGATTACCTTCGCAAGCTGCGAGATCTAGTCAAGGATCCCTCCACTCCCATGGATGATGATTTTAAGGGTATACTGATTAAAGAACTGCGCTTGTTTCTACAGGGAGAGAAGCTCGAGGATCTCCATAAAGCCCTAGCCTCAAATGCTTTGGATCCCATAAAGCAAGCAGTTTTGCTAAGGACTCTTCTCAAAGATTCTCTGCCTGTCTATGATCCGGCGTTGGCAGCATCCGGTCTGCCGGTGAGCTTTGATCAAGCGGTTTTGGATATCCCTCTTGCGCCATCGCCAAATGATCATTGTGAAGATGAGGCATTTTGCATCGACGATGAAGACAGCATGGATTTTGACGATGCTCTGAGTATCAGAGAGCTCCCGGACGGCTATGTCTTGGGCATACACGTCAGCAATTTAGCTCACTACATCAAAGCTGGTGATGCTTTGTTTGACGCTGCCCGCCAGAGGGTTTCTTCTCTTTACCTTCCGCCCGGAGTGGTGCCAATGCTACCTCACAACCTTTCTGAAGATGCATTGTCTTTGGTTGAAGATCATAAACGGGGCGTACTCAGCCTTTATGTGAGGCTGAGTCGAGAGCTGGACATCCTCTCCACCCGCATCCTCTCTCAAAAGATCCTCATCAAAGAAAACCTCAGCTATAGCGGGGTAGATAAAGCTTGGAACGCGCCCAGATTTATCCTGCTCAAGCGAATAGCCGAAAGCCTCAGAAAGCAAAGAGATCCGGAAACAAGAGAACAGGATAGAAGATTCGTATACAATCTCAAGCTCACTAAAAATGAAGTCAAGATCAAGCGCATTGACCTTTTGAGCCCTTCTAGGATGATGATCGAAGAGATGATGATCTTTTACAATCGCAGCATGGCAGACTTTGCTCAAAAGCATGATTTACCGATGCTCTTTCGCAATATCAAACGATTTGCCGGCAGCGAAACAGAGCCTCAGGGTAGCTCCGCTTTCCTAGACACAAGCGCCTCATATCATCCTGGCATCGGTGCTCACGGATATCTACATGCCACAAGCCCCATCCGTAGACTGGTGGATCTGATCAATCAAATGCAGATCATGGCAAAGGTAAGCAATCAGGATCTTCCATTTTCTTCTGATAAGTTGCAAGAGATGATCCCGCACATCGAGAAAAGGATCCAGATCATCCGCACTACTATGCAAAGATCCGAGCGCTATTGGCTCTTGCATATGATCCGATCTGATCTGCTAAACAAACCCCTAAATGGCATAGTCAAAGGCTCTTCAGATGGCAAATACCGAGCCGAAATCCTCCCCTGGGGAAAGCAGGTGCTGCTAAAGATGGACGCCGCGCCGATCAATGAAGAGTTTAGCTTTGTCGCATATGATGTGGATCTTGATAAAATGCTGATTCTGGCAGATCTGATATACTGATCTGAGAACCTTACCCCGCGTTTTATCGCTTCTCGCAATTGCCCGTTTTCCCATCGGACCCGGCGTAGTTCATTGTTGACAGTTACCGTCCAAGATGGCTCTGGCTCTTTCGATCATGGCTGCTCATTTTGCCCAAATCAGTGCTCTAAGTGCTTGCAAAATATGGGCTGCCCATGCCTTGCTCACCGCTTCCTCACCGGTCGAGCGTGCAAGCGGTGAGAAAATAAGGACTTAGAGAGTTCGTAGTTCTTAGTTCTTAGTTGGCGGCCACTT
>Ga0334895_1003420_pt1 | contig 12240 bp, 9 predicted proteins | sample GraSluR3_MG_7_FD_207229 | JGI IMG/M metagenome (GOLD analysis project Ga0334895, IMG submission 207229) | Sludge microbial communities from methane-producing bioreactor in Wageningen University, Netherlands - Granular Sludge_31_05-R3 | ecosystem: Engineered > Bioreactor > Anaerobic > Unclassified... | reverse complement strand
ACCCGGAGACCACAATAGCCTTTACCCTGCCGGAACCCGGTAAGATCAGACTGAGTGTCTATAACATCAGAGGCCGGTTCGTCCGGGAACTCTTAAATGAATTCCGGGAAGCGGGAGAACACCGGGTTACCTGGGACGGCAGGGACGAGAGAGGTAATCCGGTCAGCAGCGGGGTCTATTTCTACCGCCTCTCAGCCGGCGAGCTAACAGAACAAGGCAAAATGATGCTGTTGAAATAGGAGTTTCGAGTCAGTACGATATCTGCCCTGGTCAAGATTGCTTCGAGAGATTATATAAGAGATTGATAGCGTAGAACAGCGTACAATGATTCTGTCCGGGAGACAATAAAACATCGGTATCGTTCGGAATGACTGGATAAAAAGCGCGATAGTTCTTGTCCCTACAGCGGAAATAGAACTCGAGAACAGTTCCGGGATCAGCTCAAATCCCACCGGCAATATGTTTTCTCTATACCACGAAGTGTTATGCTACAGATTTTTTTAGAGGCTTTTGCCGTATAATGAAGTACTGGAGTACCGGATAGAAGAAGATCTATGACTTCAACTCCCATATACTGTCAAAGCTGCTGCAAATATGTATCGTTTCGCTAACCGGATACACTTATTCCGTAGTGCGGCTCAATTTTTCTACTGTAAATACCCTGAATAAAAAACGCGTGATGTGAGGCGAGGTGATATTATAGTTGACAATTTCGCTGTTTTAATAGCTCAGTAGCAAAAAATCAGGGGTTATAAACTCAAAATGAAGAGTAAATTACTGGATACGATCAAGAGTCCGGACGATGTACGGAAATTAAGTTTCAGCCAGTTAGAGCAGCTGGCAGACGAGGTGAGAAAGCGCATAATCGAAGTCACAGCCAGGACAGGAGGCCATTTAGCCCCGAGTCTGGGGGCAACGGATATTGCCATAGCCCTGCTCAAGATTTTCGATCCGCTGAAGAACCGGATCGTCTGGGATGTCGGGCATCAATCTTATGCTTATAAGATCCTGACCGGGCGGAACGAGCAGTTTCCAACCCTGCGGCAGCTTGGTGGTATCAGTGGATTCAACAATATTTTCGAAAGCGAGTATGATGCTTTCGGGGTGGGGCATAGCAGCACCTCGATCTCAGCCGCTCTGGGAATCACCGTAGCGGAGGATTTGAAGAAGAAACCGCAAAAGATGATCGCGGTTATAGGTGATGGTGCCCTTACCGGTGGTATGTCTTTCGAGGCCTTGAACCATGCCGGCCATCTGCAGAAGGAGTTGATAGTAGTCCTTAACGACAATACGATGTCGATCTCCAAGAATGTAGGAGGGTTACAGGACTATCTTTCCAGTATGATGGTCAGCAAATCCTACAATCAGTTAAAGAAGCAGATCTGGGAGCTTTCTGAGAGCCATCTGCCGGCCAGGATCCGGAGGAGTTTCCTCTACGGGGCCAAGAAACTGGAAGAGAGCCTGATCAACATTCTGGTACCGAACATCATTTTTGAGGATCTGGGATTCAAATATGTCGGTCCAATCGACGGGCATAATATTGGACGTATGGTCAAAATACTCAATAATGTGAAAACCAATATGGTTGGGCCTGTGCTGGTTCATATGGTAACCTGTAAAGGTAAGGGTTGTCATTTTGCGGAAGATAACAGCACTAAATTTCACGGTATCGGCCCCTATCACGAGAAGACCGGTAAGAGTATCGCTAAGAATGATGTTTCCTATTCCAGGGTTTTTGGGAATAAAATCACTGAATTAGCAGGTAAACATAAGGATGTGATAGCGATAACAGCAGCAATGAGTGAAGGGACTGGCCTTTCAAGGTTCGAAAAAGAATATCCCGATCGTTTTTATGATGTCGGAATTGCGGAACAACACTGTGTCACCTTTGCTGGTGGACTGGCAGTTCAAGGTTTTAAACCATTCGTAGCGGTCTATTCCACTTTTATGCAGAGAGCGCTCGATCAGGTGATTCACGACATCGCTCTGCAGAAGTTACCGGTTGTCTTCTGCCTGGATAGAGCAGGATTAGTAGGTGAAGATGGAGCTACTCATCATGGTGCTTTCGATCTGTCTTATATGAATTTCATTCCCAATCTGACAGTTATGGCTCCCTCCTCTGCCGAAGAGCTGGAGGCAATGTTAGAATACGCCTATGACTATAAGGATGGACCGGTAGTAATTCGCTATCCTCGAGGTAAGGGAGAATATACTGGTGAATTAGAGCAAAAAATAGAGAAGGGTAAATTTGAGATAGTCAGGAGAGGTAAGAAATTAGCTCTTCTCGGTATCGGCAATGGTTACCGGATAGCAGAGGGTGTCGAGAAACTTCTACAGGCAAAGGGGTTAAAGCCCTGGTTGATTAATGCCCGCTTTCTCAAACCGCTCGATATCGAGACACTCAATGAGTTAAAAGATAGTGTAGAGGCGGTTGTAACAATAGAAGAGAATGCTCTGGCAGGAGGTTTCGGCAGCAGTGTAGCTGCTCATTATTCTCCTTTCCGAATTCCGGTATATTCTTATGGTATTCCTGATAAATTTGTCCCGCACGGCCACACCGATGAACTGAAGCAACTTATAGGCCTGACACCGGAACAGATAGCAGAAGATCTTGTTAACCAGCTCGATTTGAAGCCAAAAAAGAAACCAGCAACAGTCAGAAAAAGCCGGAAATAGCCGGATTTACTTTCGAGCTTGATCTATTCAATCACGAATCAGAGCCTTCTGAGCGACAGGTTTCCGGAAATACAGAGTTATGAAGCACGAAATGATCACCTTTGATACAATAGTGGCTCTTTCAACCCCGATGGGCAGGGGAGCGCTGGCAGTAATCAGGGTAAGCGGCGAGGCAGCTTTCGCCTCAATATTACCCTATTTTAAAAGCTTATCAGGCCGTACTCCTCAGGATGACCTTATAAAAGAGGGTAAAGTAATTTCTGAGGGGGAGTTGAGGGATAAGAAGCGTCAGTTTGGTATTATCGCAAATGAGAATCGGATAATCGATGAAGTTATACTCTCGTCCTATCCTGCTCCCCATAGTTATACCGGAGAGGACGTCCTGGAGATCTCCTGTCACTGTAATCCCTTTATCATCAGAGAGATAATACAACTGATACTCAGAACTGCCAGGATAGCCAGGCCGGGTGAATTTACGCGACGCGCTTTCTACAATAACCGGATAGACCTGACAAGAGCTGAAGCCGTAGGTGATTTGCTTAATGCCCGGACAGAGCATTCACACAGGGCTGCTCTTAGCCAGCTTGAGGGGAGTCTTTACAAGAAGATAGCTCTTTTGCTGGAAGAATTAACTTCATATCGCATAGAGCTGGAACTGGAGATAGATTTCAGCGAGCAAGACCTGCCTGTGTTAGACAGGAAGAAAATGCAACAGAACCTGCAGAGATTGAGACAGGAGTTAGAGCAACTTCTGGCATCGGGGAAAGAGGGGCTGATCATTAGAGAGGGTTTGAAGGTTTCACTTATCGGAGCACCAAATGTCGGGAAATCGAGTCTCTTTAATTATCTTCTGGAAACAGAGAGGGCAATTGTGACCCCTTTACCCGGAACTACGCGTGACTATCTGGAGGAGTCACTCTCCATTAATGGTTATCTGGTCAGGTTATATGATACAGCAGGTTTGAGAGATTCTGCTGAAGAAATTGAAGCTATCGGTATTGCCCGAACCAATGAACTCATAGAGCAGGCAGACAGAATCATCTATATGGAAGATGGAGAGCAACAGGGGATAGATTATGAAAAACAGGGCCTGGTAGGAGAGTATTCTCGTTTGATCAGGGTTCTGAATAAAGCAGATATATTATCAGAAGAAAAGATTGACGAATACAGAAGAGAAGGTTTTATCATTATATCTGCTAAAACAGGCAGAGGGGTCGAAGATCTGAAGAGAGAACTGATAGTTGAACTGGAGTTAAAATCAGCCAGGATAGAGGATGGTATACTCTCCAATATGCGTCAGATCGAAGCAGTTGAGAATTGTCTGAAGAGCATAGAAAATGCTTTGAGGTCACTCGAGGAGAATCTCGGTTATGAATTCACCGCCTTCGATCTGAAAGAGGCGAGTTCCGCTCTGGAGGAGATCATAGGGAAGATAACTACCGAAGATATGCTCAACCGGATCTTTGCCAGCTTCTGTATCGGTAAATAATCGAGCCGGTTACAGGCAGAGATGAACCCAGAAGTGCCGGAGAATAAGAGTTATATAACAATATATAGAGGAAGAAGGTGATGGAGAGAATAACAACCCCGAACGAACTGCTGGAAGAGCAGGAGTTTGACAGGACATTACGTCCCAGGTCGTTGAAGGAGTTTATCGGGCAGGAGCAGTTGAAGGAGATCCTGGAGATCTCAATACAGGCAACCAAACAGAGAGGAGAACCGCTCGACCACATACTCTTTTATGGTCCACCGGGCCTGGGCAAAACTACACTCGCTCACATCATAGCGAACGAGCTTGATGTCGAACTGAAGGTCTCTTCCGGGCCGGTATTGGAAAAACCATCAGACTTGACCGGAGTTCTGACCAACCTGCAGCGTAACGATGCCTTCTTCATAGATGAGATCCATCGCCTGAATCACGTGGTAGAGGAATATCTCTACCCCGCAATCGAGGATTTTCGGATCGAGATCATCATCGATAGTGGGCCAAATGCCCGCTCCTTTCGTATCGACCTTGAACCATTCACCCTGATCGGAGCTACCACCAGGGCAGGGTTATTGACTTCACCACTGAGAGCACGGTTCGGGATTGTTCTTCGACTTGACTATTACGACCTGGAGAGTATCGAAAAGATCATCAAACGTTCAGCCAGATTACTGAATATCCCGATAGAGAAAGAAGGAACAATAGAACTTGCCAGAAGAAGCAGGGGAACACCGCGAGTTGCTAACCGTCTGTTGAGAAGGGTAAGAGACTATGCCCAGATCAAGGGGGACGGTATCATAACGAAAGATATTGCTATCAGAGCCCTGAAGATGCTAAATGTTGACCATGCAGGCCTGGATGATATGGATAAGCGGATTATAATGACGATTATCGAGAACTATAGAGGTGGCCCGGTAGGACTTAAGACTCTGGCGGTTGCTGTCGGTGAAGATCCCGGCACAATAGAGGAGATCTACGAACCATATCTCGTGCAACAGGGCTTTCTGGAAAGAACATCACAGGGGAGAAAGGCATCTTTTAAATCTTACAAACATTTCGGAATGAAACCACTGACTGGAGAGCAGAGTATACTGGATGAATTCGAAGAGTAAGAAATTACCGACCTGACGGTTATTAAAGATAAAATTGATAGTATCTTAACGGATAACGAATGATAGAGAATAGAGGAGAACATAAGTGAAGGCGAGTAATATCTTAATGACAGTACTGATAGTGGTGGTCGTCAATCTGATATTATATCAGCTGTTCTGGCAGCATTCCACTGAGTCGGAACAGGTTACGGAAAGCGTCTATACCAGAGTAGCAGACCGGGGTGAGGTAGAGGAAGTTGTTACAACCTATCCTGTTCAACGTGAACGTCAGAGCAGTAATGACGATTATCAACTCACCAGGTCCAATGCAGTAACCAGAGCGGTAATGCTGACTGAACCGGCTGTAGTGAGTGTCAATGTGATCAAGACTCAGATAGTGAGAAGATATACCAATCCTTTCGATAATCCCTTTTTCGGTTTCTTCGATCAACGTCCTTACAGGAGAGAAGTACAGAGCATAGGCTCCGGAATAATATATAATTCTGATGGCTATATTGTCACCAACTCTCATGTTGTAGAGGGTGCGACCCAGATCAAGGTTATACTCGAAGATAAGCGTCAATTCGAAGCAGAGATCATGGGGATTGACAGTGTCCTCGATATAGCAGTCTTGAAGATCGAGACTGACAATCTACCGACAGTTCCTTTCGGGACTTCAGACGATCTTCTTTTGGGAGAGACCGTGATTGCTATCGGTAACCCCTACGCTTTCCTGATTAAGGATAGTAAGCCGAGTGTCTCGGTAGGTGTTGTTTCTGCCACTCAACGAAACTTCTCGCAGGATACCGGCGGCAAGATATATCAGGGTATGATCCAGACCGATGCAGCTATCAATCCTGGTAACAGCGGTGGGCCACTTGTCAATATCCTGGGAGAGGTGATCGGGATCAATACCTTTATCTTTTCTGAATCGGGTGGGAATATCGGACTTGGCTTTGCCATTCCGATTAACCGGATAATAAGGGTTACAGATGAGATCATAGAATACGGCAGAAAACGACAGATCTGGTTCGGGTTCAAGATTCAGGATCTCAGCCCGATGATTGCATCCTATCTGGAACTGGAGGATCTGAATGGTGTCATTGTCAGCATCATTGAGGATAACAGTCCGGCGGCTGAAGCGGGGCTGAGACGGGGTGACATCATCAAGAAGATCAATAATATTATGATCCGAAACAGTACTGATGCCGAGATAGCGATCTCGGAAATTACTGTCGGAGACAGGATAGAAATGGAAATCTACCGTGGTCAGAGAACCTTCAGCATCGAATTCGATGCTATAGAGCTAGATATCTGACAAAAATAGCAAGCGAAGATCCCGATTTATATAGACAGGATAGGCTTATCAGGGGGATAGCAGTCTATCAGGAAGCGACAACCTCTCCTCCGGTATCTTCACATTGTAATCTACCAGAGTTTTAGTCGCTTTTAATTCGCCGTTTACTGTTGTTGTCTCACCAATATAGCCAAATTCCGGAGCAAAGTAGAGATGCCTGACCTCTTCGTCCCGTTGAGGAACGGAAGTATTGGATCCGGTGAGCAGAATGGATGATTCATCCCGGTTACTCTCGTTCGGTATTACCCGATAGACAATACAATCGAAATCACCGAGCGGGGTACTGAAATTAGATGATGTGGAGACACATCTGATGGTAAAGGCATCGGTATATGCCCATTCATCTCCTACCTCTGCCGGATACTTGAGAAAGAGTATCCTGTTGACATCAGATGTCCAGGACCCTATTTGCTGACCGTAATAAATCAACCCCTCCTCTTCATTCCTCATCCAGTTCTTGAGGGTCTGAGGAGTATTCTCCGGCATTCTGAACCAGTTCCAGAAATAGACAATATGTTTCTCCCCTTCGTAGGTTATCTCTCTAAAACCGGTAATCCCGATCTTGGTCGTATCGACTACCGGTTCGTGTGGAGGATTAAAGGTCGAATCGGCAAATACCCAATAATTATCAACAGCCAGAGGCATTATTGTATCGTGATACTGGACTCCGGGATCAATTGTGGAATCTTCACTGCAGGCAGTGAATAATATCAGAACAGTCAGTAACAGTATTATCTTAATCATCTAATGAACCTCGCTTTTTATCTTATAACAGAAAATCACCGGAATTGCTTCTAATCTACCCGAAAATCATAAGTTGTTATATGCCTGTGTTATCCCTTTCTGTTAGTTTTTCTTCCGACTTGCAGGCTGTCAATCTCTTTCTGAGTGTTCAACTCTAGAGATATTTTCAGTGATATAATGTCTGCAGGATATTGAGGGTCACTGTTTATCCCTTGACAGGGTGATTTTTGCTACAAACTGTAATTAAACACTCATTAGAGAGTTAGACAAGAGAGGTAAAATAGAAGATACACGAGGAGTAACTCGCATGAATTTGTTTAGGACAGATATTTTCCTGGCAGTGCTGATGATTCTCTCTATCGCAGGATGCACTCGAGGGGGAGAGGTAATAGATGGGAGTGAAAGATATCTGGAAATGGGGGATATGTTGCGTAATGAAGGTGATTATTACGGTGCTCTGGATAGCTATCTATTAGCAGCGGAACAGGAGCCGGAGAAAGCAGATATCTTTTACAGAATCGGCCTGGTATATGGTATTTTACATAATCAGGAGGGGGCTGATCGTTCACTGATCGGGGGAAAGCCGAACCGGATCAGCAAAAGGATATATTCGGAAGAGAGCAATTATTCCAGGGCGGTTTATTATTTCAGCAGAGCGTCTGACATGGGGCATGAAGCATCGCGGGAAATACTGCGCACAATGTATGATAACATACAGCACCGGGACGTGAAATACTGATGTAACATCAGCAAACAGGTTATCACGCTTATATGAATGTTGCAGCCGAATAGCAGCCAGTACTTTGGCCAGTAATCTTGCAAAAACCCCGAAATAATACAGCTATTTTACTCGGTTAAAATGTGATCTGAAACGTGTCACAGCCTCGATTCCCCTTATCTCTGAATCTCTCGCTGCTCTAAGGAGCGGCACAGTCTGATTGACATCTGCTTCAGAGATCTTATCTTTTTGGGGAGGGAAGGGATAGAATCCGGATATCTCACTCAGTTTATTAACAACCATCCTGTATTCGTTAATGGCGATATCCAGATCTTCATAATTATCTTTATCTCCTAATACTGATTTGATCTCTTCAAGGAAGTTCAGGCCATTGATCCTTTCTGCTCTCCAGACCTGAGTATTATAAGCTAACCCCCATGGATCTGCCTTATCCTCACTTAGAGCTTCAATCCAGACATCATAACCTCTGCTACCCTGAGTATATCCCTCATATGCATATTGTTCGGGATTGGTATGATAATCATTAAAGAAATCGAGAGCAGTATGAACTTGCTCTCTTCTGTCTGGTTCTCTCTCCAGGGAAGATACAATATAGATTGTCAGCAGCCCGATATCTGATTCTCCTAACTCATCCCACGGTTTGTGTCCGACACTTCCGTCGAAATCATAATAGAGGTATCCATTATCGTCTGTCCCAATAATCAGGTAATATTCGGGGATATTTAATTCCCAGCCAAATACCGGTTTGTTATCTGCCAGAGCTTTTTGGGTAGCATCGAAAGCTTCCTTCTGTAGTTCTTTAAATTCGGGATTGGTTTTATGGGCTTTGATACTGGTAAAACTCAATCCCAGAGATTCGGCATTTGCCAGGATAAAATCGTGCTCGAAAGCAACAGGCCCGCTCGGGCATACAACAGGATGCATATTGAGCAGGAAAGCATGGCCAGTAACTCCATTAATCCAGGCACTGGAATATCCAAACCCGAGATAATCGGAGCAGGATTTAAGAGAACCCATAAAGGAAGCCCATTGATTATGTGGTCTAATTGGAAGAAGCTCCTGGGCTGTAAGTATACCTGAGACCATTATCAGCAAAAGGAATAGTAACAATGCTATCTTCATCTAACCCTCCAGAAGAAGTTTGTCTATGAAGCAGCTTCGTGGTTAGAAACTTATCTGTCAAGGGTAATTGCTGTCTGATAATTGCATTTTTGCCAGGGGAAATCTAATCCTTCAAGATAGTCGTATAATATGCTACAATAATAGATTACTGTAATGTTTGTGAAGAGGGTATATTTCTTTACAGCAAGGGAATCACACAGTATCAAGCTTTGAGAAGGGTGCCTGTTTTACCGTGCAGGGCATCAACGACACGCTCAACTGAGGTTATTACCACTTCTTTGCCTCCCTTTTTGAGGAAGTTGACTGCAGCCCTGATCTTCGGGCCCATGCTTCCAGCCGGAAATTGTCCCTCGGCGAGGTATTTCTCAGCTTCAGCGACAGTTAGGGTATCGAGTTCTTTCTGATCAGGCTTACCGAAGTTAATGGCTACCTTATCCACTCCTGTAAGGATCACCAGCAGGTCGGCCTCTATCTCTTCAGCAAGCAGAGCTGAAGCAAAATCTTTGTCTATTACGGCATCTATACCCTCCAGATTTCCCTTTTCGTTCTTGATAAAGGGTATTCCGCCACCACCGCAGGCGATTACTATTACACCTTCTTCAACAAGCTCTTTGATCGTAGAGGCAAGGGGGATATCTACAGGAATTGGTGAGGGGACTACCTGTCTATAACCTCTGCCGGCATCTTCAACGATATGCCAGCCGTATTCTTTCTTCAATTGTTCAGCTGTTTCCTGATTATAAAAGGGACCTACCGGTTTGGAAGGATTTTGAAAATTGGGATCATTCTTATCTACCTGAACCCTGGTAATGACAGTCAAAACCTGAACATCAAGATTCTCTTCGGCCAGTCCATTCTCCAGACATTCTTCTATCATATAGCCCATAGTACCTTCGGTTGCTGCATTAAGGAACATCAGTGGAAGCGGGGCAACGTTCATTTCTATTCCGGCCTGCTGCTGGATGAGCATATTGCCAACCTGAGGCCCGTTACCGTGTGTAATCACCAGATGGTAACCCTCTCTGATAAGTTTGACTATTCCCTGCATACTCTCATGGGTATTTTTCTTCTGCTCTTCAACGGTACCCTTCTGACCAGCTTTCAGTATAGCATTGCCACCCAGGGCTAATACGGCTTTCTTCTTCATCTTCTACTCCTTTATCGTATCTTCAACGGAAAAAATCAGTGGTTACTCTGCATAGAACAATGTCAGAAAATCAAAGGAGACTGAGCGATGTCAGCCTCCTTTTGATACTTGATATTATTTGATTCAGTCTATTTCTTAGAAATCCTTCAGGACATCTGCAAGATTTGGACGTCCAATCTCCTGCAGGTCATATTCGACTCTGATTACAGGCTTGTTAATATCGATTATTCTGGTCAGGTCGATCGGAGTAGCAAATACTACTACGTCACAATCGGTAGCGTTGATCGTTTCCTGAAGATCCTTCATTTGCTTTTCTCCATAGCCCATTGCTGGAAGTAGAACACCGATATCGGGGTACTTTCTGTAAGTATCGGCAATTGTGCCTACTGCGTATTCACGCGGATCGACCAATTCACCTGCTCCGAATTTCTGTGCAGCAACAACACCGGCACCGTATTCCATCTCACCGTGAGTGAGAGTTGGGCCATCCTCTACTACCAGTACTCTTTTACCATTGATCATTTCTGGTTTGTCGACTGTTAATGGTGAAGCACCATCAATCACGACAGCGTTCGGATTGACTGACTGTATGTTTTCACGAACTTCCAGGATAGCATCGAAATCACTTGTATCGATCTTGTTGATTACCACAACATCGGCCATATAGAGATTGGTCTCACCGGGATAATAGGCCAGCTCATGACCTGGACGATGAGGGTCAACGACTACGATGTGTAAGTGTTTGTCAGATGTGTAGAAGGAGATATCGTTGTTACCACCGTCCCAGATGATAACATCTGCTTCCTTCTCTGCCTCTCTCAGGATCGCTTCGTAGTCTACTCCGGCATAGATGACACTGTTCATTGCTATATGCGGTTCATATTCTTCCATTTCTTCGATCGTGCAGTTGTGTTTCTTGAGATCATCCAGTTCTGCGAAACGCTGAACTTTCTGAGCTTCCAGATCACCATAGGGCATAGGATGACGAATTGAAACTACTTTTTTCCCTTTAGCCTGCAAGGCCTTGATAACGGCTCTGGTTGTCTGGCTCTTGCCACAACCTGTTCTTACAGCACAGATAGAGATCAAGGGCTTGTCTGTCTTGATTGAAGTGTCTCGAGCTCCAAGCAGTATGAAATCTGCTCCGATAGCGTTGACTAAAGAAGCCTTGTGCATAACATACTCATGCGGTACGTCACTATAGCAAAAGACCACAAGATCTATATTGTGTTTAATGATCAAGTCTTTCAGGTTCTCCTCCGAATGGATCGGTATCCCTTCCGGATACAATTTTCCCGCTAAGCTCGGCGGATATAACTTGTCATCGATATCTGGAATCTGCGTTGCTGTGAAAGCGACAACATCGTAATTATCATTATCTCTGAAATAGACATTGAAATTATGAAAATCACGTCCTGCAGCACCCATAATTATAACTTTTTTCTTCATAGCTATTCTCCTCTTTACTTTATATTTTTGACTTGCTAAGCCAAATCCTTAAGAATAGGGCGAAAAGTCAAGCCTTTTCTCTTAAATGTTTTTCCAATGCGGAGTTAATGCTGTTTACGATTGCTATCTCAGAGTGGGTAAAGAAATCAGATAATAGCTTGACAAAAATAACCTGCAAAATAGAAATGAACGACTTGAAGAATTTCCATCGCAAGGTTTGGGTGTTCCTCAAGTAATATTGTTGTTAAACCACTGATATCAGTGGTTTAATATTATAGGAAGTATTATGGTATTGGACAGAATCAAAGAACTTGCAGAGCGTGTAACACAGGAAGCTGGTGTCGATCTCTATGATATTGAGATGAAGAACACAAATAAAGGCAAAGTACTGCGAGTTTTTATAACCCGTAAAGAGGGGGTAACCCTGTC
>Ga0334895_1003417_pt1 | contig 12243 bp, 9 predicted proteins | sample GraSluR3_MG_7_FD_207229 | JGI IMG/M metagenome (GOLD analysis project Ga0334895, IMG submission 207229) | Sludge microbial communities from methane-producing bioreactor in Wageningen University, Netherlands - Granular Sludge_31_05-R3 | ecosystem: Engineered > Bioreactor > Anaerobic > Unclassified... | reverse complement strand
TTCCATGTTTTTGGGTAGAGCTACCCAAATTTGAAGTCCGTGGAAGGTTTTCTCTTTATCCCGAAGGTGTTCTGGCGTTCTTTCCGAATGAACCACACCTTTACCCGCAGTCATCCAGTTTACAGCGCCCGGCTTTACTTCCTGCACCGAGCCAAGACTGTCACGGTGCATCAGGGCTCCCTCAAAAAGGTAAGTGAGCGTTGATAGCCCGATATGTGGGTGTGGCAGCACATCCAAATTTTCAGAACTGCTGAGTTTTGCCGGCCCCATGTGGTCGAGAAAGATAAAAGGACCAACAGTCCTTTTCTGGCGGAATGGAAGCAACCGCCCCACCATAAAGTTGCCAATGTCTGCCGCCCGTTTTTCGATGATAAGTTTTATATTCGACATATTGGGATTTTGATGTTAATAAGTCTCTGTTATTCAATTTTTTTTATCCTGTTGATGCTGTTTTTCATTTTTCCGTTTAACAGTTTTTCAATTTTGTCGGCCAGGGTCTCTGCAGTTTCGTCTTTTCCAATTTCAAGGGTTTCGAGCAAACCAGCCAGTTCATCCATTTTCACGTTAAGGAAATCCATTTTTTTCTTCAGAAGGTCTGCATCACCGGTTTCCCAGTAGCTGCCTTCGTCGGTAACTTTCAGGTTTTCAATATATTTTTGCTGAAGATATTTCAGCAGTTTGATGACAGCAATATGGACATCAATGGGCGCAAATTGCGTTTTGGTGTGGTTGTACCAGGTTAAATCCGGTTCTTCACCTAAAAATTGCAGCATAAAGGCATTTTGTAAATTGCCTTCGGGGTCGAAAGTAAAAACCAGTGGCTCCGACTTTTCGTGTGGCGAAATGATAATGCCTTTTACCGGAAATGGTTTCGAATCCGGCTCGTCATTTATCACGTTGTATTTCCAGTCCATCGTCCTGGCAATGTCCTCCAACTCTTCGCAAAACTCATCAGCCATATCCGGCCGGTTCAGTTTTCCCTGGTAATGAATGGAAATGCCCATAATTTTTTAGTTTTCATTTAAAGGCCAATATTCTTATAGAAATTCTGGCATAAATTTATAGTATTATTTGTTCAAAAAAAAGAGACCAGCGTTTTCAACAGGTGTCTGCCAGCAGGCGGATTACCTGCTGAAAATTCTTTACAGGAAGTTCCTGGTTTCGGGAAAGGTATCCCTGTGGTACGCAATGTGGATACTACGGGCTAAACGAATGTTTTATTTAGAAATTAAATCGTATCTTTAACTGAATATTTTATAAGTTATAACATATTTATTATGAGCAATATAATTATTAACAGACTGGATTACGCACGGATAAAAAGATGCATTAATGATGCCAAACAAATTAAATCAATCAGCAATGCGGAGGCTGAAAAACTAATGAAAGAACTGGATTCTGCCAAAATTGTTACGCCTGAAGACATACCGTCCAATGTTGTTACAATGAATTCAATTGTAAGGTTGAGTTTTTTAAACAGTAATAAGCAAGTGCAATTTCAGATAGTGTATCCGGACCAGGCAAATTTTAAAGAGAATAAAATTTCAATATTTTCACCTATAGCAACAGCATTGATTGGATATAAAGTTGCTGATGAAATAGAATGGCTTGTTCCGGCAGGTCCTACAAGTATCAGGATTGATGAAATCATTTATCAGCCGGAAGCAGCAGGTGATTATTCTTTATAAAAATATCAGAATTAATAGTATCAACCTTGATTGAAAGCGATTTTTCTGTTACAAGTATAACTATCAGGTACTTAAACCATAATATCCCAAACAATCAATACAATAAAAAAATCTAAATTTGAAAACATTCGTATTCGTAATTCTGATGGTATTGGTTCTGTCAAATGCACATTCTCAAAGCATCTTAACCCAAACGGTCAGAGGTACAATCAAAGATGCCGGTTCAAAAACTCCATTAATCGGAGCAACCATAGTGGTTGAAGGCAGCATTCCGATAATAGGTACTACCGCCGGTTCAGAGGGGGAATTCCGTTTAGAAAAAGTTCCGGTAGGCAGACATAATTTTAACGTAAGTTATATGGGATATGAGCCTTTTACAGTTTCGGAAATTCTGGTCGGTTCAGGTAAAGAAGTTGTGTTGGAAATAGAACTTGAAGAAACTTTGCAATCGCTTAACGAGATTGTAATAAGGGCAAATACCAACAAAGACAAACCTGTAAATTCAATGGCAACAACAAGTGCGCGTACTTTCAGCGTTGAAGAAACCAGCCGTTATGCAGGCGGATTAGATGATCCTGCCCGCCTGGCCTCTGCTTTTGCTGGTGTTGCTACAACTCAGACAACAAACAATGCAATTATAATTCGTGGTAATTCACCCAGAGGAGTATTGTGGCGAATAGAGGGTGTTGATGTGCCGGCAGCATTTCATTTCCCAAATGTGGATTTTGTTGGCGGTGGCGGCTATACCGTATTAAGCAACCAAATGCTCCGCAATTCCGATTTCTACACAGGAGCATTTCCGGCTGAATACGGGAATGCCGTTTCAGGTGTATTTGATATTAAAATGCGAACCGGGAACTCAGAAAATAGAGAATTCACCGCCGGAATCGGAACGAGTGGTATTGATTTTTCGGCAGAAGGGCCATTTGTTAAAGGGAAAAAATCAACCTATCTGTTCAATTATCGTTATTCAACCCTCGCTCTTTTGGGTAAGTTGACAAATTTCCCAAATATTCCAACCTTTCAGGATTTAACCTATAAGCTCGAATTTCCTACAACAGGCGCCGGAACATTCTCTTTTTGGGCTATGGCTGCCGATGATATTAACATAAAGGAGGCGGATTCCGACACCCTGAACTGGAAAACCGATTACGATCGTACGGGGCAGGATTATTACAACCGCTTTGGGGCAATCGGGCTTTCGCACCGAATCTCTGTTGGAACAACAACGTATTTTCACACCACACTTAGTGCTGATGGTATGCGGTATGGTATGGACAAAACAGAATACACCTTTGATTCACGATTACTTCCGACCGACTATATTAAAAGCACTGAGGGAAAATATACTTTCAGGTCAACTGTGAACCATAAAATTAGCCAAAAGGTCAACTCGCGAACCGGAATAACTCTAAACAGCTTATTTTTCGATAATACGCTAAAAAAGGCATTCAGGGACAGACCTGAAGAGATGTTCACTTTTGTTGACAACAGCGGAACAGGTTTTTCAGCTCAGGTATTTTCTCAGTTCAAAATTGATCTTCTGCATAACCTGTCAACCAATATTGGCTTTCACACAATGTATCTCGATGTAAACAATAAAGTCACGTTCGAACCCAGAGCAGGATTAAGCTGGAGTGTTTCACAAAACGACGGGCTGAGCTTTGCCTATGGTCTGCATTCGCAAATGGAAGAGTTACGCACCTACTATTCGATGGTTGACAATAACGGCAATACAGAAATGCCGAATAAAAATCTCGGTTTTATGAAATCGCATCATTTTGTTTTGGGATACAGCCGAAAAGTGACCGATGTGATGCGAATTATGATTGAACCCTATTACCAGGTATTGGAGGATATACCGGTGTATGCAAACAGTGCCTTCTCAATCATTAACATCACTTCCAATTGGGCAATCAACCGAAAGCTTGAAAATACAGGAACCGGAAATAACTATGGCATTGATGTTACTGTTGAGCGATTTCTGAAAGATGGCTATTACTACCTGTTCACTGCATCAATATTTGATTCAAAATATGCAGGTGGCGATGGGAAAGAATATAATACCACCTTTAACCGGGGAAATGTTTTTAACCTGCTTGCCGGGAAAGAGTGGATGGTTAAAAATAGGAATATTCTTGGTATAAGCTTTAAAGTCACCTGTATGGGAGGCCTGAGATATACTCCGGCACTGTACGAAGAATCAATAGCCGCAAAGAGGTACATACCAGATCAGTCACAATCATTTGCAGGACAGTTCCCTTCATCAAAAGGAGTAGATTTTTCATTCACATACAGGGTTAACAGAAATAACTATACCGGAATCTGGTATATTATGATGAAAAATGCGCTGCTGCAACCCGATTACGGCGATCCTTACTACGATTTCATTTCAAAGGATGTAATTATCGATCAAATGAAAATACCCTTCCCGCATGTAGGATATAAGATTGAGTTTTAGTGTTACATACACAAGAAATACAGACACAGATATCAGGATTTGTGAGGTGTTTATTTGATGATAGTACTTTTTTAAATCTGATAATCAACTGGTCTTGATACTTGTGTCTAATTGTCTTGATACTAATATTTTCAAACTATTTTCCAAAACTTCATTCCGGCTATTGTTTTAATTAAAATACTTTTATAGTTTTAGTCCGTAAAATTTAAACCTGGATGAATGCTATCACTGCCGAATACAATACCCGAAAAAGTTTCCGCAAAGGTTAAGCGGCTGTGGGAAAAACTGTACATATCCAACAACCGTTTGTGCAGTGGAGGTGGAAAATACGAAACAGATAAACACGTTACCTGCAAGTTTAAAAACAACCTCAACTATGAAGAAAATCGCATTAATATTTTTGACATCTTTTTTTATAAGTTGTCAAGCACAACAAGATAAAGAGTATGACAACGGTTCAAAAATAACGATACCCAATTTAACACCTGACCTAATAAATGATTTGGAATTACTGGGAAAGATATGGGGTTTTTTAAAATATCATCACCCTGAAGTTGGAAAAGGTAAATATGATTGGGATGATGAACTGTTTCAGTTTTTACCGGAATACATGAACGTTAACAATACCAGGCAGCGGGACAAATCACTACTTCGATGGATAGAAAAATACGGTGAAGTGCCCGAATGTACGACCTGTAAGGAAACAGCTGCCGATGCTTATCAAAAACCTGATTTTTCATGGGTTGAAAACGGAAATATGAGCGCTGCTTTAAAAGAAAAGATAAAAGAAATCTATCAAAACAGGCACCAGGGAACTCATTATTATATTAAGAAAGCGTTCTATGGTGATAATCCCGAATTTTTAAACGAACAAGCTTATTCAACTTCTTTCCCCGACAAAAAGCTACGTTTATTGGCCTTGTACCGGTACTGGAACATAATCCAGTATTTTTTCCCATATAAGTATTTAACCGACAAAAAATGGGATGAAGTACTGAGAGAATACATCCCTGTGTTTATTAATGCAAGAACGGCATTGGAATATCAATTGGCGGTACTTCAAGTTGCAGGCGAAACCTGTGATACACACGCAAGATTTCTTTTAGAAGAAAATGAAACAGACCTGTTGAGAGGTACAAGGTATGCACCTTTACGGACAAATGAAATAGACTCATTGAGAGGAACAAGGTATGCGCCTTTTCGGGTTCGGTTTATTGAAAATAAATTAACGGTTATTGACTATTTCAAGCCGAAATTGAAAGAAACTGCATGTTTGAAAATTGGCGACTACATAACCCATATAAACGGTAAAAAGATAGAATATATCATCGACAGTATCAAAGCATATTATCCGGCATCGAACGAAGCAGCAAGAAGGTATTACATGGCGACCGATCTGGTACGTTCGAATAATAGTTCAATTCACATCGTCTATAATTCTTCCGGAACAATAAAGCAAAAAGAATTAACAATGTATGAAAGGTCTGATTTGAATATGGACGAACCATACAGTAAATTGTCTTATGACAGTATAATGATTGATAAAGATTCTGCGTTTATCGGTTATATTACACTTGAAACCATCAAAGACTCAGAAATATCCCATATTAAAAAGTCTTTTATGAATGCGAAAGGAATCATCATTGATATTCGGAATTATCCAGCCACATTTGTGATTTTCTCATTGGGTGAATTTTTTACTTCGAAAAGAAAACCTTTTGCGAGAATGACAATAGGAAATTTAAATAATCCGGGTGAATTTAATTTTAGACCTTATCCGAATTCTTTAAATTATAAAGCAGGAACCCGTGATAATTTAACTGATTTTAAAAATCCTAAATCAGAAAATTATTTTCAAGGGAAATTAGTCGTCATAGTGAATGAAGCAACCATAAGTCAAGCCGAATATACCGCCATGGCATTCAGGACTGGAGATAATACAGTTATAATTGGCAGCCAAACGCAGGGAGCTGACGGAAATGTCTCGTTAATCCCGTTACCGGGCGGATTAAAAGCCGGGATTTCAGGTATTGGTGTTTATTATCCGGATGGAAGAGAAACTCAGCGTATTGGTATAGTTCCTGATATTGAGGTAAAACCTACCATTCAAGGGATTCGGGAAGGCCGAGATGAACTCTTGGAAAAAGCAATTGAATTAATACAAAAAGAATAAAAACCAGCAGGTAATAAATAGGACTCTGAGCGGCGCGCAGCGCCCAGTGAAGAGTCCATGTTGAACTCGCCTGAACGATATAGACGGGCAGGCTACACCTGCCGGTATCAGGGCTATGTACTTAATGAAGGTTTTTAAAATTTTTTGAAAAAAAATTGAAGTGTTCTTTCACGTAACCGGGACAAACCGGAGTGATTTTTATACCATGGCTTAATTTTAACCGATATAATCAAACTGAATACAATTTGATTCTTTTTCGTATTTTTATAAAAATTAAAATGATGAGCGCCAGGATTAATGAAATACTGTCAGATTTAAAAAATCATTTGATTCATAATTATGGTGATTCTGTTAAAGATGTTGTTTTATTTGGCTCACAGGCTCGTGGCGATTCAAATAAATTTTCAGATTATGATGTTCTAATCATCTTAAAAAAGGACTATACGGGGAAAGATGAAAACAGAATCCTTGACTTATGTTATGACATTGATTTAAAATACAATATTCTGCTGGATGTCCATATTATCTCAAATAATGAATTAAACACAATCCGAGGGAAACAGCCAATTTATATTAATGCAATAAAATCCGGTATTTACGCATGACACTTGACAAGGAAGACAGGAAGAATTTAATCTCTTATCGTTTGGAACAAGCTGAGGAAACAATTCAGGATGTTAAATTACTAATTGAAAATGACAGACTCCGCTCTGCAGTCAACAGAATTTACTATGGAATGTTTTATTCTTTACTGGCATTAGGATTAGCTTATGAATTCGAAACTTCAAAACATGCGCAACTAATCGGGTGGTTCAATAAAGAATTCATTCATGGCGGGTTAATTGATTTAAAATACGGAAAAATAATTAACAAAGCATTCAACCGCAGGACAAAAGGCGATTATGATACTTATGTAGTTTTTGAAAAAGAAATTGTAACGGACATGTTTGATGAGATGAATGAATTTATCACATCAATTAAAGTGTATTTGGAACAAAATAAAAATATATACCAGTAACATATTAAGAATCAATGTACAGTTTAGCTATGAAAAAAAGGCAGTAGAATTGTAATCCTGCTGCCTTTTTTAATTGTGGTGGGCATTGGGTTGAGTGCTAAATCCCCCGCGCATTCCTGTCCAACTGTTCCTCTTCCGTAAAATCGTTTTCCGGGGTGTGGCCGGGCAATGGAAGAATACGTTCGTGAATGGCATCCACAATCCATTCCGGTTGCGGGAAGAGATAGTCTTCCAGTTCGTGGGCCGGAATAATCCAGTTGCGCGAACCCACCACCACCGGCGGGGCATCCAAATAATCGAATGCCAGTTCAGTAATGTTCGAAGCCATGTCGCGCATAAACGAACCGCGGGCTGCAGCATCGCCGGTAATCACAATCCGCCCCGTTTTTTTGATGGATTCGACCACCAAATCGTAATTAAACGGCACCAGCGAACGGGCATCGATAACTTCCGCCGAGAGATTGTATTTTTCTTCCAGAATTTTTGCGGCATCCAGCGCCCGGTAAAGCGTGGCGCCAATGGAAAGAATGGTCACGTCGCCGCCCTCTCTTTTTATGTCGGGCTCGCCAAGCGGAATTTCGTAATATCCTTCCGGCACGCCATCTTTATGGAACATTTCACCGATGTCGTAAATGCGCTGACTTTCGAAGAACACTACCGGATCGGTCCCTTGCAGGGCAGCGTTCATCAACCCTTTGGCATCGTAGGGTGTAGCCGGGAACACCACTTTCAGTCCCGGAATGTGGGCTGCCAATGCGGTCCAGTCCTGCGAGTGCTGTGCCCCATATTTGGAACCCACCGAAACGCGGATGACCACCGGCATTTTAATTACATTTCCGCTCATGGCCTGCCACTTGGGAAGCTGGTTAAACACCTCGTCGCCGGCACGCCCCAGGAAATCGCAGTACATGATTTCGGGAATCACCCGGCCGCCACACATGGCGTAACCAATGGCTGTTCCCACAATGGCGCCTTCGGAAATGGGCGAGTTAAACAACCGGTGGTAGGGCAGGGCTTCGGTCAGTCCGCGATAAACAGCAAATGCACCGCCCCAGTCGCGGTTTTCTTCCCCGTAGGCAATCAGGGTCGGGTCTTTGTAAAACCGGTCGATGATGGCTTCGAAAATGCCGTCGCGCAAAGCATACGTTTTTATTTTGGAGTGCGGTTTCCCGTTTTCATCGAACATAAACCGCTCCTTGTTGGCCAACTGTTTCACCCGCGGATTTTCTTCCATCGGGTGATTTACTTCCGGCTCGCGGTCTTCCATTTTATCCAGGCTCTGGTTGCTGAACATCATGTCGCCAATCAGGTTCGGATATTTCCTCATATCCATGTGGGGCGAAACTTCATCGTCAATCGCCAGTTTCAGTGTGGACGTTACAATACTTTCAGTTTCGTTTTTAATTTGTTCCAGTTCTGCTTTGGTGGCAATTCCGGCTTTTACCAATTCGTTGCCAAACCAAACGATGGAGTCCTGGCTTTCCCAGGCCTCCACTTCTTCTTTCGAACGATACGATGATGCATCGGAAGGAGAATGGCCGCTGTACCGGTAAGTAAGTACATCAAGCAACACCGGACCGCGTTTCTCTTCCAGGATTTTCTTTTTGCGGCGGTAGGCATCAATAACCGCCAGCGGATTGTAACCATCCACCCGCTCGGCGTGCATCTGGTCTTTGTTCAGCCCAGCACCGATGCGCGCTGCCACTTCGTAACCCATAGTTTCTCCGCAGGTTTGACCCCCCATGCCGTATTGGTTGTTCATAATATTAATGATGAGCGGAAGACCGCCTTTCATCTCGCCTTCCCACAATTCGGTAAACTGATCCATGGTGGCAAATGTCAATCCTTCCCAAACGGGACCGCAGGCCATGGAAGCATCTCCGATGTTGGCCACCACGATTCCTTTTTTGCGGTTCACTTTTTTGTACAGCGCCGCACCAACCGAAATATCACCCGAACCACCCACAATGGCATTGTTTGGGTAAACACCGAACGGTGTAAAGAAGGCGTGCATGGAACCGCCCAGTCCTTTGTTGAAACCGGTTTCGCGGGCAAAAATCTCGGCAAGCGTTCCGTACAACAGGAATTTTACCGCCAGTTCTTTGGTGGTTCCGGTGTGGCCGGCTTTTACGGGTGCCAGTGTAACTCCGTCGAAATGTTTTTCCATGATGTTTTCAAGCGTTTCATCGTCGAGTTTGGCAATGGCCGATAAACCTTTGGCCAGAATTTCGCCGTGACTGCGGTGAGAACCGAAGATGAAGTCTTCCACATCCAGATTATACGCCATTCCTACCGCCGCTGCTTCCTGCCCGATTGAAAGATGTGCCGGGCCGGGATGGTTGTATGGAATACCATTGTATTCACCGCGGGTTTTAATCAGGTTCAGCATGGTTTCAAACTCGCGAATAACAACCATGTCGTTAAAAATGCGCAGAAAATCTTCTTTGGTGAAGTTCTCTTTTTCGTCTTCAATCGTTTTATTGTACTGATTGATTGGAACAGGTTTAAATTCCAGTTGTCTGGGTTTCCTTACGTCGTCGGGATTTATGAATTGTACTTTTGGCATTTTTTAAAGTTTAATGTTTAAAAATTTAAAGTTTAAAGTTGTGTTTGTAATATGAATATCTCATCTTCAACTATTTGTATTTTGTTCCTTTAATTTCACTTGAATTTAAATGATTTATCAGACCGCTATCCAATTTGCCAACTTCTGCAGCTAGCTGATAAGCTGTTTTGAATTCTTCTTCGGTAATATATCCATTATCAAGCGCCCGGTAAAGCTGAGAACGGGTTTCCCCTGCTGATCCTTTCGATATATACAAAAACTGGATAAATTCCTTATTTCCGCCTCTTTCAAAACCTTCAGCAATATTATCCATCGCCGACCCTGAAGAGCCCTTAATTTGACTCACCAGTTTAAAATCCTTGTAAAATGGTTCTTTTAATGTAAAACCGTGAATGATTTTACACAACACTCTTGCCTTTTGCCAGGCCATAATATCTTCAAATCTGTTAATTGTTGCCATACTTTAAACATTAAACATTCAACTTTAAACTGAAAGTCCCTCTATCTGCTCCTTCACTTCCGCCAGAAACCGGGTGGCTTCGCCGCCGTCGAGGGCCTGGTGGTTGTAGGTGAGCGACAGGCCAATCATAGGCACAAAACCATATACTCCTTCCTCAATTTCCTTCGGTCGCGGCACTATGGTACAAACACCCAGAATTGCTGTTTGCGGCAGGTTAATAACCGGCGTAAACATTTCCACGCCGTAGTTGCCAAGATTGGAAACCGTGAAGGACGCCGTCTCCGGGTTCAGCAAATCAGGATTGACACTCCCGCTGCGGGCCTGCGTAGCCAGCTGCTGAAGCTGCCAGGAAAGTCCGGTAACGGAAAGATCATCTGCATTTTGCAGCGCCGGAACCATGAGTCCGCGGTCGGTGTCCACGGCCAGTCCGAGGTGCACCTTTTTGAACCACTTCATTTTGTCGCCCAGATAGTGGGTGTTCACCTGCGGGAATTTTTCCAGTGCGCGAATAACGGCAAAACAAACCAAATCGTTGATGGTCACGTTTTGCTGAATTTTTCCTTCGGAATATTCGGTTTTGTACTTTTTACGCAGTTTCAGCAGTTGCCGTGCATCGGCACTGAGGTGGTGGGTAAGCTGCGCCGAATTTTGCAGCGACTGGTGCATGGCGGTGGCAATCAGCTTGCGGATGTTCGGAATGGATTTTATTTCGAAATCAGCTCCGGTTTGTAACACCTGCGCTTTTTGAACAGGCTCAGGTTTAACAGCAGGTTCTGACTTTGCAGCCGGTTTCTGAGTGGTTTTTGCCGCATCTTCCACATCGCGGGCAATGATTCTGCCACGCGGGCCCGAGCCTTTCACCGACTGAACATCCACGCCCATTTTTTCAGCCATGTTTTTGGCCAGCGGCGAAATGCGAATGCGCTTCCCGGCTTCATTTTCTTCCACATCGAATTCAATTACTTTCGGCGTCTCTTCCTCTTTCTCTTCCGGTTCAGAATCTTCCTCAGCAGAAAAAGCATTTTCATTTCCGGGAGCAAATTCATCCACGGGTTCACCTTCGGCTCCAATTACGGCTACATTGGTCAGCACCGGCACCTCGTCTCCTTCATCAAAAAAGACAGCCAGCAGTATTCCGTCGGCTTTGGCTTCTTCTTCAAACGAAGCCTTGTCGGTTTCGTAAGAGAAAAGCAGGTCGCCCTCATTCACTTCGTCGCCCACCGACTTGTACCATTGACCCATGATACAGGATTCAACAGACTGGCCCTGGCGGGGCATCATTACAGGTATTGCCATTTTTTCTTTTTAAGTATTTTGTTTGACTTGTAATTACAAATTTATAATAAAGCTTTTTGTCACTATTTACCAATTAGCTTATATTTTATACGTTTATGCAAATTGACGGTGTAAAAATAAAAAGAATAACTTGTAAATACAAGTTGGTTTATCTATTTAAAATATTTTTAACTTTGGGGCATGGAAAACAGCATGCCGCAATACCGCAAATTATACGAGCTGCTCCGGAAACATATTGTTTCGGGTGTTTATGAAGAAGGCGCTTTACTGCCGTCGGAAAACGAGCTGTGCGCTGTACATGGCATGACACGGCCAACCGTACGCCATGCACTGGATACTTTGGTGAAAGACGGACTGATTCTAAAAAAACAGGGAAAAGGCAGCATTGTGCGCAAACCGCCGCAAAACATTGGTATTTTATCTATTTCCGGTACTGCGTCGGCGGTTGGGGTACGTTACCTGAAAACCGATATTCTGCAAAAACCGGAAATCAGAAACTGGCCCGAAACGTTTGCTTTTGAGCTTTCGGAGCTGGAAAAGGAATCGGGTTGTATTTACATGGAAAGGTTGCGCTATGTGGA